>Ga0184626_10000233_pt1 | contig 15521 bp, 13 predicted proteins | sample PLM3_60_b1_FD_133142 | JGI IMG/M metagenome (GOLD analysis project Ga0184626, IMG submission 133142) | Groundwater sediment microbial communities from an aquifer in East River, Colorado, USA - PLM3_60_b1 | ecosystem: Environmental > Terrestrial > Soil > Riparian zone | place: USA: East River... | reverse complement strand
TCTCATATGCCCTTTTGGATGATTCATATGCGGCAGATAGAAACAACGGATCCCTTCTTGAGTGAACCGCAATCGTATCTGTTGCGGACGCTGAACCGGCCACCGTTATCCGCGGCTTTCCTTTCAGCGATGCGACCTTCTCCGCGGGGACGATGATGACCGCGGCCGCGCCATCTCCGATAGGGGAGGCGTCCATTAGATTGATGGGTGTGGCAACCATGCTTGATCTTTCAAATTGATCGACATTGATCTTTTGATGCAAACGCGCAAATGGATTATGCATGGCGTTCGCATGTGCATTGATCGAGAACGGCGCGAAGTCCGCGTGTTTCCAACCGAACTCGTGCATATAACGTCTCATAATCAAGGCGTTAATTCCAACGAACGATATTCCCTGTTCCACTTCGTAATCTGCATCTGCTGCAGTTGCCAGCGCGGCAGTGATATCGTGACCAGCCTTATCGGTCATCTTTTCGACGCCCACTATCAGCGCTGATTCGACGTCGCCCGCGGAAACAGCCATAAGTCCCGCCCGAAGCGCTGCCGCGCCGGAAGCACAGGCGGCCTCCACCTTTACAGCTTCCTGTTTCCAGAGCCCGATCCAATCCGCAAAAAAAGTTCCGAGTTGATTCTGTCCATCAATTAGAGGGGAAAGCATGTTGCCGACGAATAGCGCGTCGACCTTATCCATGCCCGCATCCTGCAGCGCGGCGAACGCAGCATTGCCGCCAATTTCGCGCAGGGATAGATCCCAGTGCTCATCAATTTTGATCTGACCAATTCCAAGAATAGCTACTTGTCGCATTTTAGCCTCTACACTATTTTACCGCTTGAGACTATCAGGTTCTATCAAATAAAAAAGGCGCGACAATCGTCGCGCCTTTTTTATTTTACAATCAAGCCTAGGGTTTGTTCTTGTTTTTGTCTTTACCGTTGCCTTTATCCTTATCCTTGCCGTTCTGGTGTTCCTTCTGTGCGGAAAGATCGGCGGTGTCATCTGGGTCTGCATTTCCAGAGACGATAATACCCAGGTTATTCTTCTTTTCTGAAACCGCTTTTTTGAACTGGCCCCAATTGGTGGGAGTGGAACCATCAGGCAATATAAATTCACTGTAGTCACCACTCTTTTTGGCATCCAGAATAAGACCCGCAAGGGATGCATCTTCGTTTAGGTTTTTAGACATCCACATGGCCTGGGCAATGACGCCGAAGCCGAAACCATCTTCGTGATAATCATTCACGACACTGGCATCTTCACCGAAGAATGCGGCCAACAGCGCGGCGATGGGATGGACAGGCTCTTCCGGCGTTTCATCAGGGATCACAGTAGTGGGGTCAATCTCGACCGGTTGACCGACCTGCGTTTCATCCACGACCGGCTCACTTGTGGCTGGATCCAAGATAACTAGGCCCAGTGCAACGGCTGTATCCACGCTGAGGCGGACGGTTTGAGTCGCTCCCAGATCATCCAGCAATGTCACAAGAACGGTCGTCACGCCATTTGCATTGGTCTCAGTGGTAATGCTTTGAATAGTTCCAGTAATGGGGGCGGTATCCTGCGCTGTCGGAGCCGCAGCCACCAGGCCAACTTGTGCGAAAAGAACCGCGATGGCTAACAGGATGCTTGCGAGTAATTTTGTTTTAAACATGTTGTATCTCCTTGGATTTCAAATGTACCTGATTACATTCTAATCACCTTGGGCGCATTTATACTTAACAGGGCTGTAAACAGTACAAATTTACTAATTGTGAATTTTCGTTGTAAAGGATATGCCCCGTACCTTTGTGCTAATGATCGGGTTCTAAAAACAAAAAGCAGGTGTGAAATGGATCATGCAGTTTGGTTAGACACACTTTTGGAAAACGTTGTTCACGTGGGGGAGGAAGGCCACTCAGCCGTGGATTTCATCCGTGCGCACCGAACGAACATTGGCTTTAAACGTGTACGGCCGAACGTTGGCGCGTTCTGGACGGTATTTGGAAATATCCGCCTGAATTCGCATTACTATAATTATGATACGCCGTGCGATGATCTGCGTATCCAGACCTTGATCATTCACGAGGCGCGCCATTTGCAACAGGGATTGATCACGGCGCTATCTGTTTATGGGGAATTGGATGCGTGGCAGTTGGAGTTTCGCATTTATCATCGTGTGAAGGGAAAATATCCACACTCCGCCATCGCTGAATTGATGACCTTGCCATTGGAATATGATCGAATGGTGCTGAAGAAAGCGGTGACTCTTATGCAGGCTTACGCGGGGAAAGGCTATCGCATTGATCTGTTGCCGCTGTATCCGCTTGGGCGGGAAATCAGGTATTGGTTGACTCGAAGATAGAGTGAGGCGCTTACGATTCTGTGCGTAGTTTGTTGCCGCATGTTCTACAGAATCGGTCACCTGTATGTGCGCGTGACCCGCATTCATGACAATATATCTGTGAACTTCCAGCTTCTTCATCACGGTGGCGGCGGTGCTTTCGTGATCCATTAGAGGAGCTGGATGATTGCATCGAGCGCCAGTAGGAAAATAAAAGGAATATCACTGCGATCAATCCTAGACCAAACCCGCTGATGATCCACGGCAATTTATTAATCGAAACGCGGCCAGGCGTATCGGATCCAACAGGCGCTACTGGCTGAACATTAGCGGCCTCGGTTGGGTTGGTGACCGCTTCTGATTCCCTTGTGTATTCGATATGGAAATCATACGACTGTCCCATTTTCAATTTGGTGGGGCCGGCTGAGGCTGCTAAAAGCAATCCGTTCGAGGTTGTGCTGGCCTTTGAAAGGATGGGGGATGTAATGATATCTGCGCTGTCCAACGGGACGAGCGCGATGAGATTAAACTCCTGGACCGAATAATCACCGAACCATTGAAATGAAAACTTCCGTTTGTTCTGATCGCGCGTGATGGGTTGATAATATTCAATGCGATAAGCGTCATACGAACGCACTTTTAAGATCACGATCTGCCAGTCGCCATGCTCCTTCGGACCCTCGAAGTCAGCGTTTAACAATTCACCTGCGTTGTTGAAGGCGACGCCGATCAAATTTGCATTTTTAGGGAAACGCAAAGTAACTTCGGCAGGCAGAGTGGTACTTTCAGCTACCACAAATTCCTGAATGACCAGCATGCTGGGCTGGTCATATTCTGACCAGAGTTCGATGTTGATGTTTTTTAATTTCGTGCCGCTCTGCGCGTCCGCGGTAGAATAAAATATTATTAATCCCAGCAACAGGGCGAATATGGGCCACTTACGCATACATGACCTCCAGGGTGATTTCTTGTATCTTACCATGCAATGATTTTGAGGTAACATAATAGAATTCTAACAAATGGAGAACAAATATGGATACTCAAACCAACAGGTCAAATAAAACGAATAAGATAATTCCGAGTGTCCTAGTAGGAATTGGGGTGGCCATCTTATTCCTCCTAGTTGGCACAATAGTGGATTACATCATTGTGCAGATACTATCCCAATTTTTTATATCTGGCTGCTCTGAAGATTGTTATTTTGCGTACTTCAATTCTATATTTGTCCTTGTCGCTCTGCTAGGTATCGTGATTGGCATCCATCGTGGATTGCAGACCTACAAGCGTTTGTCTGAAAAATCATAATTGCGATCTGCATATTAAACAAAATGGAACTTTCTGCAGCTATTCATCTATTAGGCGATATCCTCGGCCAGGTCATTGGCGAACTTGAGTCGCCCGAACTGTTCGCTATTGAGGAACGCATCCGTATTGCCGCGAAGGATCGTCGGGGTGGGAATGCTGAAGCGGTGAAACAGCTTGAGGCGGAGGTGGAAGCGCTGGATGTCGATCAGGCTCGCGCTGTTTCAGCTGCGTTCACCACCTACTTTGAACTGATAAACCTTGCGGAGGAAAATCATCGTGTCGCTCAGTTGCGCGCAAGAGTCCTCTCTCCCGAACCGTTGGGTGAATCGGTTATTGATGCAATTGCCCAGTTAAAAAAGGATGGAATTACTGCTGCGCAAATGCGATCTTTGCTCAATGAGCTTTCCATTGAACTTGTGCTTACAGCGCATCCCACCGAAGCTCGTCGTCGCACTGTGCTCTCAAAACTTCAACGTCTTGCGCGCCTGCTTGATCAAACTTCAAATGATCGGCTTTCAGCACGCGAGCGCGAAAAAAATCGTGAAGCAATTCACGCTGAAGTCGCGGCCTTGTGGCTCACGGATTCACATCGCACAGAGCGCCCAGCTGTAACGGACGAAGTGCGCACAGGACTGCAATTCGTAGAATCTGTTTTTTGGGATGCTCTGCCTGCGTTGTACGAGGACCTTGAGGATGCGCTCGCCTCTCACTACCCCGAAGTGGATCCGCCTTCGAAATGGCTTTACCTAGCTTCATGGATGGGCGGCGACCGCGACGGCAACCCGAATGTGGATCACCGGATTACAGCCGAGACTCTGCGCCTTCATCGCGGCCTGGCAGTGGAGAGTCATCGCCGCACATTTCAGGAGCTGGCGCGTCGCCTCAGCATGAGCGATCGCCGCCTGCCGCCTCCGCCCGAACTTACCGCCTGGATCGAATCGCGCCGTCCACTGCCGGAGCATGCTGCCTACATCGAGCAACGTTATGCAGAATCTTACCGCCTCGTGCTTTCCCTGCTGGCGGCTGATCTCAAGGACGCATCAGACGAAGACATGACTGCGCGCCTGCTTGAAAGTAAACCGCATCAGGCTCGCATGAATTTACAGAATTTGCTCATACCGCTCGACATCATTTCAGCGAGTTTGCCAGCTTCACTCGCGCAGGATGAAATACAAAAGGTGCGCCGTCAACTACAGATTTTTGGCCTGCACGCCATGCGTCTGGATATTCGCGAAGAGTCCTCTCGCTATAATTCCGCCCTCGCCGAAACTCTTCGTGCGCTGGATATCACCCCTGACTTCGCAGAGATGCCAGACGAACAACGACTGACGCTCCTCACCGGATTGCTGTCCTCACCGTTGCCTGATCTTTCAGAACATCCGGGCATCACTTCTGCCACTGCTGAGACCTGGGCATTATTTCAACTGATCACGCGCGTTCGTAATGTTTATGGAGCAGAGCTGCTGGGGCCGGTTGTTATCTCCATGTGTCGCTCGGCCTCGGATGTGTTGAGTGTGCTACTGCTTGCCCGCTGGGTAGGTTGTGATGACGGTCTGCAAATTGTTCCGCTATTTGAAACCATAGAAGATTTACAGGCTGCTTCTCCGATTTTTGAAAATCTGTTTACGCTTCCAATCTATCGCGAACACCTCAGCAGATGTGAGAATGCGCAAATGGTGATGATCGGATATTCAGACAGCAATAAAGATGGCGGATACGTAATGGCGAATTGGGCGTTGTATCAGGGACAGGAGAGCATTACAAAAGTTGCCCAAAAACACAATATCACGTTGACAATCTTTCACGGCCGCGGCGGGACGATTGCGCGCGGAGGTGGACCCGCCAATCGAGCCATCCGCGCCCAACCTGCTGGCAGTATCAAGGGCCGCTTCCGCCTCACTGAGCAGGGTGAGACCATTGCCGCGCGTTACTCCAACCCTGAACTTGCACATCGCCATCTCGAGCAGATTGTCCATGCAGTATTGGTGGCTTCCTCTCCTAAAATGACTCAATCGGCAGTTCCAGTTGCCTGGCGCGCGGCAATGGATGCCATGTCTGCAACTGCGTTCCAGGCATACCGCGGCCTCGTTTACGAAACTCCCGCTTTTATTGATTTCTGGCAGGCCGCCACTCCGCTGGATGAGATCAAACGATTGCACATCGGATCACGTCCCGCTGCCCGGACGCAGAGCAGTGAAGTCTCTCGCATCCGCGCCATTCCCTGGGTATTCTCCTGGATGCAGAGCCGCTTCAACTTGCCAGGATGGTTTGGACTCGGTTCTGCGCTGGCATCTATAACGGATTCTGCACTTCTGCGGGATATGTATCAGGGCTGGTCTTTTTTCAAGACCATGCTCGATAACACCGAAATGTCTCTCATCAAGGCCGATATGGACATTGCTTCCCTCTACGTGGAACTCGTCCCTGATAAAGCCGTGGCAACCGAAATTTTTGGGCTGATCAGAGCGGAGTATCATAGAACCCACGACGCTGTGTTATCCATTAGCGATCACAGGAATCTTTTGGATGCAGAACCGATCACGCAACATGCCGTCCAATTGCGGAACCCTTATGTTGACCCATTAAATTATATTCAAGTGGAAATGCTACGTCGTTTACGGGCGCTGCCCAATTCGGAAAGTACCGAAGCTCAATCGCTACGTGAAGTTGTGGGACTGACCATCAACGGCATCGCCGCCGGTCTACGGAATACGGGCTGAGCCTTGAGGGGGATTGTGTATTAATTTGGGAAAACAAAGAAACTCCAACCAAAGTTGGAGTCTCTTTGTGCACGATACCCCCTCCTGAGGGAACCACCCTGTGACCGAATCGAGAATATTATTTCTCTGGCCACTTTTGCATAAATGCTTAATCTACACCCCGCATGAACATTTTAATTTTTCCTATTACAAAGTCCAGCAATTTGGTTTAGAATAGACTCAAAGATTTCTTTGAGTCTCCTAAAACCCATGTAACCGCTATGAACCGCAAAGACTTTGGCGAGCTTTTGTCAACACTGCGTCAGGACCTGGACTGGACGCAGTTTCAGCTTTCTGAATATGCAGGGGTGGATGAAGCGGTCATCAGTCAGATCGAGCGGGGAGTTAAGAAGTTCTTTGAGCCTGAGTTATTATTTAACCTGGCAAACGCGCTCCAGTTGACCACCATGGAAAGGCGCGAGTTTTTCCTGGCATCCAGCGGACTGGACCAGAAACAAATTGTCCGTCAGGTCTCGGCTGCGACAACAACTGATGTATTTAATGTTAGAAGAGCACTGGATAAAATGATCGAATTGACCGGGCAGGTGCGACTCCCAGCTTTTCTGTGCGATGTTTATAGTGATGTGATCGCGACCAATAAGATCATATTGTCATTTTTTAAAGTCCCGCCCGCTTTCTTGGAAGGTGCTGATCATGTGCCAGGCGGGTACAATACTGCCCGATTTAATTTTGGAAAAGACCTGTTGGCCCGAAATTATGTTGTGGATAATTGGGATAGTTATGCCTTGAACTCGATGCGCGCATTTCGGGAAAATAGCCTGCGCTATCGCGCCAAACCTTATTTCAAGTATTTGATGAAGATATTTCGAAATCCGATTGAGTACCCGCTCTTTGACCGTTACTGGAAGATGGTATCATCTGTTGAGCAGGACAAGGAAGTGAATATGGATTATTTCTCCTTCCATCACAACGAATTCGGCGAGATAAAATATACTTCCTCATCTACAGTTTCGATCACATCCTTTGGCGAGCTGTTCCTGGTCCAATATCTACCTCTGGATGCACGTACAAGTCAGATCTTTGAAGAGTTAACGCAACAGGCTGGGCCCGGTGCAATTCAATTTGCCCCTTGGCCTGTGAAAACATTCCCGCATCCCACATGAAGCATGGTCAACAAACCGCCCTATGCCTTCTAACATCGAGATAAAAGCCCGCGTACGCAACTTTGACGAGATCTGCCAACGCGCCGAAAAATTGAGTGATATGCCTGCGCAGGTTATACAGCAGGAAGATACATTCTTCAACACCGAGATGGGACGCTTGAAATTGCGTATCCTTGCACCTGACCGCGCCCAATTGATCTACTATATACGTCCTGATCAGGAGGGCCCAAAACGTTCCGATTATCATATTTTTGAAACAGTTGATCCTGAGAATCTCAAACGTGTACTTGAACTTACTTATGGCATTCGCGGCGTGGTAAGGAAAACGCGTTATCTTTATATCGTCGGGCAAACGCGTGTCCATTTGGATGATGTCGGAGGCCTGGGTCAATTTATGGAATTGGAAGTGGTCATGCAGGCAGGGCAGAGCGATGCGGAAGGGCTGGTCATTGCCGAGGGTCTAATGACCAGCCTCGGGGTGGAAAGAAGCGATCTGCTCGAAGGCGCGTATCTTGATCTGCTGGAGAGTCGTTAGCTTTGCTCTATCCAGCATCCTATGATAGAATACGCAGCCGAGCGTAGTACCCTTCGCTCTTGAGGCCATCACCATGTGAGGCCAAAATGCCGCGATTTTGTGGCATACCATACTTCTGAAAGAAAGGGCTTGAAAAAATGAAAGTATTACTCATCAAGGACGTTTATAAACTGGGGCGCGCAGGCGACATTAAAAAGGTCGCCGATGGTTATGGCAGAAATTATCTGCTCACACATAAGCTGGCCGTGCTCGCCACAGCAGGCGCGCTCAAACAAACCGACAAGATCCGCTCGCAGGCGGATGTCCGCCGCACTGAAGTCAACAGCGAACTCAAGGGTCTGGCGACGCAGATCAATGGTGTCACTCTGATCTTTTCTGCCAAAGCGGGCGAAACTGGCAAACTCTATGGCTCCATCACCACGCAGGATGTAGCGACCGCCCTGCAAGAGAAAATCCGCTTCGAAGTCAAGAAACATCAGATAGACATGCAGCCGATTCGTAACCTTGGCGAGTTCACTGCGAATGTGCGCCTCACGATGGATCTTGTTCCCGAGATCAAGATCATTGTTCATCGAGAAGGCGAAGCCCTTGAAGAAGATGCTTCCGCACCCGCTGAAGTTACGGCTGAAGCTCAGCCCGAAGTGCCCGCTGAAGTGGCCGAACAAGCTGAAGCGTAATACAAACCTATCCGCCCATCACATCACCAGTTCATTCCCGTTTGATGGGGAGCTGGTGATGTTTCGTTTATCCACAGGATCGCTTTGCTTATCATGACGCAAACCATCGGTCAGCGACTCAAAGCAGAACGCGAAGAACAACGCCTCACCATCGAAAAAGTCTTCGAAGCCACGCGCATCCGTATTCCGTACCTGCAGGCTCTGGAAGCAGATGATCTTTCGACGATGCCATCGCCTGTTCAAGCGCGCGGTTATTTGCGCAACTATGTCGAATTTCTCGGGCTAAACTATGAGCAGTTGCTCAATGAAATGAGCTCGGAACCGAAATCGTCAGACGATATCGATGCCATCATCGGACCTGCAGATGATACTGCCACTCTGAGACATTCCTCACCGCCACCAGCTGACTCTGCGCCTGCCGTTCAACCAACACCTCCAACTCCCGAGCCTATCCTGATCGAAGAAGTTGAAACGCCTGTTGAGGACGCAGCGCCTCCCCTTGCGGGTAAGCCGGTAACTGGTCGCCGTAAAAAAACGGACTCTCAGCCCGAGCCTGATCCCGTTCAACCCCCCAAGCGACGCGGTCGCAAAAAAGTTGAACCTGAACCAGAATCGGTTCCAATTGTTGAACCGGAAGCTGAAAATATTGCGGAAACACTGGCTTCGATCGAATCTGTTCCACAGCCGCCTGAACCTGTTATCGAAGAAGACATCGAAACGCACTCGGCAGAGACACCTGAACTGGATGTCAGCGATAATCTTTGGCAAACTTGGTTGAACAGATTAAATTCTGTATTATCTGCGCGTGCAAAACGCCCGACGCTGGTGGTGAAGGAATCTGTTTCATTTGAAACTCAACCGGATTTTACTGTTATCGGATCGGAGATGCATTCCCAGGCAGATGGCACTCAGAAGGAAAGTAAAGTACAAAGTTTTCCCCTTGAAAATTGGCTGGAAATCTTCAAAGAGATCGGCGCTGAACTCCGCCAACGACGTGAACTCTTAAGCCTGCATCTAGAGGAAGTTGAGCGCAACACACATGTCAAGGCGCATTATCTGGACGCGCTCGAAAAAGGCGCAATGGATGACCTGCCTTCAACTGTTCAGACGCGCGGCATGTTATCGAACTATGCAACCTTCCTCGATCTGGACGTTGACATGTTGCTCCTCCGTTATGCCGATGCGTTACAGGCACGTCATCGCGAGCGGAATCCGCAAAAGACCGCGCGGAAGAGTGGTCAGCCGATCATTGAAAATATCCCATCCATTCGTAGTTTTATCGCAGGCGATATGATCTTCGGTATCGGGATCGCGGTCCTGTTGGTGGGTTTTTCCATTTGGGGTGTGAGCCGCGTATTGACGATACAAAGCCAGCGCGATGTACAGCCAGCCGCTCCCTCGATCTCTGATGTGTTATTGGCATCTCCCGACTCTTCCCAATTTACCGCGACCCCGGGGATACTGTCCGCTCAAATTCCGGGGGAAGCGACAGTAACAATAGTCATCCCTACGCAGGATTTGGACGTAAGTGTGCAGGTCAATCTTATTGCCGTTGAGCGGACGTACATGCGCGTGATCGTGGACGGAGAAGAACTTTTCAATGGGCGCGTTGTGCCCGGAACTGCCTATCCTTTTCAGGCGGAGGCGCAGATTGAAGTCCTCGTAGGGAGCGGCGCGGCCATCCGAACCGTTTATAATGGACGTGACCTTGGCTTAATGGGTACATTTGGACAGGTCGTGAATAACATTTATCTGTCTGAAGAAGTCATTACACCGACGGCATTGCCTTCACCGACAATAACCAGCACAGTCGCGCCTACTTCTACAGTCGCACCAACTTCAACGGTAAGACCGACGTCAACGCCGGTGCCATCGAATACGCCCACACCTTAACTTCGCCCTCGGTCGCCTGCCTGCCGCCGAGGACGTGGCTGGAGCAAATTTTGTCTAAAAATACATTTCATCTTGTTTCACTTGGCTGCGCCAAAAATACTGTCGACTCAGACTCAATGGCGCAGCTTCTTCTCCGCGATGGTTATCATTCTGTGGATGATCCTGCGCGCGCAAATGTGCTGATCGTGAATACCTGTGGTTTCATCGGGCCTGCCAAGGAAGAGTCCATTAATGTGTTGCGCGAACTTGCTGAAGGCAAACGCGACAATCAAATCCTGATTGCAGCCGGCTGCCTTACGCAGCGCTATGGATCTGAAGTGGCCGTCAAAGTTCCAGGCATAGATGGCGTGCTGGGCACACGTCGCTGGATGGATATTGTGCAGGTGGTGCGCGAAATACGCAAAGGTCCGCATCCTGAGCCGTTATATCATTTGCCTGAAGAGGCCAAAACTGTGGGCACAGATGAACATGATGCCCTGCGCGTCTCTGTGGCAGGCGCGAGCGCCTATATCAAAATTGCGGATGGTTGCCGCCGACCTTGCGCGTTCTGTGCGATCCCACTCATCAAAGGGACAGCGGTTTCACGTCCTGTTGAATCGATCATTAATGAGGCGCGCCGTCTGCAGGATAAAGGAGTGCGCGAGTTAATTCTGATCGCTCAAGATACAACGGACTATGGTCACGACCTGGGTATGAAAAATGGATTGGCGATATTGCTTGAGCAACTAACCGATTCTGTTCCGGACATGGATTGGATCCGCATCATGTATGCGTTTCCTGGCTATGTGACGGATCGGTTGATCGAAGTGATGGCTACTCGTAAACAAGTGTTGCCTTATCTCGATATGCCTCTCCAGCATGCGCACCCGAAAACGCTTCGTCGTATGCGCCGGCCCTCAAACATTGACTGGGTGCATCGCACGCTTGGTAAAATGCGCGCTGCCATACCCAATCTCGCCATTCGTACAACGTTCATTGTCGGCTACCCCGGCGAGACGGAAGAGGAATATCAGGCGCTGGTGGATTTTGTGCAGGAAATGCGCTTTGACCGCGTAGGCACGTTCCAGTTCTCGTTTGAGCCGGGCACGACCAGTGAGCCATTAGGCGACCCAGTCCCTGCCGAAATAAAGCAGGGACGTTTTGAGAGATTAATGGAACTACAGCAAGGCATTTCCATGCAGGTCAATCAGTCGTATGTCGGAAGGACACTGGATGTTTTAGTGGAGGGCCGCGATAAAGGAATTTCCATTGGGCGCTCTTATCGTGATGCGCCTGAGATCGATGGATTGGTTTTCATTGAAGGGGATGCAAAAATTGGAGAGTTGGTTCAGGTGAGGATCACAGGCGCCATGGCATATGATCTAACAGGTGTCCTTGCACAGGAACCAATAAAATTGTTAATGCCCAGCTAGGAATTCGGTTTTTTGCATATCTGTCCGTTTGTAGTTGCAGACTTTCAGGTAGACTCGAATTATCTTATTTTAGAGAGGTCTACAAAGTTTACAATGAAACGAATTTTTCCAAAGATTGCCTTTGTGCTTATTATCGTCCTGGTGAGCAGCTTCGTCACTGCGGCGGCTCCTCTGCCCGTGACAACGTTTGAACTGGTGAGTAGATTGCCCGAGATCATGAATGTAGGTGAAACCTATACCGTCGTGGTCCGGGTTGAAAGTGACCAACAGTTCAGTTCTATTCAGGCCATGCCGTCTTTTATGTTTCCAGGTAAAGGTGTGGTGGCTGTGCAGGGAGGGGATCACGCAGGGAGTGGGACATCTGCCACAGTTGAGGTGACTTTCAAAGCAAAGAGTCCCACCACAAGGATGCCAGATCAGATCGCACCGGTATTTGTCGTGGTCGGAGTTCGCTACGGCGGAGGTTATGTAGCGGTGCAGGAATATATCTTCAACGTAACCGTACCGGAATGAAGCTTCAGCTTGAATAAATATATTAAATGAAAACAGCCCGCCCTGAGAAAGAGGCGGGCTGTTTTTGGTTCCAACAGTTTAGATGCTTCAAGAAGTGCGCGCAACAGCAGTCGCGCCAAGGATCAAAACAGATAATCCAAAATTGATCCGCAGGAGCATAATTTCGCGTCGTCGCAGGGCATCCAGCTCTTCAGTATTTTTACTCTTCTTCGACATCACGATGGCGCGGCGGATGGCAGGTATTACCTCCCATGTTTGGATGGCGCTGGTAACAACCATGAAGACTCCTAGTATGTGTTTTGTGAGAATTGCCAGTGACCATTGCGTGCTTGTGGAGAGGAAGCCATCGTAATGGGGATTGACACTCATTTGGAACAAGCCGGTGACAACGAGCAGACTAATGCTGAACCACGCAATGGGTTCGAGGCGCTTTTGCATGGCTTCGATGAATACCAGTTGCGTTTCGGGGTCCAGGGCGCGCTTCATAGCTGGCAGAATAAGCAGCGAGATTGCCGCAAGACTGCCGACCCATGTAACTGTTGCAAGCATGTGTAACCAGAATATGAGCGTCAGTGCCCAGATAGGCGGAGGGCTCATGGGTATGATGTCACAGGGGTGGGAGTTTCTGTAGGAGTGAGTGAGAATGTGGCTGTGGGCGTAACCGCTTCAGTGGGCGGGAAGCAGGTGGAATGTGCCAGCTCATATCCCTCAGTTGCCAAGCTATCCAGTGGAGCGATTGCCTGCGCGCTCACATAGTATGAGTCTGCATCGCAGAATTGTCCATCACCCACGAGTTGATCGGCATAACGCATGGATGCATACCAGTATCGTTCCGATGCGGTCATCGTGCCGTCCCATAGACCGGACCAGCCGCGATAAACCTGATCGAAATAGAAAATGGTACGTTCCCAATCCAGTTCCCAGAAGGAGGCGCCGATCAGGTAAAAGCGCGCGCCTTCCCGCAGACCATTGGAGTCGCGGTCAAGCGGACCGAAACGTTCTGCCAGCGTGAGTTGATAAATTCCGCCTTCAAGATTGCCTTGTTGTGTGATCAGGCTATAACCATAATTGCGCAAGGCAAAATAATACATGCCATCCACCAGCGAAGTTTGATAATTCGGGTCGAGTTTGCGCATCTGATCCAGCGCACTGATGGCGCCAGTCCAATCCTGCGCGGCGATCAGTTGTTGTGCGCGCGTAAAGGCTTGTTCTGCGCCGGTAAAATCAGGCGTGGGTGTAGGCGCTGGGGTCAGTGTTGGCGTGGGAATGTTGATCAATACCAGCACCTCGGTCAGTTTTTGCTGCGCGCCCGGATAGCTGGGATCATTCGCAATAATGAACTCAAATCTTTGGCGTGCATTTGCGTATCGCCCGAACTGCATATCCACAAGCGCGAACTGGAATTGTTCGCCAAGCTGTTGCGCCAGGACGGAGGATTGCGTATCTCTGCGAACTGAAATTCCAGATCCATAGCCCCCCAGAATGGCGAGTATCAGGATAATGATGAGGCCAATGCCGTTGAAAAGCAGCGCGCGTCCGCGTCCACTTTTGATCGTTTTTATTTTCGGTTGCGTACTTCCAAGGTTTTCAGACATGGGCGTTATTATATCAGCAGTATTTTTACAGTTTTAAGAGCAGCTTAATCTCAGACCAGATGATGGGGATACAGATCAGACCGCCGATGATCATTCCCAGCAAGGCGGTCATCACTGCGGACCCGGGGACGAATCTTGCCAGACTGTAAGCGGTCACACCTCCGAGCAGCGCGGCCACTACGCCTTTGACAACCGCGCTCCAAACTTTGATGGGTTCATGCAGACGATTGCTTAACCAGGTGAGGAGAATGATGGACTCGATTAACAGCGCGATCTCTGCAAAAGCGATAACCGGTGCGCCAACTTCGCGGAAAAGTGTGATGCCTGCAATGCCAATTGCGATGAACATTACAAATCGCAGGATCACTGCGTACAGCGGAAACATGGGTTCCCTGCGCGCGTAAAACGAACGCGCGGCGATCTCCTGGATCGAGAAACCTGTCAGTGTGAGCAGGTAGGCGCGCGTCGTCCAGGTGATGAGGGTGGAGGTGGCTTCGTCGAAGCCGAAGACCGCCCGTACGAGTGGGTTGATACCAGCGGCCATTATTGCCGCAACGGGAATGGTTAACGCGATCAAAATTCGAAGGGCCTTCTCAATCGCTAAACGGAATCCGCTCCAATCTTCGCGTGAGGCGAGTTCGGCTAGAGTCGGAAGCATGGCGGTGGCGATGGCAGTCCCAAGTAAAGTTTCGGGCACTTGCATGATCATCCATCCATAAGTGAGGGATGTGACCGCGCCGACCTGGTCGAGACGGGATGCGAGGTTATCGCGCGCGATGACGATCAATTGAATGCCGAACATCGTCAGCAAACGTGGACCGAGCAACTTGAGAGCTTCAATTAAGCCTGTATGTCGCAGGTCGAGTGCGGGAGTCCATTTGAATTCATATTTGAATAGGGCAGGGATTTGAATCAGCAAATGCAAGGCTGCGCCGATGATGACGCCATAGACGAGGCCATGAATACCAAAGCGCGGCACAAGGAAGATCGCTCCGAAAATTTGGCCGACGTTGTACATAGTGGGCGCAAGCGCGGGCAGGATGAAATGTTGGTTGGCTTGCAGGCTTGCCATCACCAAACCACTGATGGAAAATATGATGGTTCCGATAAGATTCAAGCGCATGAGTTCTGCAAGAAGTTGACGCTGCTCTGCGCCGAAACCTGGCGCAATACCGATTTCGGCATTCACAATCTGCTCAGCAAAAATGGAGATGACAATTGCCGCAACACCAGTAACAATAAACGCCAGGTTTGCTACGCGCGAGAACAAATCCCATGCCGCGGCTCGTCCCTGTCTTGTAAGATATTCACTCATTAATGGGATGAATGCCATTGCCAGGGCGCCGCCTGAGATGAGCGCAAATAACACATCGGGCAAATTGTTCGCGGC
>Ga0184626_10000232_pt1 | contig 15522 bp, 12 predicted proteins | sample PLM3_60_b1_FD_133142 | JGI IMG/M metagenome (GOLD analysis project Ga0184626, IMG submission 133142) | Groundwater sediment microbial communities from an aquifer in East River, Colorado, USA - PLM3_60_b1 | ecosystem: Environmental > Terrestrial > Soil > Riparian zone | place: USA: East River... | reverse complement strand
GGCCCGGCGCAGCTTACCTGTGCCATGACCATGGATCAAACGTACTTCCGGCAACTGTCCCAAAACCGCGTCATCGAGATATTTGTCCGCAGTCGCTAACGCTTCCTCAACTGTTTGTCCGATCAGATTCAGTTCCCGCTCTACTTCTTTTTGCGGGACTTCCAGACGAATTCCTTTTGGAAGCGATTCTGCAACTGATTCCCTTTTTTCCAGAGTAGAAAGAGGCACGGTGAAGCGTTTATTGCGCAGGATCAGCTCCGCCTGGTTCTTCCGGATGGCAACAATCTCCCCGAAATCTTTGTAAAGATTCACCCAGACACGATCACCGGGTTTGAATTCAGCGCGGGGAGAAGATTCGGCTGGCTCGGTCAGATTCTCGATTCGTTCCATTTCGGGCACAACTTCTTTTTTGTATTGTTGCTTGATTTCCCGGCGAATTTGAGCGTCCTGGATCGTTTCTAAAAGCCTTTCGAACTTTGCGTTCAGCGTGCGCAACAAATCGGTATTTTGCTCGCGCAGGGTTTTCAGCTGTTGCTGTAGTTTTTCGCGCATCGTTTCCAGCTTTTGTTCCTGTTCTCTTGCTCTTTCCTCCCATTCCTTTTTTTCCTGTTCAAGCAAGGCGCGCGTTTTTTCAAGAGAACGGATTCGCTCCTGCAAACGAAGTTGGAATTCCTGCACCTGCTTTTGCTGATCTCCCGAAAGTGCGCGTGCGCGCTCCAGGATCGCGGGCGGAATGCCAAGGCGTCCGGCGATCTCCAGTCCATGACTGGCGCCGATCTGATCAGGAAGAATCCGGTAGGTCGGGCGCAAATGTTCCGTATCAAATTCCATTGCCGCAGTTTTGCATTCCGGATGGTTCCAGGCAAACACCTTCATCTGACTGTGATGCGAGGTAATGATCGCCTTGATCTTGCGCTGCAAGAGTTCCTGAAGAATGGCGACGGCCAGCGGCGCTCCTTCTTCCGGGTCCGTGCCCGTCCCCAGCTCATCGAGCAGCACCAGCGAGTGATCCTGAAGGTCAGACAGTATCCGTACTATGTTTGTAATATGACTTGAGAACGTGCTGAGACTTTCCGCAATGCTTTGTTGATCACCGACATCCGCATGGATTGCCGCTAGGCGTGGCACCCGGCTTCCTTCTCCCGCGGGAAGCGGCAATGCGCAGTGGGCCATCAGACACAGAAGTCCGGCTGTCTTCAGAAATACGGTTTTTCCCCCGGTGTTGGGTCCGGTTACAACTAAAGCTTTGGTGTCCGGTTCCAGTTGCAGCGCGAATGGAACTACGGTTCTATTCTGCTTTCTCAGTGTTGCTTCCAGCAAGGGATGTCGTGCCTCACGCAGATCGATCTCGAATCGGTCTGTGATCTCAGGTAGACTGCACTCAAAGGCTTTTCCAAAACGGCCGCGCGCAAAGATAACATCCAGATCCACAAGTTGTCTGGCCGACAGCTGCAGCATGGCACTGTCACGGCCAATCAACGCTGTCAGTTGTCTCAAGATTCTGGTCGTCTCTTGAAGCCGGCGATCGGCAAGCTGAGCCAGCTCGTTGTTGGCTTCCAAAGCCTGCAGCGGTTCCAGAAATACGGAGGCTCCGCTTCCTGATTCACCGTGAATGACACCGCGAATTGCGCTCTTATGCTCAGACCGCACCAGCAGCACTGCTCTTCCATGCCTGTATGTGACGTATTGTTCCTGCAACGCACTGCTGTAACGGGAATCCTTCAAGTATCGTTCCAGCGAGCGTTCCACCTTCGCTTTCAGGTGCGATGTCTGTTTTCGAATCCGCGTCAATTCCGGCGAAGCATCTTCACTCACTTCACCGGACGGATCGATCACTGCAGGGATTACTTGTTCCAGCTCCTTTAGATCGGGTAAACGTGAACCCAGCTTTTGCAGGTTTGGAAATTCCTGTTTCCAGCCGGAAATGCGATTCCGGATTTCATTGTTCAGGGCAGCAAGACGGTATACACGATAGATCTCAACGCCTTCCAGTATGTCATTCTCAATCGAAGCTCTGTGCAAGATTTCTGGAATGAATTCCAGAAGTCTAAATGACGGCGCACGGTCTTGCCGGACGCAATCCAACGCTTCGCGGGTAAGCTGGCGCTGTTGATCCAGATCGGCCAAAGGACGCAGGTCTGCGGCCGTCTCTTTTCCCGGCTGGGAATCGATAAATGTAGAAAAGAAACGGAGAAACTCCGGCCATTCCAGCATGGCCATTGTGCTTTCTGTAAGTATCATGGAAGTGAGAATTCAAAAATCAAAATGCAAAACGAAAAATGCAAAATGGCAAGCGAAGCCTGTGCACCGATTTTGCATTTTTCATCTTGCATTTTGCCTTTTGAATTGCCTAGAGATGATTGATTGTGGAGGCGAGTTGTCCGGCGCCAAAGCCGTTGTCGATGTTGACGACAGCCAATCCTGAACAGCTATTGAGCATGGAAAGGAGCGGCGCCACGCCTCCGAAGTGTGAACCGTAACCAACACTGGTGGGAACGGCAATTACGGGAGCTGCAACCAGACCCGCAACCACACTCGGAAGCGCTCCTTCCATTCCTGCAGCCACGATGATGACGCGCGCGGAAGCCAGTTTCTCGCGTTCCAGCAACAAACGATGCAACCCCGCCACACCAACGTCGTACAGAGAGCACGTGCGGTTTCCAAAAAGATCAGCGGTCACCAGCGCTTCCTCGGCGACAGGAATGTCCGCGGTTCCAGCGGAAATAACAAGGATGTCTCCTTTTCCGGTGATTTCTTTTCTGGTATGGATTGTAATCGTGCGGCTGCGTTCGTGAAATTCCACTCCCGCATATGTCTGCTTCAGCATCTCAAAGACTTGCGATTCGGTTCGGGTGATCAGGATGTTGGTTCCGTTCCGGTACATGGCTTTTACGATTTCGATGATCTGTCCGGGCGTTTTCCCCGGGCCGAAGATGACCTCCGGAAATCCTTTGCGCATTTCGCGGTGATGATCGATGCGCGCGAACTCCAGATCTTCATAGGGAAGGTTCTTGAGCCCAGCAAGCGCATCTTCCTGTGTGATGCGATTTTCTTTGAAGTCTTCCAGAAGCCGGATCAATTGTTTGTAGTTCATTGCATCACCCGTAGTTCCGCCTCGACCAGTTCGGTGGTTCCACGTACTATTCCCATCGTACTATATTCTTTCAGGAAGGTTGCTCGCGATGTATCCAGGATGTCGGTTGTGCTCACGTTCCTGATATGCTCGCGGTACTCGTCCAGGAACGGGATGGGTCTTCCCAGCAGATAACAGTTCAAATAATCCAACACGCGGGCGGAGGCTGTCTGTGAATTCAAAATGTAATTTCCGATCAGTGAGTTTTGCGCATTCCTCAGCTCTTCCTGCCCCACATGGGATGCAGTCAGTTCTTCCAGCTCCGTCCACATTCCCCGGAGCGCTTGCTCTTCCTTTGCCGCGTCACCAGCAATATAGGTGAGAAAAGTTCCTGCGTGCAATGCGGCTGCATTTCCGGCAAACACGGAATACGCAAGAGACTGCTTGCTTCGTAAGTTCCGGAACAAGCGTCCTCCCATCCCGCTCAGGAGTTGCTGTAGCAGATCATATTTGTGTGTTGCCGCGTGTGTGGCCGGGAGCGCGGGGAATCCCAAAACAAACGCTGTTTGTTTCTTGGGCCGCGTCTCCAACGACAGAACACCGGACGGCTGAGATACGGCCGGCAGATGTCCCTGCTGTGATTCCGCCGCAGGAAAGGGTGAGAGTGTCGTCTCCAGTTGCCGGAGCATCGCTTCCGGATCGAAATGACCTACTGCGACAACGATCATCCGGTTTTTGCCGATCAGATGGTCGCGCCAGGAGGACAGTTCTGCAGCTCCCATATTTTGGAGAGTTTCCTCCCATCCAAGTTCCGGTAATCCATATGGATGTGGTCCAAAGAACGCGCGGTGGAAGAGCTGCAAAGGACGGACGAAGTTGTCGTCTAGATTCCTTCGGATAGCAGCGATCATTTTACCTTTTTCGGTTTCCAGTTCCTGTTGCGGAAATGCGGGATCCTGCAGGCATTGAAGAAGCAGATTCCACATTTCCGCAAACGAACCGGGCATTGCTTCAAATGTGAAACCGCAGGAATCCCGGTAGCAGTTGAAGCGGGGAGGGTTTCCCAGACCATCCATCCGGAATGTAATTTCCTCCGCTCCAAGCGAGGACGTGCCTTTCAGCATCGTTCGTAAAAGAAGATGTGTAATTCCGGCCGCAGATTCTGTTTCTTCATTGCGGCCGCCGGAAAAGAAAATACCGGCCGAAATGTATTGCGTGTTCGGATCGGGTTGCAAAATATATGCAATATCCCTTTTGAAGACTAGCGGTTTGGAGATTTGAGACGGGTTTCCGAGTCCGTTTGTAGATGGCAGAAGTGCGGGCGGAAATAAAACAGGGCTGGAAGCATCGCCAGACGTTAGAAGATGGATGCGGTAGTCATCTGCCGCTTGTGGGGTATCCTTGTTTACAAACTCCAGAACACTCAGGTTATCTATGGAGAGATAACGCTTCGCTGTTTCCACAATTTCTAGTTCTTCCAGCATGTCGAGTTTTTCGTATTGCCGCTGAAGCCGTTCAAAGCCTCCGTATGCCTCGTAATAACTCAACGTCTGTGCGAGCGTCAACGCTTCATCCATCTGCATTGCCTGATGGAGACGGAGTTTGTTTTTGACCTTTCGCAGTTCTTCGGAAGAAATCCGATTTTGCAGCAGAAGAGTCAGGACAGCCCATATATCCCGGCCTGCCTCGCGGATTTTGTCTGCTTCCATCATGACACTGATCAGAATCAGACCTACGTCTTCGTATGCAGCATAACCGCACGATACGGAACTGGCCGAGCGCTTTTGTTCCACCAGAAACCGGTGCAGACGTCCACTTCTCCCCGCCGACAGAAGAAATGTCAGAAATTCAAGCGCAGGTCCATCCGGATGTGTCACGCCAGGAGCATGAAACGCGAGATGCAAATAACTTTGTGTAGCCGTTGCCCTGTGAAATCCGTAGCGGAGCTCTTTTTGCGGCGGCTCTGCCGGACCAAAATCTTTTTTCAGGCCGCTGTTCCGCATGTACGCAAACAAAGTCTGTATTTGATTCCGAATCGTCTCTTCGTTGAACTTTCCCGTAACGGTGACGATCATGTTTTGGGGCTGATAGTAGCGATGGAAATACTCGAACAGATGATCGCTGGTATAGGAACGAAGTTGTTCCGGTGTGCCGATTCGCCAGCGTTTCATGCGGTGCGTGGTGAATGCCAGACGAATCAACTGTTCCTGCGAATAGGCGGCTGGCGAGTCAATTTTGCGATTGAATTCCTCGATCACAACTTCACACTCTTTTTTTAGCTCATCTGCCGGGAAGAGCGGAGCGACAAATGCATCCGCCATGATCTCCAATGCCGAAGAAAGATTCTCCGCCGGAACTTCACAGAAATAGTTTGTCTGATCGTATGAAGTACTGGCGTTGATCGATCCGCCGAGAGCTTTCAGTGTAGTGCCAAGAGTCCCCGGTTCCGGAAAATTCCTGGATCCTTTGAAATACATGTGTTCCAGCAGGTGAGCCAGGCCGACTTCAGAATCGGTTTCGCAAAAATAACCGGCCTTTACACAAAAATGCAATCCTGCCGCCTCACAGTTCTGCAGTGGATGAAACAACAGCGTCAAGCCGCCCGGAAGAAAAATACGTTTTGTGCGGTCGAGCCAATCATTTGTCTGATGCATTCTGGTGCCTCAAAAAGCTGCGGAAAATTAGGATCAAACGTGTCTTAAGAAGATCAGCGTGCTGTCATCCAGCGGAGGAGCGCCCTTTGTAAACTCGCGGAGTTGACTCTCGAGAAGTTGAGAAAGGTCCTCCACTCCATAGCTGCGCTGGTTTTTTTGCAGGAAATTCAACATTCCCTCTTCTCCAAATTCTTCCTCTTGCGGGTTCTGGCACTCGGTGATCCCATCGGTGTACAGGAAGAGCAGATCCCCCGGCTCGAACTGGATTTTCTTGCTCTCGTAGGTCGCGCTTGCGACAATCCCCACAACGGGACCGCATGCGCTTAGAAACTCAGACGTGTCCTTACGAAGAAAGATGGCAGGGTTGTGTCCGGCATTCACATACTCAAATGTCCGTTCCTTCGGGTCCAGTTCGCCATAAAAGACGGTGATATATTTGTTCGGAGGTGAGTTCTCCAGCATGACGCGATTCAAATTCAGCATGAGGGAAGCTGGACTCGCTTCCGCGTGTACCAGAGTTCGTAAGGAAGCCTGAAATGCTGCCATCAAGAGAGCAGCACCGATTCCTTTGCCGGAGACGTCGGCAATCACAACGGCCAAACGGCCGTTTTCCATGCGGATAAAATCATAGTAATCGCCGCCGATCTCATAACAGGAGTGATTGATCCCGTAGATTTCATAATTTTCTATTTGGGGATTGTTCTGCGGGAGCAAACGGCGCTGGATTTGAGACGCGACAGCGAGTTGCTCTTCCATCCGTCTCTTTTCGAGCTGCTCTTCCAGAAGCAACGCGTTCTCGATCTTCACCGCAGCCATATTTGCGATCAATGCGATGAGGCGCAAATCCGACTGTGTGAATGTGCGTTTTGCGATCAGGTTGTCGATGTAGATCAGGCCGATCACGTCTTTTTCGTTCCAGAGAGGAACACAAATGATGGAGCGGATCCCCTGCATCTGGATACTATGGGCGGATCCAAAACGATCATCCGTCTGGGCGTCCAGAGTCAAAACCGCCTTCTGATTTCGCATCACCTCTTCGATGATGGTCCGGCTGATCTGAAGATTTTGATTCGCATGTGAGTTTCGCACTACTTTCAGGTTCAGCTGGTCGGGCAGATTCTTATCCAGCATGATCAGCGCTCCCCGTTCCGCAGGTACGGCCTGAAATACGATGTCCATAATCACTTCCACCAGCTTGTCGATGGGGTAGTGGGTGATCAATGCGGCAGCAGCCTGGTTTAGAGCGGGCCATAAGTTTTCTGGCGCCGAAGCAGGTGTAATCCCCGAAATTGCTTCCTCTGTATAGCGCTTGATGTTCAGCTCATCCGTATCGATCATGAAGGTCGCTTCCATCCCCAGCGCCGGTGCAGTGTCTCTTACTTCAACTCTTTCCGCGAACGGCAGAAGATAGCGAAGTGTGACTTCTCCCATTTGAATCACATCTTCGTTTTTCAACGGAGATGGCTGGCGAACGCGGATTCCGTTTAGAAATGTGCCATTCCGGCTTCCGGCATCTTCCACATAGTATTTGTCATCCTTCTTGATAATGCGGGCGTGGTGACGGGAAAGGGAAAGATTATTAAATGTCAGGTCATTGGCGGAAGATCGTCCGATGGTAAAAGAATCCTTTTCCAGCTGGACGTCAAAAGCCTTCTCGTGCTTTTGTTCAACGCGAAGAATGGGCGTAGGCATCGTGTGATTATTTCGAAACTATTGTCGTCTCAAGATTATATCATTTCGTCGGTAAACGCTGAGGTCAGGATTAGAACTTCAGCTTCATAGCTTCTCGCGTCAACCGCATCGTCTCACGCGCTTCTTTCTGTGCCTTTGCGCTTCCATCCCGCAAGATTTCTTCTATCCTTTCAGGATGTGATTCAATTTGTTTCCGTCGATCGCGGATCGGTGTAAGAAAACGGTTGAGTGCGGCTGCCAGTTTCTTTTTTACTTCGACATCCCCTACTTTTCCATTTATATAACGCTCTTTTAGCTCGTCCACTTCAGCTTGATTGTCGTTAAACGCATCGTGATATTGAAAGACCGGATTCCCTTCGACATGACCCGGATCTGTGGCGCGCAGCCGCGTTGGATCTGTGTACATGCGCATAACTTTCTTGGTGACCGTATCCTCATCATCAGACAGGTAGATGGCATTGTTGAGACTCTTGCTCATTTTCGCCTGACCGTCCGTGCCTACCAGCGTTGGCACTTCACCGATCAGCGTCTCGGGAATTGGAAACACATCACCATACACAGTATTGAACCGCACCGCGATTTCACGCGTCACTTCCAGATGAGAGGCCTGATCTTTTCCCACCGGGACAAGATGCGCGCGAACCATCATGATGTCGGCTGCCTGCAGCACCGGGTAAGACAGCAATCCAAGCGTTGCAGCCTCGAAATTGGCTGCCTGCATCTGTTCCTTTAGCGTAGGGACACGCTGCAAACGGGGAACCGTCACAAGCATCGAAAAGATCAGCATCAGTTCTGCGACTTCGGGAACCAGAGACTGAAGATAAATTGTGCTTTTTTCAGGATCGATTCCTACGCTCAAATAATCGTAGACAAGCCCCCTTACATTTTCTCCGATATTGGGGATCCTGTCGAAATGGGTGGTGAGCATGTGCAGGTCAGCAATAATGAAATAGCACTCGTACTCTTCCTGCAAACGTACACGATTTGCGAGTGTTCCCACGTAATGTCCCAGATGAAGACTTCCGGTCGGCCGGTCTCCTGTCAGAATTCGTTTTTTCATTAGAAGATTGTAACAGGCATGAATGTGAGGGCGAACACGATGACGGCGATGACACCCCAGATTTTACGGGCAAACCCGATTGGGGTTTCATCATCCATGGTTGGCGGATGACGAAATCCCGCAATTTTCCGGAGCACCAGAAGTAGCACACAATAAAACAGCCATTGAAAACCTGCTGTAACTGACTTTGTAAATCCGTATGCCGACAGCGCTAATAGTGCGCAGAAAAAAATCCACGTGATCGTATGGGCCCGTCCCCGAAAAAGCGCGTACGATACATGTCCTCCGTCAAGCTGGCCAATAGGGAGAAGGTTCAGGCTCGTGGCCAGACAGGCAAACCAGGCTGCAAATCCCACCGGATGAAGCATGTAATTGTCGAGTGAAGTGTTCCAGGCAAACAATCGAAAAATCAGAGGATCCCATAGATAAAGTTGGTCGGGTGCTGTTGGAACAGGCACGCTCCATTTCAAGCCAAGATAGATGAAGGGGAGCGCCACCACAAATCCTGCAATGGGGCCGGCGATTCCTACATCAAACAGGCTTTTGCGATCGGGGAACGGTGACCGGATCCGAATAAAGGCCCCGAACGTGCCCGTATATACGATCGGTCCCGGTAGAAAAAAAGGAAGTGTGCTACTAATACCGTAGTGGACACACGCCAGATAGTGTCCCATTTCGTGCGCCAGCAAGATGGCCATAATCGCGAAGGAGTATCCGATTCCCCGGTAAAGCAGCGACGGGTGATTCAATACCTGCTGCAGGAATCCCCATGGTGCAACGGGGTCCTGCTGGAACTGCTGCAGGGTCATAGAGTATGCGCCCCAGAACAGAGTGCTCAGCACTGTGAGAAGAAAGAGAAGCACAGGAAGCGTGTAGCGAGTGCGTGGTGCGAGCGTTACAGGGATGGGACCGGCATATCTTCCGGCAGTAGAGAGATAAGAAAGTTCATCGGACATAGAAGTCTATAATGTAAGACTTTTGAACAAAAAAATCAGGGGATGTTCTGGAGGTTCTTACCGGGTTTAAACCGGATCGTCTTTCCAGGCGGAATTTCTACTTCTTCTTTTGTGCGTGGATTCCTTCCGATTCCGCGTTTTCGCGGCTTTACCTGAAACACGCCAAAACCACGGAGTTCAATCCGTCGTCCGTCCGTCAAAGCATCGCGCAATGAATCGATCGCCGCATTGACGGCACGCTCGGCCTGGGTTTTCGTGATCTTTGTTTCTTTCGATACAATGTCCACAAGGTCTGCTTTGATCATAACGTCGCGCTCTGCTTTCGAGCGCTAACATTATGTATTTAGCGCGTTTAAATGTCAATCTAGTTGTTCATTAGCAATAAGTTAGCGTTTATTGCTTAAACCCGATCGTAGGGATGGGAGTACGGGCTTCGTCGATGATGCCAAATCTGTCTTCGTATTTTCTCACATTGTCGAGAACGGCATTTCCAAGACGTTTCGCGTGTTCGGGCGACACGATGATTCTGGCAAGAAGTTTGGCGATTTGAGGATTCGGCAGAATTGCGTAGAAGTCGATCCAGAATTCCTCCGGTGTGTGCGTGACTTGGGCCATTGTAGAATATTTTCCTTGAAGTGTTTGGTCATCTGCCTGGACCTGTAGTTCTACGGGTTTAGTTTCTTCCATACAACCTCCTGATGGAAATATCAAAAATCAAATAAAACATAACTAAATACTCAATAACCGCCAATATGTTGTAGGATCTTGCTGAATTGTGTGTAGTTTTGTGAATACCGGCATCACCTGCCCGGGACGCAATCATCTTACACCTTTCTTTGCTTGTTTTATTATGTTTATTTGATATTTGATATTTGAGTTACACTCGTCATTGAAAATGAAATTCGTGTATTCTTTGCTCTATACCTGCGCATTCATCATTCTGCTTCCGTACTTCCTGGTGACGGGACTTTTTCGGGGAAAGTATCTTTCGAGTGTTCCGGAGCGGCTTGGCCGGATCAAGATTTCATCTGCTCTGCCTTGTTGTTGGATACATGCAGTCAGTATTGGGGAATTTCTTGCAGCGAAGCCTTTGATTCAGAGGATTCGAAAAGATTTTCCGGACCTTCCCCTGTTTCTTTCGACTACCACGATTACCGGCAGAAAACTTGCGGCGCAACTTCTACCCGACGCTTCCTTTTACTTTCCATTTGACTGGCGTTGGTGTATTCGTAGAGTATTTCGCAGTTTAGGTCCGCGGATTATTCTGGTCATGGAAACTGAGATCTGGCCGAACTTTCTCTGGGAAGCGAAGAAACAGGGAGTGCCGGTTGTACTTGTAAATGGGAGACTTTCCGATCGTTCATTCTCCCGCTATAAACTGGTTTCCAGGATTCTGCCTCAGTTTGACCTGTGTTTGATGCAATCCACCGAAGATGCCGGGCGGATGTCTGCTCTGGGAGTGTGTCCCGAAAAGATTCGAGTGATGGGAAACCTGAAATACGAGTTTCATCCCGTGTCACTTTCTACAGAACTTCGAAATTTGATTTCCGGCTGGAAGGGCACTTCGCTGCTCTGGATTTGCGGGAGCACGATGCGTGGAGAGGAAGAAAAGCTGTTGGATGTGTTTCAAAAGCATCGGGCCGCTGTGAAATTGATGATTGCTCCTCGCCATCCGGAACGATTTGCTGAAGTGGCGGAACTTGTATCAGGATCCGGTTTGCCCTGTGCCCGAAGAACGCAGGGCGCATCTGCGGACGATGAAGTTCTGATTCTGGATACGATTGGCGAGCTCGCGGCCTGTTACGAGCTGTCCGATCTTGTTTTTGTCGGAGGAACTCTTGCGCCCTATGGCGGACACAATCCTATTGAGCCGGCATATTTTGGCAAAGCCATCGTCACGGGGCCCTACTTTGAGAATTTCCGGCAGATCTTTGAAGAATTCCGCAGCAAGAAGGCAATCTGGATTACGCCGGACATTGAGGGTGCGGTGAAGACGCTGCTGGACGATCCTGAAGAGAGACACAAAATGGGAAACGCCGCCGCAGACATGGTCCGGGAAAATCAAGGTGCTACTGATATAGTATTACAAACAGTAAAGGAATATCTGCATGCTGGGAGAATGGTGGAGCCGCTTCCGGAATTACCTGTACGATAGAGAATTCTTGCCTGTCGTGCATACCGGTTTTTTTGTCGTGAGTATCGGCAATCTAACCTGGGGCGGAACCGGTAAGACAGCTTTGACTTCAAGGCTCGGCTCCTTTCTTCTCGCGCGCGGATACCGCGTTGCGATCTTGAGCCGCGGTTATAAACGTACGTCACGCGGGGTGCAGGTTGTCAGCGATGGCAAGCAGATGATGGACCGCTGGGAATCAGCCGGGGAAGAGTCGTACTGGCTTGCCAGGAAACTTCCCGGCGCTGTGGTTATTGTTGCTGAAAACCGACTGGAAGCTCTCCCGGTCCTCAGAAATTTTCAGCCGCACATCCTCTTGCTGGATGATGCATTCCAGCACCGCAGAATCGCCAGAAATTTAGATCTTGTTCTTCTGGACGCCTCCGAAAATCTTTTGAGAGAAGGAGTCATTCCATTTGGAAAACTGCGCGAGCCGCTTTCATCTTTGCAGCGCGCAGATGCTGTTGTTTTGACGCACACCAGGCGTCCTCACAAAAAAACCTTTGAGTGGCTTTCGCATCACGTTATGCCGCCCATTTTTCAGGCGGATTACGAATCCGTAACGGGTGCTGCTTCCTGGAAGGGAAAGCGAGTTGCAGCCTTCTGTGCCATCGGCGCACCTCACCATTTTTTCGATATGCTGGAACAAAATGGCGCAGAACTGGTTCTGCGGAAACGCTTTCGCGACCATCATCACTATTCAAGAGCGGACCTGGCGGAGCTGGAGATCAAGGCGCAAAATTCCGGCGCCCACTTACTGATTACAACTGAAAAAGATTCGGTAAAAATCGGCGACTTTCCGTTTGAGCTTCCTTTGCAAGTCGCTTCCGTCGAATTGAAATTGAAAGAAGAAGATGCATTTTTCCAATTTCTTCTGGACCGGTTCCTTGAATATGCGGTTCGAAGCAAGAAGTGATCATTTTGGAGCGGCGGGCACGGAGGTCGAGGCTGTTGAAAAATGCAGGACTAGGATGTCTTTAGCTGGAGCGCGGGCTTCCAGCCCGCCGGTCATCGAGGAGCTACAAAATCTGGCGGACTGGAAGTTCGCGCACCGATTGCATTTTTCAACAGCCTCGGCCCGCGTCTCCAGGATACTCTCTAGATGAGATTTCAACTGGAACGGTTCCTGTTCTGGATTGTACGTCTTCTTGCCAGGATCATTCCCCGCGACGCCTTTCTAGCTGCCGGAAGAATGTTTGGACGTCTTGCCTATTTGCTGGACAATCGTCACCGGAAAGTCGCGTATGAAAATTTTGCATTGGCCTTTCCCGGAGCTTCGACCGATCAGACGCGACAGACTATCATTTCCTGTTACAAGTTTTTTGGTTCATATCTATTTGATATGCTGACGCACTTTCCAAAATTTCGACCGGAAAGAGCGGCGGAACTTGAATTCGAAGGTATCGAACATCTTGAGAAGGCGTATGCGCGTGGAAAGGGTGTCATCGTACTGACTGCACATCTCGGGGCCTGGGAATTAATGGGAATGGCGCACGGATCCAAAGGTTTTCCGCTGGGTGTGATCGCCAGAAGGCTTGATAATCCATATTTGAATGTAATTCTGGAGAAACTTCGCACTTCTACCGGGAACTTTGTAATCTATAAGACAGAGGGATTTCGTCCGCTGCTCAAAGCAATGGGTCAAAGCAAAGGGATCGCGATGCTGATCGATCAGAACGTCATCTCGGACGATCGTATCTTCGTTGATTTTTTTGGCAAGGCAGCTTCGACGACACCGGCACTGGGTTTGTTGAAATTGAAAACGGATGCTGCGGTGATCCCGGCGTTCGCCATACCGGTCTCCGGAAACCGTTACCGTTTTGTTTACAGACCGGCTTTGGATGTGCCCCGCACGGGAGACCGGAAGACCGATGTGAAGAATCTTACTCAGGCATGCACAGCGGTGATTGAAGAACAGATCCGGCAGAATCCTTATTGCTGGCTCTGGATGCACCGGCGCTGGAAAACGAGACCGGAAGCATGAAGAAAGCGATTTTGATGGACCGTGACGGAACCTTGATTCAGGAAGTCGGTTACCTGAAGATGCTGGAAGATCTTCGTTTTACAACCAAAGCGACGGATGCGTTAAAGCTATTTCATCAATTGGGCTTTCTCAATATCGTCCTTACAAATCAGTCTGCTGTGGCTCGTGGAATCCTGAGCCCGAAGGAATTGAAGAAGATCCATCATAGTATGAAAGAGCTGGCTGCTGCCGAAGATGGGGTGATCGACGATATTTTTGTATGTCCGCACTATCCGGGAGGACGAATTGCGCCGTACAATATAGAATGTGATTGCCGAAAGCCGAAACCGGGTCTGGTGTGGCAAGCGCGGGATAAACATCAGCTCGATCTGCGGGAATGCATTCTGGTGGGAGACAAAATGACCGATCTTGAACTTGCGGCAAATGCCGATGTGCGCGGGGTTCTGGTGCTGACCGGCTACGGTGCGAAAACGCGCGAGGAATGGAGCGGGCCGGTGGAAGTGTATTCGAATTTGTTCGAACTCGCAAAAGATATAGCGCGGGCGTCCCGCCCGCCGGAACTGGATATGGAACAATGACTCAGCCGGCAATCTTACTCAAGAACGTGACCAAAAAGTACGGGCAGTTTGCGGCTGTCCGAAATCTTTCACTGGAAGTTGCCGGCGGGGAGATCTTCGGATTTGTCGGTCCAAACGGAGCAGGCAAAACAACCACGATACGCATGATCACGGGTCTCGCGTATCCAAGCGAGGGAAGTATCCAGATTCAGGGCCACGAGTATTTGAAGGAGGATCTGAAGATCAAGCAGATCATGGGATATATTCCTGACCGTCCTTACTTATATGAAAAGCTAACAGGCCGCGAGTATCTTGAATTTATTTACGGTGTTTACAACCTCAACGGGCAGCGGCCGGTGGATGTGGATGAGTATCTCAAGCTGTTCGATCTGAAGGATTGGTCCGATGAACTTGTAGAAAGCTATTCACATGGAATGAAGCAACGACTCGCTTTTGCAGGCGCGCTTCTTCACAATCCCGATGTTCTGGTGGTGGATGAACCGATGGTAGGTCTTGATCCCAGAGGAATCCGGTTGATCAAAGATCTTTTCCGGGAGCTTGCAAGCCGGAACGTCGCCGTTTTCCTGAGCACACACAATCTTGAGCTTGCCGAGCAGGTTTGTCACAGAATCGGCATCATTTATGAAGGACAATTACTGGCCTGCGACGATATCAACGGTTTGCGCCGGCAAGCCTCTCTTTTGGAGTCGCGGCTCGAAGACATTTTCTTGCGGCTTACGACTGAAGAGATCAAGTGACGAGCTTCCGGCATTTTTTCAGACTCTATTGGCGCACCGTCTACCATTTTTTCTCACCCGTGCGCTGGAAGAACTATTTTCCTTTTTTCTCATTGTTGTTGCTGGGAATCTTTCTTCTGGTTATGGAGTTCCTGGGATTCGGGCGTGTCTTTCGTTACATGAACAATTTGCAGGATCTTCCATTTTTCTTGATCCAGGGATTGTTGGAACGATTGGTGGGTCTCATCTTTCTGATTTGTTATTCCATGATTTTCATGAGCAGCATGATCAATGGACTTTCCAGTTTTTTCCTTTCACGAAATCTTCCATTTCTTTTTTCTCTTCCGATTCCACGCTGGAAAATACTGACACTCAAGTTCATTGAAAACTGGAGCACGAGCTGCTATTTGATTCTGATGTTTCTTTCCGCCTTTCTTCTGTCTCACGCAAATTCTTTCCATCTGGGCTGGAAACAAGTCATGACCGGCATTCTGGTCATGGTCCTGTTTACGCTATCCCCTGTGGCGTTGGGAAGCGCCGCGCTGACGGTTCTGATCCGGTTTTTTCCAGTCCGCAGGATTCATCAGATGGTGACCATTCTCGGGGGAGTGTTTCTCGGCACGTTGATGATTGCAGTGC
>Ga0184626_10000229_pt1 | contig 15543 bp, 13 predicted proteins | sample PLM3_60_b1_FD_133142 | JGI IMG/M metagenome (GOLD analysis project Ga0184626, IMG submission 133142) | Groundwater sediment microbial communities from an aquifer in East River, Colorado, USA - PLM3_60_b1 | ecosystem: Environmental > Terrestrial > Soil > Riparian zone | place: USA: East River... | reverse complement strand
CTGCTCGTGCAGGACCTGGGCGGCCGCCTCACCGTCGAACGATTGGCCGATCATCTGTCGGCGCTGGCGGACATCGTGCTGAAGGCGGCACTTTCGGCATGCTGGACGCACATGCTGGGAACGACTGCGCCGCCGCCGCGCTTCGCGATCATTGGCTACGGCAAGCTGGGCGGCAAGGAATTGGGCTACGCGTCCGACCTCGATCTCGTGTTCGTGTTCGACGTGGATGCCGACGATCCGGACGCTGATTTGCACGAAGTGCGCTATACGCGGCTCGGCCAACGGCTCAATACGTGGCTGACCAGCACCACGCCGGCGGGTCAACTGTACGACACCGACCTGCGGCTGCGCCCGGACGGTGCCAAGGGCCTGCTGGTGTCGAGCCTGCGCGGGTTCCAGAACTACCAGCGCGAACACGCGTGGACATGGGAACATCAGGCGCTGACCCGTGCACGGTTCGTCGCCGGCGATGCCGAGGTCGGCGCCGCGTTCGAAGCGGAACGCGAGGCCATTCTGCGGCTGCCGCGCGATGTGTCTCAACTGCGTGACGACGTCGTCGCGATGCGCCGCAAGATGCATGCGGGCCATCCGAACGCGACATCGCTCTTCGACTTGAAGCACGATCCGGGCGGCATGGTCGACATCGAGTTCACCGTCCAGTATCTCGTGCTCGCGCACGCGCATCGGCATGGCGCGCTGACCCGCAACGCCGGGAATATCGCACTGCTGGCGCTCGCCGGCGAACTCGGTCTCGTGCCCGCCGAGCTTGCCGGCAGCGTCGCCAACGCGTATCGCGAGTATCGCCGATTGCAGCACCAGGTGCGGCTCACCGGTGCGGCGCAGGCACGCGTCGATCCGGAGCCGCAGGCGGCACGGCGACAGGCAGTGACCTTGCTGTGGGCACACGTGTTCGGTGAAGCATGGACGACCGATGCCACGACGGGCCGCGCGTGACGTTCCCCCAGCGCTCCGGACGGTGCGGGTCCGATGTTCGCCGTGCGCGCCGGACATCGATCCAAATCGGCTAGAATTCCATCCTTTGCGTCAAGGAGCAAAGCGATGTCGATGGCCGACCGCGACGGATGGATCTGGTACGACGGCAAGATGGTGCCCTGGCGGCAGGCCACCACGCACGTCCTGACCCATACTTTGCATTACGGGATGGGCGTATTCGAGGGCGTGCGCTGCTACAAGACCGTCGACGGACCCGCGATCTTCCGCTTGCGCGACCACACGAACCGGTTCTTCCGCTCGGCGCACATCTACGGAATGAAGATCCCGTTCGCCAAGGAGGAGATCGACGCCGCGCAGTTGGCCTGCGTGCGCGACAACAAGCTCGAATCGTGTTATCTGCGGCCCATCGCGTTCTACGGTTCGCATGCCATGGGTGTGGCGGCCAAATCGAATCCGGTCCTCGTCGCCATCGGCGCCTGGCCGTGGGGCGCCTATCTCGGGACCGAGGCCATCGAAAAAGGCATCCGCGTGAAGACCTCGTCGTTCACGCACCATCATCCGAACATCACGATGTGCAACGCGAAGGCTGTGGGCAACTACACGGTGTCGATCCTCGCCAACCAGGAAGCGCTGCACGACGGTTACGAGGAAGCGATGCTGCTCGATCCGCAGGGCTTCGTCTGCCAGGGCTCGGGCGAGAACGTATTCATGGTGCGCGACGGCAAGCTGCACACGCCGGACCTGTCGAGCGGCGCGCTCAACGGGATCACGCGCGACACGATCATCACGTTCGCCAACGAGATCGGCATTCCGGTTATCGAGCGCCGCATCACGCGCGATGAAATCTACATCGCCGATGAGGCATTCTTCACCGGCACCGCGGCAGAAGTCACGCCGATTCGCGAATACGACAATCGCACGATCGGCGAAGGGACGCGCGGACCGGTGACCAAGCGCCTGCAGGAGCTGTTCTTCGCCGCCGTGAACGGCCGCGATCCGGCGAAGAAGGCCTGGCTGACCAGGGTGTGACGATGAGCGAATCCGACGCGATGGCGCCCGTTATCGTCCAGCCGTCCGACCTGCCGGCGTTCTGTCCCAATCCCGCGATGCCGCTATGGTCGTCGCATCCGCGCGTCTTTCTCGATATCGCCGACGAGGGCGAGGCGATGTGTCCTTACTGTGGGACGCGTTATGTGCTTGCCGGCGGTCCGCGCCCCGGGGGCCACTGAGCACAGGGTCAGATTCGATACGTCGTCGACGCTCCGAATCCCCGAGGTCGGGAATCGAGTCTGACCCTATTGAGAATCGAGTCCGACCCGATTTCCGCGTATCCTGAGCCGATGTCTCCGTTGTTTTTCCGCGGCTAGCCGCGGACGACCCTCCGCTCATGGCCGGCGAACGCATCCTGATCGTGGCGCCGTCGTGGGTCGGCGATGCCATACTGTCCGAGCCCCTGGTCGCGCTTCTGCGCGACCCCTATGAAGACCCGATCGTCGACGTGCTCGTGCATTCGTGGTGCGCGCCCGTGTACGAACGAATGCGCGGCATCCGCCGGATCATCGAAAATCCGATGGGACACGGCCGATTCGATCTCGCGGGGCGGCGCAAGCTTGCGCGAGAGCTGAAGGGCGAGGGCTATACGCATGCGTTCGTGCTGCCCAACTCGTGGAAATCGGCGCTGGTACCGTATCTGGCGCGGATTCCGAGGCGTGTCGGGTACGCAGGCGAAGGGCGTTACGGACTCCTGACCGATGCGCGCAGGCTCGACAAGAAGGCACTGCCGAGGCTCGTCGACCGCTTCGCGGCGCTGGCGCTGCCGCGCGGCGGTCTCGTGCCGATGGCGCCGTCGCCGGTGCTGGTTCCCGATGTCGCCAATCGCGCGGCGGCCATGCGTGCGTTGCGCCTGAAGACCGACCGGCCCGTGGTCATCCTGTGTCCCGGTGCGGAATTCGGCGCGGCCAAGCGCTGGCCGCCCAACCAATTCGCCGAGCTCGCCGCGATGTTCCTGCACGACCATCTGCGGGTTTGGATCGTCGGCTCCCCAAACGACAAGATCGCCGCCGACGCGGTGCTGAACTCGTTGGGCGACAATCTGCACAAGGTGCGCGACCTGACGGCCCGCACGGATCTCGGCACCGCGATCGACATCCTGTCGTCGGCTTCGCTGGTCGTCAGCAACGATTCGGGCCTCATGCACGCCGCCGCGGCCGTCGGCGTGCCGGTGGTCGCGCTGTTCGGCTCGTCGTCGCCGCTATATACGCCGCCGATTTCACCGCTTGCCCGGATCGCCAAGATCGACATCGCGTGCAGCCCTTGCTTCAAGCGCGAATGTCCGCTCGGCCATTTCAAGTGCATGAGGGAATTGAAGCCGGCGATCGTCTACAATCTCGCGCGCACCACGTTGCCAGCGTATATCCCGCCCGATTTTCGTCGCTACTGAAGTCGCACCCGTCCATGGCCAAAGCCCGCACAACCCCGATCTACACCTCGCCGCAGGACGCGTCGCTCGCGTTCTACCACGCGTTCGAAACGCAGGACATCGACGCGATGATGACCACCTGGGCCGACGACGAGGATATCGTGTGCGTGCATCCGGGCGGCGCGCGGGTGGTCGGCTATGACGCCGTCCGCAATACCTGGGAGCAGCTGTTCACCGGCGAAACGAAACTCTCGTTTCGCCTGGAACACGTCGTCGTGCTGGAGACGGTGGGACTCGCGCTGCAGTCGGCCATCGAGCATGTGTACACGGCGGACGGCACCGCGCGCGGCGCGGCGGCGGCCACCAACGTCTTCATGCGGACACCGTCCGGGTGGCGAATGGTCTGCCATCACGCGTCGCCCGTCACCGCCGTGGTGATGCCTGCACCTTCGGGACCCTTGCACTGATTCGCATCGCTAGCCTCCCGTGCGTAGAAATAGACTCCGAACACAGCGTAGACCATCGTCAGAAGGCCCGTTTGCGAAACCTGCCCGCTGATCGCGTAGTACAGCACCAGCGCAATCCATGCGCCCAGATGAAGCGGATTGGCGAACGACCATCTTCGCACCCATAACGCCCTGATCAGGACCGCCAGGAACGACAGCGTGAAGAGTGCGCCGCACTCGGCAAGAAATTCGGTCCAGATATTTTCGTTCTTGGCGATCAGCTTGTTTTCGACGTCGTACTTGTTTTCTCCGGCAAGCTCCTGGTCGAATCGGCTGAAAACATACGTGTTGTAAGCCTTGGGACCCACGCCGAACCACGGGTGTTTAAGCCAGACCTTGAGTCCCATCGCGTTGATCAGGAGGCGATCGCGAACCGACCAGCTGTTCGTGAAATCGTGGCCGAACCTGGCGATTTTTTGTGCGCCGCTCAGGACCGGCCGCTGCCCTTCAGAGGTATGAAGGGGAACGAAGAGCGCAATGGCGACTGCGAGGAGGAGCAACAACAGGTATTTCCCCACCGGAAACCTTCCCCTGAAGACCAACAGCAATGTACCCAGCGCCACCAGGAGGATCCACCCCGTCTTGGCCGTCGATTGGGCCAGGACGAAAATCAGCAGGGCCAGAATCACCTTGGTCAGTGTCGACAGGGTCTTCTGGGTCACGACCATCGGCAGAAGCAGAAATGAAAAGATATTCAGGAAATGCGGCCACCCCGAGAGCCCGTTAAGTCGATAGATGTCGAGGTGGACTTGCGGATTGAATACCGGCCGGTCGAGCCCGTAGATGAACGCGAACTGAATCAGCCCGAACAAGGCGATCAGGGCGAGGCTATGTGCTGCCGCTTCCTGAATCCGATCGATCGACAGTCGATGAACGCGCAGGAACGCGTAGACGGTGGCAATCGTAAACAGGTCGAACGCCAACCATAACGTCCACCACACCGAACTTCGGGGATTGGTCGAGGTGGCCACGGCGATCCCCAAGGGGACCAGCGGCAAGAGCACATATTTCGGAACTCTGCGGACCGCGTCCATCGCGGTCGCCCACATCTCCCCCGGGTTGAAGGACCAGAGACCCAGCAAGAAAAAATAGCCGATCTTGATCTTGTGCCCGGCGATGTCGACGTGCAGCAGATCCGCCGAAAGCAGAAACAGCGTGAGCGACAGGTATGCCGAAATAATCAATGCTGCCCGCCTCGGGGTCGGTTCAAGCCGACACGGCTTCGGGATTCGAATGGCCAGTTCCGACTTGCGGTCTCCCGCGGCCAGCCAATGCGCATCGATCTCAGCGCTGCCTATTGCTCACGGACAACGACTTCTTCCGATTCAGGTGTGCCGTCGACGTCGACGTGAATGCGGCCGTCGCGGACACTATAGGCATAGCGACGCAGTGCCAACAATGAGCTGCAAGGACTGACGCCCGTCTGAGGATCGAAAGGCAGGCTGTGTAACGGACAGACCAGCTTTCCCTCGTCGATCCAGCCGCACGCCAAATCGCCACCCATATGCGGACAGCGGCGACCAATTGCGGCAAATTGGTCATTGCCGAGACGCGCTACGCAAACGCTGTTCGAAACAGGCCGAATCGATCCGACCGGAAAATCCGCAATTGCAATGGAGCCATTGCCGAGCGGCGGCACCGAACCCGAGTTGGTTGGCAGCGCGGATTGGTCACGCCCGCTCATCTTCCCTTTACCGGTTACCTTGTATCGCACGCGATCCATTAGGCACGCGAAAAAGCTCCACTGCAGATTCTGTGGAATCCCCGCAAGCCACCGAAGCGGACCACCAGCGAGCCCGGCGTGCAAATAGCGGTGGTGGTGGCCACGGGGATAGTGCGGCTTCCCGAACGTGATTCGAAAACTGACCACATGGCGTGTCCGATTCGTCCGGTTGAGCTCGGAGCCATGCAGGTGACCGCCGTGAAACAAAACCGCGTCGCCCGCTTGCAGGTCGAAGGTGAGGGGTCGATGTAGCGGCGTACCGTTCACCACGTAGCCGTCCATGAATTCGAAGTTGGTGCGGTAATGTTCCTTGAAGATGGTGAGACCGTTCCCGCGTCGCACCGGACCCAAGGCGATCCAGACATTGATCGCGTTGTCGGGACAATCGACCCACGGATCGCGGTGCGGGCCGTGGGCCGTGATCTTTCCGTCGCCCATTTTCCTTGCGAACTCTTCAAATTCGCGCCGTTGCATCACGGCAAGATCGAAGGGAATGTGAAAGCGCACGTTCGGGCTGCGCTCGAAATAGTATGGCCCCCCGTCGGGAAACAGATCCGGGACCAGTCGTGCGAGTACGACAGGAGCGATTGCCGTGATTTCCCTATAGACCGCCTCGGTCAGGGCAGGAATGGCTTCCGGGGGCACCCACTCATGGATGCGGTCGAAGCCCGCGTCTTCCACTTTCTTTGCGACTTCCCTCCCTGCAACCCTTCGGATGGCGGCGTGACTCGCATTCACGAGCATTTCGTAAAGCCCCAGTCGCTTTAGCCCTCCGCGCACGACGACTACTTCGCCTTCGAGAATGCGCTGCACGAGTCCATCGATTTTCTCAACGGATCCCATTTCGAGGATCGCCTCTTCGTGCACTTCCCGCTCCTTGGTGCCCGCAGTCGAGCGCTGGTCTGGGCGTCGCAGTCTCTCGATAATTCGATCGGGACTTGTGGCCGGCTCAGCCGAGGTGGGACTCTTGTCCCAGCCGCCAAGCCCTCACACGCCATCGTCCCGCCGGTGATCTCCTCGCAAAATACCATATTGCCGACGTGTCCACGCGAAGGCTGGCTGGGACCTGTCGCGCTCGCACGCGCAGGTATTGCTGGCCAAAGTATCGGGGATCGGCACGTGGCGAGTCGTGGCCGCCTGGCTCGCGCGGCGACAGCCAACGCGGGCGTTACACGTACCAGCAAATCGCGCCCCGAGAGCGGCCGGCGCAGCGGAAAACCTCGATTTGGTATCTTTCGTCATGCCGAGGCGCGTTTCCACTGTCCAGGAATCGCGATGGCGCGGACCTTGAGAACGCACGAAGCGACCGCGCGGGAATGGCGATACGGTTGCGTCCGACAAATCTCGTTCACATCATGCTGACTGAAGCATAGCCTGAGCCACGTTGATCAACAGCCCGGAAGATGCAAGAACCTCGCAAAATAGAAGTGACCCCGGTCGACGCGCTCGTCATCTTTATTGTCGTGACAAGCGGCGTCATGATGTGTCAGCTCGTGCGGTCGCAGTTCGACCCCTCATCGTCGGTGTTCATATCCCTGCTGATTTGCGGAGCGGCTGGACTGGCGTTCGTACGACGCATCGCGTTTCCCGCCGACGTGCGGCAGATTGTTGCCGTGACACTGATGGGACTGGTGGTGCTGTTGTTCCGATGGAGCCCGTTTCTGTATGTTGAGGGCGGGCAGGACCAGGGGATCTATGTGGCCATGTCTGCGCATTTTGCGCGAACGCAGGGTCTCGCCATCACCGATCGCGTCAGGGAAAGGTTGTCGAATACCGAGAAGGCCGAGTACGACAAACTTAATCAGCGCTACGACATGGAGCGGACATACAGTCTCCATGTCCCCGGACGCAGTGAAGGCGTACACGAAGCGGGGGTATACATTGCCGATCTAAGCCGCTCGGCGTACGTTTTTCAGTTCTACCCGTTGCATCCGTTATGGATGGCGCTTGCCGCCAAAGTGCTTGGCGATGAAGATCGGGTCTACTCGCTGGTTGGCTTCTCGTTGCTCAGCGTGCTGATGCTTTCGCTGCTGACGTATGAACTAGCCGATCGCAAGCGCGCCCCGGCGTTACTCGTAGCCGGGCTGCTTGCAATCAATCCCATGCACGTTTTCCTTTCACGTTTTCCCGTGACGGAGAACGTTTCTCTCTTCTTTTCCGCCAGCGCGCTCTACTACCTTGTGCGCTATTTCAAAGCGCGGGAGGCAGCGACAGGGCAAACATGGAATTTGGCATTGTCGGCGGGGGCTTGGGCTTGCCTGTTTTTCACTCACATTGGAGGCTTCCTGTACGCGCCGATGATCCTTGCGATGTTGATAGCGGGAGTCGGGTCGGCGAGGTCGGTTGGCCAGGTGCTGTCAGTGGCTGTCTACGGTCTCGGTGTATGGGCTGCCTACGCGCTCTCGCTCTGGTACGGAATGACCTGGTCGTTTCCATACAGCGTCGAAATATACCGTCAGATATTGGGCAACGGGCTGGGTACTCTTTTTATCGATCATTGGAGAGGGATGATCTTTGTTCTTCTGATCGCTTATGGCGGTCTGGTCATTTTGGTATGGCGTCTTCGCAGCCAAAACCGATCGGGCTGGGCGAGGTTGCGGCTCGGTCGCGCAATGATGGTTGCCCTCCTCGTCGCGGTGGCCGGTACCATCCTCTATGCGACGGCGGAAGCGTTCCGGCCCGGTTCTGAGATAAGCAGTTTAGGAGCCAGTGCGATCCTGCACGCCAACTTGACGGCTTTAGCCATCTATGTGTCACCCTTCATCCTCATTTTTGTGCTGGCAGCTTCTGTCGTGCAACGACGAAGTATGGGTATCTACGACATCTTTCTGTTGATCCTTGTCGCGCAGTTTCTAGTTATTCGGACCGGCATGGCGAGCTCTACGCCTTATTACTATTACGGCAGATATCTTTGCGCCGAGCTCGTGCCTTACGTCCTGGTTCTGGCCGCGCTCCTTCTAAATCGCCTCTTGAATGGCAAAGGGTTGCTGGGTAAGGTAGTGGCGGGCGGCACGCTTGGTCTGGCTCTCGCTTGGGAAGGTGTCGCATTGGCGCAGCAATATCCCGGCGGCGAGATGCATCGCCTCGATGCGAGCTTGCGGCCAGTGATCGAACAGATCCGTGATACCGATCTCGTACTTCTTGCTGGTAACCCCTATCCGCCTCTACGGACAGCCTTGGACTATTACTATGGCAAGCATACGGTGGTGGTGGAGCCGGGCCAACTGGAGGCCGCCATTCGCCAATACGCGAACCTGTGGGGGGACTTGTACATCCTGAGCGACACCGACAACCTGACGGGGTTTTCATACGTTGGCGCGCTGACCATGGTGCAGGATACGTACGCCAAAGGGCGCTCGTACGATGTGCTGCCGACGAACGCGTCGACGCTCGAACGACGCTATTTCCTGTATCGGATGAATCGGCCAATGTTCACGCCGCTGCGCGACGGCGACAGCATAACCTTCGATGCCCGCGGCAATGCGCGAAATTACCTCGGCACGGGCTGGAGCTTTCAGGAGCCGTGGGGACGATGGACCGAAGGTCTGTTTGCCACTCTGCAACTTCCAGTTGCCGACCGGTCTGCCGCACTAACCCTTCGCTTCGATGTTCACTCGCGCAATTGTGTCGGCGTCACGGTTCGAGTGAACGGGGAGATTCGGACCCGGTGGTCCTTTTCCGACTGCCGGGAGTACGTGAAGCAGACGTTGATGCTGACCCAGCAAGACTTGCGACTCGGCACGGTCACGGTGTCATTCGAGATGCCGGGAGTCAGATCGCCCCATGATATCGATCCCGCGCTGGGCGATGGTCGAAGGCTCGGGATTTCGATCACGAAAATCGTGGTCGACCAAGCGCGATCCGGCGAAGGCGCACGACCGCTGTCGTAAGCGATCCGTCGCGATGATTGCCGTGGTTGCCTCCACGTTCCCCCGATTCCCAGCAGACTCGGAGCCCGGATTCATCCTTGACCTCGCGCGGGAGCTGTCGCGCTTCGCCAATGTCAAGGTCTTCGTTCCCGCCCATCCACTCAGCGACGATTCGACCGACTGGGCCGGAGTGCCCCTGGAGCGGTTCAGGTACTTTCCGATCCGCAGTCAGGAAATCCTTTGCGGCGACGGAGGACTCCCCGCAAAGCTGGCGACGTGGAAGGGAAAGCTCCTGTTGCCTTTCCTGGTCGCGGCAGAATGGGCTCTCTTTGTCAGGCTGCTTCGCGACGCCCGCATTCGCGCCATCCACGTCCACTGGATTCTTCCGCAGGGCCTCGCCTTCGCACTCGCTCGGAAGGTGCTCGCCCGTCGATCCGATGCGCCGATGACGATCCTGAGCTTCCACAGCGGACGGGACGAAGCGGTCTCCAAACCGTATCGAATGCTCGAAGGATGGATCGTGCGCAGCTTTGACCGCGTCACCGTCAACAATCAGAAAACGCGCAGAATTCTGGAAAGGGAGCATGGCAAGCCGGTAGCCTATCTATCGATGGGAATGCCCCGGGATGTTGAAGCGATGGCGTTGCCCGCCAGCAAGGATTACCGACTCCTGGCCTCCGTCGGCCGACTGGTTCCCGTGAAGGGTTACCTCGAGCTGCTGCGAGAATGGGCTAAGCGCCGAAGGGCGCTCAAAGACTTTTCGCTGGTCCTGCTAGGCATAGGCCCGCTAGGCGCACAAATCCAGGGTTACATTGAACACCAGGGTCTGGCCAACCAGATTCGATTGCACACAAATCCGTCACGCAACCTGATCGTGCAGACGATGTCCGACGCTGGATACTACCTTCAGCCATCCCTGGTGCTCCCGAACGGGCAAACGGAGGGATTTGGGCTCGCGGTCGTGGAAGCGCTTCATCTGGGATGCACGGCGGTCGTCAGCGCGGTGGGTGGATTGCCGGAAGTACTGGGTGAAGTCGGCTACGTCTGCGCAAACGCTGGCCAGATGTTGGATGGGCTTCTCGAGGGAAGCATTCGGCCGGCGGACCCTATTCAATGTCGGGAACATGCCCGCCAGTTCTCGTGGGACAGCAAGAATCTAGAGGAGTTGTATTCGTGATGTCGCGAGCGAAGCAGGTCAAGGATGCCTTGTCTTGGTTCCATCGCCTGACGTCGCACTTCAGACCAAGGAATGGGAGAACTCAGACTCAGGAGGTCTTCATCTTCTGCTATCACCGGATCAACACGCGTGAGCGCAACCCCTTGGGCGTCGATCTTCAAGTGTTCAAGGAGCAACTCGAACTCTTCGCCTCGGTGGGCACCGTGCTGAGCCCCGAACAGTTCTTTCCGTTTCTTCAGGGCGATAAGGGGCTTCCGTCGTCGAAGAATTTTCTCGTCACGTTCGATGATGGCTACATATCGACAGTAGAGGCGGCGTTTCCTGCCCTGCAGAAAGCGGGGGTGAGGGCCCTTTCATTCATAGCGACCGACCATCTCGGCAAGCCAAGCCCTTACTCCCCCGATCGAGCGAAACCGAGCCGTGAACGAATACTGACCTTAGACGAGGTCAAAGACACCCAATCCGTCTACCTTTACCAATCGCATGGCCACCGCCACATCGATTACTTTCACAGCACTCGAGAACACGTATTGGCCGACCTGTCATCGAGTCTCGGATGGTTTGAGCGAGAACTTGGATTCAGACCGTGCTCGATTGCCTACCCGTTTGGTCTGGCGCCCAATTGGGTCAACTGGCAAGAGGACTTCAGGCAGGCGGGCATCAGAATGGGCTTCGCCACGGGAAGTCACCCCTTGAAGGCGCGAATGAATATGACCGAAGAGCTCCCCTTGCTCAATCTGCCGCGTGTTGGCTATTTGACCGACGAGACGCTCGCTCACACGCGGGCTCGATTGAGTGGCGGCTTAACGCTCCTCCGCGCACTCGATGCGCCATGGGTGCGTGGCATCAGATCCCGGACACGACCATGAAATTGATCATTCAGATTCCATGCCTGAACGAGGCGGAGCATATCGAAGTGACGCTCGCAGCCTTGCCTCGACAAATACCGGGTGTGTCGAAAATCGAGTACTTGGTCATCGATGACGGAAGCGTCGACGGGACGGCGGAGATCGCCGAACGAGCCGGCGTCCATCACGTCGCGCGCCATCCGGTGAACCGGGGTCTGGCCGCCGCCTTTCAGACGGGCGTGCTACGCGCCCTCGCCGAAGGCGCGGACATCATCGTGAATACCGATGCGGACAATCAATACAATGCCGCCGACATCGAAAAGCTGATTTGCCCGCTTCTGGAGCGGCGGGCCGACCTGGTCATCGGCGTTCGCCCGATCGATGAGATCGATCACTTCAGCTGGTTGAAGAAGAGGCTGCAGTGGCTCGGCAGCCTTGCAGTGCGCACGCTGTCGGGCACCGAGATCAGCGACGTCACCTCCGGCTTTCGCGCGCTGTCGCGGGACGCGGCAATTTCGATCAATCTCACTACCCAATTCACTCACACGCTCGAGACGTTGATCCAGGCGGGAAACAAGAATCTTCGGATTGCTCAGGTCCCGATCCGGGTCAACGGCAAGCGACGCGAGTCCCGGCTTTTTCAATCGACGGGTGGATATGTCGCTCGCTCGGCGCTGGACGTTCTTCAGATCTATCTGCATTACAAGGGGCAAAGGGTTCTTCTATGGCTCGGCCTGACGTTGTTCGCGCCTGGCGCCTTTCTGGGGCTGCGCTATGTCTACCTTGAGATGACAGACCAAGGCGGCGGTCACGTGCAGTCGCTGATCCTGGCAGCAATCCTGATCATCATGGGCTATCAGTCCTGGCTGATGTCGCTGTTCCTGACCGCGCAGAGAAGCAGCCGGATCCTGATTGAAAGGCTGATATCGCAGACCAAGAGCCAATAGTCGTGGACCGCTACATGCGCCACTATGCGCGGGCGCTTTCGACCGTCTTCAGCGGGCTGGAAGACCGCTCGGTCATCGATTTCGGTGCCGGAAGCGGGTGGATCGGAAAATACCCCTTTGCCTCCTATCTGGGATTGGATCGCGTTCCACCGGATGAAACTTGGGCCAGGAAATGGGATTTCAACGACCCGCTTCCCGAAGAGTATCGGCGGAAGTACGACGTCGGGGTCTCGCTGAATGCGATCCAGCATGCGACGAATCCAAACCAGACGCTGGAGCATTTCCTGGGTGCGTTAAAAGTCGGAGGAAAATTGATCTTGGCCGCGCCGTGGCTCTATCCGCCGGCTGACCGCAATATCGACTATTGGAGAATTGCACCCCGGGCGTTGTACAGGATGACGGCGCCGAACTTCGAAAAGGTCAATTTGTTTTTCATCGGGAGCATCTTTGACGTGCCCGGCCGAATTGCGTCGCGCTTGCTTTCAGGAGGCTTTCGCGGGTTCTCGCGAGCAAAAACCTCTCGACCCGCAGCACGATCACTTTCTCCTGCGGACGAGGGCCAGATCCCGACAAGCTTCCTCGGCCCACTGACCACATTGATTCTCGCCGAGAATTATCGCCCCGCCACTTGAAATGACTCCGCACGCTGAGAATCGGGCCGAACCACTCTTCGGTCGGATCTCAACCACCCCCTAGTCACTTCATGGCGAGAAACTATTTCAACCCGCCAATTTTTTGCCAACTACTACAACCACTATCGGAAATTTTCTGTTGAGGCGTAACACTTGGTCCAGCCAAACCGGGGGGTGCACCAACAGGATCTTGTTCAACCACCACACCAGCCAGCCGGCCAGCGGAACACCCCAAAAGGTCATCAGCAGGACATAGGACGCGGAGTGGCAAAGGAAACAAAATATTCCTCCCACCCGTCGCTCCTCGATCACTTCAAATCCTGCCTCCTTGAACAAGTAGGCCAACCCACTGGGAGTGTAGTGGAACAGATGATTGGGCTCATCCACGATGCCGTTAAGAAAAGGGGCTGTCACGATGCCATGACCATTGGGCTTGAGGACCCTATACATTTCCCTCACAGCCTTTTCTGGCTTTCGTGCATAACCTAACGCACCGGCCGAATAGACGACATCTATTGATTCATCCTCAATGTCTTTCATTTCCTGCATATCGTTAAGGACATCCAACGCTCCGGTCTTGTCCTTAACATCCAAACCGATGTACCTCTTCGCATATTTCTGTATGACTGGTCGTGCATTTTGCGAACCAGCTCCGACATCCAATACCGTGCCAGTAAAGTATTTCTTCGCCAGCGACTCAAGACACCTATAAGCTGCCCAGACACCGGCCGACAGCGACCAGTACTCTTTACGATCCTTGAGATCCACTCCATACCTGCTGCGCTGCCGGGTAAGATAGGCTGCAATACTCATATCAAGTTCCTGGCTTAAGCGTTGCCGGGCGGAATCATGCAATCCATAGAATATTGTGCCGATGCATCGTCGATCCTTGGGGTGTACTCATGAACCAAAAACCTGGGGAGCAGACGCGTCTATTTTTGGAGGACTTCGAGGAACTCTTTCTTTGTTTCTTCGATTGAGGCAAGGCCTTGGTGCTGCGAGGAGCGGATTTGCGCGGCGCGTCTACCTCCCAGGCACGATGCAATGCATTCGCGCAACTCGGCCACCGAGAGCTCCTCCGCCGGGATGAGTACCGGCCAGCCAAGTGCCCTGGCCTGAGCGGTTACCTTGCCACCTCCTGCGACCGCGTCGATGGCGATGACCGGGATGGAATTTTTGAGGGTCAGCACCAGTCCGTGCAGCCGGTTGGTAACCACCAGGTCAGTCTTGCGCAGGATGCTTTCAAATTGGCGAGGAGTGCCGATGCCCATGCTGTTGAGGTTGGCGACCGTGTCGAGCCAGAGCGGAGCGGCTTCGCCCGCGCCAAGGTATTCCTCCACGACCTGGCGCACAAAGCGGTGACGCTGGCGCGACCCGTAGGTCTTCTGGCGATTGATGAGCAGCACGCCCAACACGGGCAGCGGCTCCAGCTCCCGGCCAAAGGCCAAGTCGGCGCGCATTCCGGAAGGGTTGTCGCGGGCGAGTAGTACGTCAAAGCCGGCGCTGCCTTCTTCGAAGGTGGTCAGGTTGACGCCGATTTTCAGGCAGTGACCAAACCGTTCCAGCAGGAGGGCGGGAATTTTTTCGAGCGGGCGCCAGGGACCGCAGGCAAAGATGAAGTGGGTGTACCTTGCCGAATCCACCCGACCGAGCGGCGTGCCAGGAACGCCGTCTTTGAGGTTGGAGGCCACGTCAAATTCGATTCCTGCCGCGGCCAACCAGCCACAGACCATCTCCATGACTTCGATATCTCCAAAGGTGCCTCCGCCGCCGGGGATGCTGAAGTGCCCGGCCACCAGAGCGCGGCGGGCCGATGGGCGTTGACTCACCTGCGGCCCGCGGTCCACCTGATACCGGTAACTGAACCAGCGGGTAGAGAGTTCTTGTTTCACCAACCCGCCAATGTTGTTGATGGTGGGCAGGGTAAGCAGGTCGCTGCGCAGCTGTGAGAATGGGGAAACGCGGTAAACGAGTTCCACACGGACCAACAGGACGCCATCGTCGAGGCTGAGCGTCTCGCGCCGATCGTGGAGACCGAGCAGGCGCACGCCAAGCGAAGCGGCCACCCTGCGGGCGCTCTCTGCGGCCTTTTCGGCGGCTCTTTCAAACGCCTTACGCTGGGTGCTCTCTTCCTGCGCGGGCAGCGGGGCGGGCTCGCGATGGGTGGCGCTGGTCGTGATCAATTCAGGTCTTGCGGGCATGGATTCACTCGGCGGCGGACGGGAGCTTAACCCAGATTTTTTCCGCGCGACCAGTGCCTGCTCATTGCGACCCGAATGGATGAAGCCCTTCGGCGCGCTCAGTTCACGCGTCGTTCAGCGACGACGCGATCGAACAAGGCGAGGTACGCGTCAGCTGATCGGCCTATCTGGTGTTGCTCGATATGGCGCGCGCGGGCGGCGGGATCAGGGCCGGGCGCGTCGAGCATGGCCTCGATCGCCTGCGCAATTGCGCCTGCGTCGCTGCCT
>Ga0184626_10000228_pt1 | contig 15594 bp, 15 predicted proteins | sample PLM3_60_b1_FD_133142 | JGI IMG/M metagenome (GOLD analysis project Ga0184626, IMG submission 133142) | Groundwater sediment microbial communities from an aquifer in East River, Colorado, USA - PLM3_60_b1 | ecosystem: Environmental > Terrestrial > Soil > Riparian zone | place: USA: East River... | reverse complement strand
CTCGCCGCGAAATCCCAGCGTCGCAATGCGAAACAGATCGTCATTTTCGTTGAGCTTGCTGGTGGCGAAACGTTCCACCGCGAGATCCAGATCGGCTGAATCCATCCCGCCGCCGTTATCGGTGACACGGATGACCGAAGTGCCGCTCTTTTCTACCCAGACAAAAATTTCCGTGGCTCCGGCATCGAGCGAGTTTTCAATCAGTTCCTTCACCACCGACGCCGGCCGCTCGACGACCTCGCCGGCGGCAATTCGGCTGGCTGTTTCATCGGATAGGACGTGAATTTTCACTCGGTGTTTGCGCTCCTTCTAGGACATTAACGTATCTGAATTTACCCGGTCAAGATAATCCGCGCAATTGACATCGACCGAAGGCGGCAGTTAATCTAGATACAGTTATTGCGAGTCGTTTCCGGCCGGCAGGAGGTTTTCATGAAATCGAACCCATGGCTCGTTGTGCTTTTCATAGCTCTCATCTGTGCAAGCCGCCTTCAAGCCGCTCAGGAATCCGCCACCGTCGAGACCAAGGTCAAAACCGTGATGATTGATCCCACTTCCCAATCGCCCGTCGTCGTGCTCGAGACGGTAACCGATAAGAAGCTATTGCCGATTTGGATCGACGTCCCGGAAGCGCGCGCCATCGCACTGGAGCTTGAACACGTCAAAGTCCCGCGGCCGCTAACCCATGATCTGATCCGCAATATGCTTCAAGCACTCGGCGCAACGCTACAACGCGTCACCATCACCGATCTGCGCAACAGTACGTATTTTGCCTTTCTATCTCTAGGCTCCAAAGGCCAAGAGCTGCAAATTGATAGCCGCCCGAGCGACGCCATCGCCATCGCCCTGCGTATGAAAGCGCCGATCTTTGCCACGGCCCAAGTGTTGGCCAAATCAAAACCGTTGCCCACCCAGCCCACCCGCGCCGAGCAAACGCAAAAGAGACTGGGTATCCAAGTCCAGGACTTGACCGCTGAGCTGGCGAGTCTTTTGGAAAGCCAACAGCAAAAGGGTGTTTTGGTCAACGATGTGGGGTTAGGGAGCAATGCGATGAAGGCGGGCCTTCAACGCGGCGATATCATCACCAAGGCAAACGATCTCGTGATTCAATCCGCCGGCGATCTCGACGCGTTGATCCAAACGATGAAACCGGCAAGCCAAATCAAGCTTGAAGTCATAAAAAAAGGTAAGCCGACCATGATCGTAGTTGACTTGCCGTCGTGATTTTACGTTGAACGCTTCGTTTTGAGTATAACCCGCGGTCACTAATTCTTACTCTGAGCGATTTGCGGCGGATAATTCTGTACGCCAAACGGCCGCTATGATACAAAAGATGCATTTTTCTTGGAGCGGAATGGAGGAGGGCTTATGCAGAAATCGAAATTGCCGCTTTTGACCGGCTTGGCAATTACTTTACTGCAAGGATGCGTCATACAGGATGGCGACCATTGGGCAGCTTGTGATCGTGGCCATCGCTTGCAAGTTGTCGATCTCGACATGTCTCCGGATCCGGTGGCGGACGGACAACGGATCAACCAATTCCGTGTGAGCCTGCGCTCGGACGGCTCCGGTGAATGCGCGACTCATTTGCTCATTCGCGAGACCCAGGGAAACGACCTGATCGCCGCCGAAAGAGTTTATCGTCTACGGCCGGGAATGAATCAGATTCGCGTTGAGCCCGACGGTCGCTATCGCTTTAGCCGCCAAGAGCATTGTTTCAATGTGATCGCCAATATCGAAAACACACCGCGGCCGGTCGATGCGGCACGCCGTTTCTGCGCCCGTGAAGTCGGCGGCCGGCGCTGGTCGTTAAATCCTTGACCGGGGTGATTAGGAAAAGGCTACAAACCAACAGTACGATGGGACTTAGCGCGGATTATTGACCCAAAGAGGCCGGTCGACATCTTCCGCTCTATCCGCTTCATCCTTCAAGCAATAGACCTGTCACAAGCAAATGTCCGGACAGAATTGTCCGGACCCGGCCCGCTAGGCAGAATGATTCGTCCATCGGTGTTTTTGTGCTCGCGTCGGTGTGCCTGACTGCTTGAGGAATTGAGAAGTCGGGTGCAAAAGCTAAAAAGGGCAAGTCGACCACGAATGTGATCGACTTGCCCCGCTGCTTACGAAATGAAATTTAGATCTTACTTCTTGCCGTTGGTTCCGAACAGTTCCGCGCCCCACTTCTTCGCGGTGGCATCTAAAACTTCTTTGCTGGACTCGGCTACGGGTGGAAAATCTTTTATCCACTCGTACGGCCGGGTCGCGTCGATGATCGCGCGGGAGTTGAAACCTTTTTTGGTCGGGTGAATGATCGGATCGAGCGGGCCGCTCCAGCAGCGGCGCAAGATGTCGATGTCTTCGGCCGGGTCGCAGCGACTCGACATCGCCCAGATCATGTCATCGGTGTTCGAAGGATCGATATCGTCATCGACAACGATGACAAAGCGACCGAGATATGCGCCGGCATGGCACTGCGAGGCGACGACCGCCGCCTGCTTGGCGTGTCCCGGATAGCGCTGCTTGATCGCCACGCACATCATCAATCGGCTGCCACCGGAAACCGTGAGCCACACGCCTTTCACATCCGGCACGCCGGCTTTTTCCATCTCGTCCCAAATCAGCGCGGAACGAAGATAGGAACGATACCAGCCCAATTCTGCGGGCGGCCGTCCCGGAGGCGAGCCCAGGATGATCGGATCGTTACGATGATAGACCCGCTTTACTTCGACCCACGGCTCGGCGCGTTCCGCGCTGGCGTAATATCCGGTCCATTCGCCGAAGGGCCCTTCGACCTTGGGATTGTCGAAATGCACGTCGCCCTCGATAACGATCTCGGCATGGGCGGGAATCGGCAAACCGGAGTACTCTCCTTCGATCATCTCGTACGGCTCACCGCGGATACCGCCGATGAATTCGTATTCAGGAACTCCGTATGGAACTTCGATACTGCCGGCCAAGAAGGTCAACGGATCATGGCCGAATGACATGGCGATTTTGAATGGCTGTCCACTGGCGGCGTATTTTTCCCGTTGAATGCGGCCGTGCTTGCCGGGTGAAATATAAAACCCGACTTTATTTTTGTCATGTATCATGACGCGGTAGGTGCCGTAGTTCACCCAACCCTCGTCGGGGTCGCGAGTAATATCGACGCTGCCGGTTCCGATGTAGCGGCCGCCGTCCTTGTCGTGCCAGAGCGGCGTTGGAAACTTAAACATGTCGATGTCGCCGTCCTTCTGCACGTTCTCCAGAAGCGGACTTTTCTTGACGAACTTGGCAGGCATCGGTTTGATCTTTTTATAGGTATCTTTCCAGATCCTGACGAAATCCATTTTTGTTTCGCCCGGTGGGAGGCCGAGGGTCAGCGCCAGCCGTTTGCGTGAAGCCAGCGAGTTGGACAAGACGCGGTAGCCTTTCGGATATCCTTTGATGTCTTCGAAAAGCACTGCCGGCCCGTCTTCTTTGTGATGAACCAACTCGGTGATCGCACCGATTTCAAGATTCCAATCGCAGCCTTTGAGGGTTTTGAGTTCGCCCATCTCGTCGGCGATTTGAATCCAATCTCTGAGATCCTGATATTCCATTGATTGCCTCCCGATTTAATTGAACACGACGGACAATGACCGGTATGTTAGCAGCTCGAACCTTAACCAAATTTGCCGGCAAGGTCAAGCTAACGGCGCTTCACTAAAGATTCGAATATTAATTGAAAACAACGACTTATCGTGCTACCCAAAGGCTGGTGCCGGACAAGCTCAAAAGCGTTGCGGAGATTATCTCTATTGCCGCCGAAGCGCGAAAAAAAGCGCTCAAGGTGGTCTTTACCAATGGCTGTTTCGACCTTCTCCATCGTGGCCACGTGCACATTCTGCGGCAAGCAAAGGCGGCCGGTGACCTGCTCATCGTCGCTCTCAACAGCGACCGCTCGGTCACGATGATAAAAGGAGCGAGGCGACCGGTGATGCCGGAAACAGATCGCGTCGAGTTGATCGCGGCAATGGAGATGGTAGATTATGTCGTTGTTTTTGACGAGGCCGACCCGTATAAGCTGATCGACGCAATAAGGCCGAACGTTTTAGCGAAAGGCGGCGACTGGAAGTTGGAAGAAGTCGTCGGCGCGGACATTGTCGAACGCGACGGTGGGCAAATTGCCGTGATTCCTTACTTGAAGGGATTTTCAACAAGCGAAATTATCGAAAGGATACGAAACTAAGATGGCGAGAATTTGTTCGATTTGTGGAAAGAGTCGCTCCGTCGGTTACAACGTCAGTCACGCCAACAACAAGTCTAAACGCTCCTGGCGGCCGAACCTCAAGCGCGTCAGAGCCAACTTTGACGGCCAGGTGAAACGCGCATTGGTCTGCACGGATTGCATCCACTCGGGCCGCGTTAAAAAAGTCGCTTAGCCATTCATGGCCGGACTCAGTGCAACTCTTCCTTCGGCGCCTGGTCCGATTCGATTTTCATACCGGCTCGGCCACGGGCACGCACGGCTTTAAAGACTCCCTTGACCTTGGAAATATTCTGTAACACCTGATTCAAGTGTTCAGAATTTTTGATCATCACCTCGAAGGTGTTGATCGCTCGTTGGCCGGAGAAAGTTCTTATTTGGGCCCGGGCGATGTTCGCTTTGGCGCTGGTGATCGCCGAGCTGATCGCGGCCAGCAAGCCGGGCTGATCGACGCAAGTAACTTCGATCTTCACCGGCTGCGGAGCCTGGCCGTTTTCTTCCCAGCTTACGTCAATTTTTCGGTGCGGGTCGCTTTCCAGCACGGTCGGACAGCCCACCGTATGGACGGTCACTCCACGCCCGCGGGTGATGAAGCCGATAATATGCTCTCCCGGCAGCGGGTGGCAACAAAGCGCGAAGCGCACCAGCACATCGTCACCGCCTTTGACGCGAATCCCCAATCCGCGCTTCTGCTTCGCCACTAGACGAAACAACGACTCGAGGGAACCACCGACCTTTTTCGCTCCGGCGTCGAGCTTATCCGGAGTAACCAGCTTACTCAGCACATGGCGCGTGGTAATGCGGCCGTAACCGATCGCCGATAGCAGCGCCTCTTCATCCTTCATGCCAAGCTCTTTTGTCAGCCAAGCAACTTTGCCATCGTTTCGAAGTGTCGTAAAGTCGAGTTGATAGCGATGCAAGTCGCCGTCAAGAATTTCCCGACCGAGTAGCAGGCTCCGTTCCCGTTGTTGGGTTTTCAGCCAATTGCGAATCTTCGATTTGGCTCGGGGAGTTTTCACCCATTTGAGCCAGTCGCGGACTGGCGTCTGCTGCTGGGTGGTGATGATTTCCAAAGTATCGCCGCTGCGCAGAATGTACTTGAGCGAAACCAACTGGCCGTTGACGCGTGCCCCTGAGCAATGATGGCCGACTTCGGAGTGAATCCGATAGGCAAAATCAATCACCGTCGAGCCCTTGGGAAAGTTGAGCAGATCTCCCTTGGGCGTGAACACGTAGATCGACGTGGAGAACAAATCTTCTTTCAGGCTGTGCAAGAACTCCTGCGGATCCTGCAGACTCTCTTGCCATTCGAGCAATTGCCGCAGCCATGCGAATCTCTGAATGTCGCTTACCTGAAAATCTTCGCCTTCTTTATAGCGCCAGTGGGCGGCAATCCCCTCTTCAGCGACCCGATGCATTTCGTTGGTGCGAATCTGAATTTCGACGCGTTCGCCATAGGGTCCGATCACACTGGTATGCAGTGACTGGTACATATTGGGCTTGGGCAAAGCGATATAGTCCTTGAATTTACCCGGCACCGGGCGCCACTGCGAATGGACGATGCCGAGCCCTTCGTAACACTCGCGCTGCGTATCGACCAGGATTCGAAACGCGACCAAGTCGTAGATCTGATCGTAAAGAAGGTTTTGACTCTCCATTTTCTGGTAGATGCTGTAGAAATGCTTCGGCCGACCGCTCACTTCGGCGTCGATGCCTTCGGCATCGAGCTTCTTGACGATGACAGACTTCACCTCATCGATGTATTTTTCCCGATCGCTTTTCTTTTTGGCGACGTTGCGCTTCAGCTGATAGTAGATTTCCGGGTGAAGGTACTTGAGGGCAAGATCTTCCAGCTCGCTCTTAATCCAGGCGATACCGAGCCGATGCGACAGCGGCGCGTAGATGTCCAGGGTCTCCTGGGCGGTGAGAACCTGTTTTTCCGCCGGCATATGATCGAGCGTGCGCATGTTGTGGACGCGGTCAGCGAGCTTGATAAGAATGACACGAACGTCCTTGCCCATCGCCAACAACATTTTGCGAAAGTTTTCCGCCTGCTTTTCTTCGCGACTGCTGAAATTGGCCCTGCCCAACTTGGTCACGCCGTCGACCAACGCCGTAATCTCCCGGCCAAAAATCCCCTTGAGCTCATCCAAGGTCGTCAACGTGTCTTCGACCGTGTCGTGTAAGAGTCCTGCGACCACGCTGGGCACATCGAGCTTCAATTCCGTGATGATCTCGGCGACGGCCATAGGGTGAATCAAATAAGGCTCGCCGGACTGCCGCTTTTGACCTTGGTGGACTCGGGCCGAGAAATCGTAGGCCTTGCGGATCAGCTCGACATCTGCCGAAGGAAAGTAGGATTGAACCTTCTCAACTAGATCGTTGACTTTTATGTCTTTACTCATAGCCTCTTTCAACACGCCTTTGGCGCAGCGGCGCGACTCGCCACTCGGTCACCCGAGAAGTTTTCGCCCGTTCGGCGTCAACCACCGCGCTCAGGACGCGCACGGCGTCTTTAACCTCTCGGTTAATGACATAATAATCATAATGGATTATCTCGTCGATTTCACCCCGGGCATTGGCGAGCCGGCGGCGAATGGTCTCTTTACCGTCGGTGCCCCGCGTCGCCAGTCTGCGCTTCAGTTCGCTGAGCGATGGCGGCAAGAGAAATATAGAGACGGCATGAGGGTAGACTCGCTTGATCTGCCGCGCTCCCTGAACGTCAATGTCGAGGAGCACATCGCGTCCCGCGCGGATGTTAATGTCCAGAGGTTTTTTCGGAGTGCCGTAAAAATAATCATGTACTTTGGCCCACTCGGCGAACGCTCCGCGTGATTTAAACTTATTGAAATCGCCCTCGCTGAGAAATCGATAGTCCCGCCCGTTTACTTCGCCTGGGCGGCGCGTCCGAGTCGTACAAGAGACCGACAGTCTGATCTCCGGATAAATTTTCCGAAGCCCGTTGTAGAGCGTCGTTTTGCCGGCGCCCGACGGCGCGGATAAGATAAAAATGATGCCTTTCCTCTTGGCGAGGGAATTCGACCTTTGTTTCATTCGATGTTCTGGGTTTGCTCGCGGATTTTTTCGACACGTTCCTTTCCTTGAAGCACGAGCTGCACGACCGCCAGGTCGGGTACTTTCGAGCTGATCGTGTTAAGCTCGCGGTTGACCTCCTGGAGCATGAAGTCGATCTTTTTGCCGACCGGTTCGCGCTCACGAACGACCTTACCTAGGGACGCTACGTGAGTCTTCAGCCGCACGATCTCCTCATTGACGTCACCCTTGGCGAGCACGTTGGCTTGCTCGACCCCGTCTTTCTCCATGCGCGAGCCGTTCGCTCCGTCCACCAGTGAACTTTTTTGGAATCGGACGGCATTTTCCGCCGAGCGATCTTCCAAGCCGCGGGAGATCTGCTTTAAATGCTCAATCTGCGATTCCATATCGGTGCGCAGATGGCCCCCTTCACGCTCGCGCGAACGTTCCAGTTTTTTGAGCGCGCCGATCACGGCCTTTAATAATGCTTGTCGCTCCCGTCCGCCATCCACTTCAAGCTCCCGGACATGATAAAGCTCGGGGACGTTCGACAGCAGCGACACGCCAATCTCTCCGGCTAACCGGTACTTAGTTTGAAGATGTTTCATGCCGGCGATGTATTGTTCGACCAGCGCTTCGTCCACATCTAATTTTCGCGATTGAGCCTTGGCGGCGTATCGATTGATAAACAGATCGATCCTGCCTCGAGAAATTCTCTCACGAATAATTTTGCGGATTTCTTCCTCGAAAGCAAGATATTCTCTGGGAACCCGCAGCTGTAGATCCAAGTGGCGGTGGTTGAGGCTGCGAATTTGTACGGTCAGTTTGGCGCCGCGCACGTTTTGCGAGGCTTCGCCGTATCCCGTCATGCTCTTCATGTTTTACCCTCGATGACCCCTTTGAGTTGCTCGACGTGCACGGCCACGGTCCCGACTTCGCCGCCGACGAAACCGGCGGCCAGGTTCGCCAGCACGGCGGCGTCCTCGTAACTCGCGCCGCTCGCCAGCGCCAAGGCGCAAACCGCGACGACGGTATCTCCCGCTCCGGTCACGTCGAATATATCTCGCGCTTCAGTGGGAAAATGCTTGATGGGAAAGCGAGGGCGAAAAAGACTCATCCCCTCAGGACCGCGCGTAATCAACACGCCTTTGGCGCGCCACTTACGCAGCAGTTTCGTGCCGGCAGCGAACAGCGACTGGTCGTTGTGGATGGGTATTCCCGCGGCCTCACTGGCTTCGGTCTTGTTTGGCGTGATCAACGTGGGGAAGCGATACCGTTCGTAGTTCTCCTTCTTGGGATCGACGACACAGATGATTTTGTTTTTGCCGGCAGCGCGTGCCATCGCATTGAGCAGCTCTTCGTGAATCACACCCTTGCCATAATCTGAGATGACGATGCCATCGAAACGCGTCGCCCGAGCGCTGACGAAATCGCGCAATTTCTTGAGCGTCGCCCCGCCGATCGAATCCCGGCTCTCGCGGTCCAGCCGAACGATCTGTTGATGGTGCGGACTGGCAATGATCCGAGTCTTTTGTACCGTTTGCAGGTTTGCGTCTGTGAACACGCCCGCTGTCGAGGCGCCGATTTGGCGCAAGGCTGAGATGATTCGCCGGCCAGCATCGTCTTTACCGACGATGCCGCAGGCCGTCACCCTTCCGCCCAATGTGCGGATGTTGTGGATAACATTGGCCGCGCCGCCCAGACTGGCATTCTCAGAAACAACCCGTAGCACGGGCACGGGAGCTTCCGGTGACAGCCGATCTACTTCGCCCCAAATGAATCGGTCGAACATCAGATCACCGACCACGAGCAAGTTGGCAGCACGAAATTTTTCGAGAATTGCCAGCAGCTGGCTCATTGGACCGAATATTTTGCGCGACTATTGGGCGCTGTCAAGCAGGTCATAATAGTAAGATTCGTTTTGCCGCGCCATTTGTTCCAAGCTAAAGCTTTGCAGCATACGCTCTCGCCCTCGCCTGCCCATTTCGGCTGCCAAAGTTGGAACCTGGACCAGCTTGGCGATGGCCTCAGCCAACGTCGACGAATTTTGCGGTTGGACTATAAAACCGGTCACGCCATCAATGACCGACTCCGTTAATCCGCCGACGCTCGTTGCAACGACGGGTTTGCCAGCGGCCATCGCTTCCAGCGCAGCGACTCCCAATCCCTCATATAACGAAGGCAGTGCAAAAATATCGACCTCCGTCAGAAACTCGGCTGGCTCCGTCACGAAGCCGAGAAAACTAACGTGATCGCGTATTCCAAGCCGCGCTGCCTGCTCCTCCAGTTCGCCGCGGAGCGGCCCATCACCGGCGAATCGATACTCTAGCTTCAGACCTTGCGCCTTCAACAACGCCGCTGCATCGAGTAAAAAACGATGTCCTTTTCGTGCTTCGAGGGCTGCCAGACAGCCGACAACCGTCACGTCACGCGATCCCGTGTTTTTGCTGCGCGAGCGATCATATTGTCCGGCATCGATGCCGCTATAAATAAGGCGAATTCGGCCCGCATCCACACCCGCCTGGATCAACGAATCTTTGATGGTCTGCGAGATCGCTACCACGCCGTCCACCCGTCGGTTATAGAGGCTGTGGGTATAAAGGTTCCGCTGTTCCGGATAATCCATTCGGCGCGTGACGAGATACTTGGGACCACCGCGAAAGCGCGGCAACCAGAGCGACAGCGCGTGGGCGCGCTTGGTATGCAAATGGACGATATCGTATTGCGTACTCCTGATGAGCCGGCGCACAGCCGGCACACATCTCAAATCGAGATCGTTGCGTATCTTGATTGCGCGTGTGGTGACAGCTAGAGGTTGGCACCTGGCCCAAAGAGGCCCGTCTGGGTGGCCGAGAAGATCGTTGTGATGTCCATGGGCAGCGAGATAAGTTAGAAGTCCAAAAACCTGCGCCTCTCCACCACCCCAATTTCGCTCAGGATCGATGTGTAAGATTTTTAGCAGGCGGTTACGACCGCGTCCGCTCAATTTTTTTCTTTCTCCTTAAGTTCCGACTCCCAAAGCTTAGCATACTTGAGAAAAACATAAACCGCCGCGCTTACGGCGACATAGAAGCCGCCGAACCCCTCCATGAAACCGCGCTTTAAAATATAATAACGGAAGAATCGTCCGAACGGACGAAATAATGCGTCGATGAGCCGCCAGCGAGCCCCATCCTTTTTTAGCTCGGTCGATGAGATCGAAGTGAAGCGGTTGATGCGCTGGATATGATCCTCCATGTTACGGTACGAAAAATGATGTAATGGACTGCGCAGGCGGCGCACCGTGCCGTCGACTAAAATTTTCTCATGGGGATCGGAGCCTCCCCACGTCGCCCGATCTCGGCGAAACAAACGCACATCGTAATCAGGATACCAACCCCCCCGCCACCACCAACGCCCCAAGTAAAAAACCAGCCGCGGCACCGAATAGCCAGCGTAAACCCCGTTGTTCTCGGCCAACGCGGATAAAATTTCATCGCGCAGCGCCGGCGTCACTCGTTCATCCGAGTCCACCAGCAAAACCCAGTCCTTGGTCGTTTGGGAATGCGCAAAGGCTTTTTGATCGCGATAGCCGGTCCACGCCCGCTGCACCACTTTGTCGGCGTATTTTTGGCAAATCTCCATGGTCCGATCGGTGCTGAACGAATCGACGACGACGATTTCGTCGCACCAGCGCAGGCTCAGTAGACAATCGTCGATGCGGTCTTCCTCGTTGTAACAAACCACCACTGCTGAAATACTCGGCCGGCTTTCAGCGCTCAAATCATGGGCAGGCATTTCGGTCAAGAATATGAACTGAGGTTGGCTAAATCAGACGATCCACCCATCCATTTGCCATCTTGGGTTCTGATCTGATCGCGCGCCGATCCGCCATCGAATTGGGTCAAGCTCAAGTCATGCTTGGCGGCGAGGTAAAATCGCCGCTCAAAGCCGGTTGCTCGCGACTCCGTTTCATTTTTTCCACTAACATCGCCCGATAATGAAAGAACCGACCTTTCGCCCGGTATTTTTTTCGCACGTTGCCAGAGCACGAATACCAACCGAAGGCGAAGATCGAACGCATGAAGTTCGGCAGGATAGTAACCAGCGATTGGCGTTTGAAGATGAGGCGGCTGCGCCCCTGCTGTTCATGACGTTGGCGAAAAAATTCCTCGGTCAATCTGCTCCAATCCACTTCGTGATAGACCGCCGCTTTGGGCTCGTATCCGATACGCCTGCCACTTTCGACAAGGCGGTGGGCAAATTCGACATCCTCCGAGATTCCGGAACGTCCCGGCCCAAGCCGCTCATTGAACAGACCAATTTTGGCAAATACCTCGCGGCGAATGGCCATATTGGCGCCGGTGAGTGTTTTTATCTCTTTCATATGCGGGCGATATTGGACGAAATTGATCGTTCTAAATTTATACTGGGCAATTAACAATTCTTGATTCGTTTGTAATTCGGGAGGTACCAGAATGGGTCCTTGCATGGCGTCAAAAGTGTTTTGCTTGAAAAAATCACTGGCCACAGACAACCAATCCGGTGTCACTACGATATCGTCATCGAAGAATGCCAGGATTTCTCCTCGCGCCACGCTGATAGCGGCATTTTGGGCCGTGCATTTTCCCGCCCTTGGCTCACGCACCAAGCGGAAGCGCTCGCCACCATCGCGCTGAAATGTTTTGACCACTTCGTTGATACGCATTTCAACGCTTGGGTCACGAGAATTGTTGACGACGATGATTTCATGGTCGATTCGACTTCGACCAAAACTCTCCGCGATGCTCGACAGCAAAAGCTCGAGCGAGCTCACGCGATTGTAAGTAGCAATGATGACGCTGAAACGCATGTCACTCTGATTTACGCGAGCTCAATCCCCATTGCCATTGATAGAAGCGATATTTTAGAGCATAGGGTCGTAACGACAGTGCCATACCCATCGCCTCGCGCGCCTGGTTGCGCTCGTTCCTTCTCCATCTCCCTTTGGCCAGCCGATAGTAACGATACGCGAGACGCCGTGACGTTCCATCGTTCCCGACTTGGTTGCGTGCTTCGGGATAGTCGCGGAGCAGCTTCTCGATAACTCGAATGTTTTCCGTCAAGCGGAGCTCCTCGTTTCGCCCCGTGTTGCCCTCATGCTTGCGATAAGAGAACACAACCTGATCCAGATAAGCAACCGGATAATTCATCAATAGGCGAAATCCGAGGTCCAGATCCATACAGATGCGTAAAGATTCATCATGTCCCCCGACGGCTCCATAGACCGCTTTGGAAATCACTGCGGCTTGTAATCGCAGTATGCTCTTTTCGAACAGATCACAGAGTGCCACGCCCCGTTCCGCCAGTCGTTTCGATTTGTCTGCGGGAATGATGGTCTCCCGATTATGCTCCAGGCCAGTAAGATAGGTTCCATTGGCAAAAACCATCCCGATATCGGATTTTTTTATTACATAGCCGTACAATGTTTCCAGGTGATTTGGCATACACAAGTCATCGGAGTCCTGAAACGAAAGCCATGGCGCCGCGGCGAGTTTGACGCCCGCGTTACGCGCGGCGGACGGACCGCGATTTTCCTTGTACACGTACCTAATCCTAGATTCGTAGCGATCCAGCACGGATCGCGTATCGTCCGTCGATCCATCGTCCACGATAATTACTTCGAAATCTTGGAATGTTTGATGAAAAATACTCTCGATCGTCTCGGGCAAGAAATTGGCTCGATTGTATGTGGCGATGATTATTGAAACTGCCGGCGTTGCGGGCATCTAGAAAGTCTCCGATCCCTAGCCGAGGGATTACTCGAAGCCGACTTCTACCACTGAGTTGTTCAGGCCCATTGTCGGCGACGCGTTTTACCTCTCCTACCTGGGGCGAGGAAGTCGAAACTCATAACGCCTCCTTTAGCACGGCCCTGGCGATGAACTGATAAGCAAAAAGGGGCTTTCTAATGCGAACCATCATGTGGTGGAATTCGTGTAAAGGCGAAAAAAACTTCGTGTCGGTTAGCGGAAGGACCAGTTGTACGGGGATTGGGGCGGCGGCTATGTCAACCGCAACCAGTCCACACTCGCTCAACATTTGCTTTAGAGTCGACAAGGTAAAAAAGCGCAGATGCGAGCGATCCATGATTCCTCGATCAGCGTACTCGAATCGGCCCGCCAAGAGACTCAGCCGAATGATAAAATTCGCTACATTCGGCACTGACAGGATGATTTGTCCGGTTTTTTTTAAAGAGCGTAGCGACCTTTGCAGCACCGCCGCCGGATCGCGTAAATGTTCGAGCACATCGGCGAATAATATATAATCGAATTCATTCTGGTAGGGAAAACTAAAGTCTTCGACGTTCTCGACGTGAAAGTTGTCGTAATGACTGCGGGCTTTTTCGGCAGATTTATGGTCGTTTTCAACTCCAACAAGAAAGTGCCCCTGCTGCTTTAGGATCGCCCCCAAGTAGCCCTCGGAGGTTCCAACGTCAAGCACGCGCGATGGAACTTTCGCCTGGGATAATAATTTTAATATCCAATAATGGCTGTTATATTTGAAACGTTTGAGCTGATAAGATGGCGCCCCATCCTCCCTCTGTTTCACTCCGCTCTCCTGTAGCGCGCGGGAAAACATTCGAACTGTTTTTGAGTCAGCAGCGCACGACGATGTAAAACATAACGAGCCAGCAACGCAAGTATGCTGAGTCCGTAGTTTACGCTTGCACTAAAGCTTGCGCTTGAGGCTTCGGTGAAATAGCGGGTCGGAACGGGCACCTCTTGGATCCGAAAGCCCAGATGAATAGCTTGCACGAGCATTTCCTGATCGAAGACAAAATTATCGGAATTGAGTAGAAAGGGCACTTCTTCCAGGACACGGCGGCTGAACGCTCGATACCCGGTGTGGTATTCGGCGAGCTTTTGTCCCAATACCCAATTCTGCACACGGGTTAAGAATCTGTTGCCGAGAAATTTCCACCAAGGCATTCCCTGTTCTACGACGTTTCCGCCCAACAGTCGTGATCCCAGAACGATGTCGGCCTCGCCGGCCTTGATCGGAGCGACCACCTTAGGCAGTAAAGTCGGATCGTACTGATAGTCGGGATGGAGCATGACCACGATATCCGCGTCCGCTTTCAGCGCCTCCGTGTAGCAGGTCTTTTGGTTGCCGCCGTAGCCGAAATTTCGCGTGTGGACAAAAACCTCGAGCTTGAGTTCTTTGGCGATTTTCAGGGTCTCGTCCCGACTGCCATCGTCGACAAGAATCACATGATCGACATCCGCTTTGGGAATCGCGTCATAGGTAATTCTCAACGTCTTTGCCGCGTTATAGGCGGGCATGACGACCACAACCTTCGGTTTGTCGATAATCTGCGGCATCGCTACTTTCTAACGTCCTAAAATGATACTCGAAAATGACCCTTTCCGACAATGCATTTTTCAAACCAACGACATGGCCTCATAGAACGCCGGGAGATCCCTTAGATAACAGAGGAGCAAAACCTTTGGGCGGTAAATAGTCGTAAATAGAATCGAAAGACGAAAACACGGCGAAAATCGAGCCCTTCAATCACCGGGTTGACCTTCCCATAATAGCCATTCAATTCGTCGACTCGACAACTTCAATTGTTTGCCGGACCTTCCTGGCATCCAGACGGCGACTCCTTCGAAGCACTTTCGAGACCAGCTGTCGTTTTAGCTTTCGGTCAAAAAACGCCGGCCCTAAATAGCTTCTGAGAAAGTACAATTTCTCCGGACGGCCGACGTGACGGCCCAAAGTTCGGTTCAGTTGAGCGAGATTCTTTACCCGGCGTTTCTCACTCAATCGTGAGTAGCGTTTTACTCCTTCCAGATCGAGCAGAAAAAAAGCGACGGCATCGCCGGCGGAATTCGCCACAGCCAAGATATTCGCGTCTTTAAGATCATTGTGGTAAACGTGCTGCACGTGAAGCGAACGAAATAGCTCGGCCAAGCCCGCCAAAAAAGCCCGCTTTCGCTCAAATCCCTCCCGGCCGTGCAAGGAGCGAAGCTCTTGTAGCCAAAAGGCGTCCGTAGTTTTTCCACCCATGACCTCCCGGGTTACGAAAAAACTTTTCGTCAATGCGCCCCATGCACGCCTTTCTACCGCGGCGAACGGTGTGGCGATCGAAACCCGCGCGGCGCGCAGAATCGACGCCCCGCGCAGTGCACTAAAGGCGCGCGATAGACCGAAGAATGAACCTAGCCAATGCCGTAGTGAGACCGGATTGAATTGCTTAAGATAGATTGAGTGTTCATCGTCGGCGATCTTTACCGTTAGCCGTCCGACTCTGACTTTCTCTTCGTTCTTGATGATTTGACAGCTCGGATCATCGAACCACCGATCCGCGT
>Ga0184626_10000225_pt1 | contig 15636 bp, 23 predicted proteins | sample PLM3_60_b1_FD_133142 | JGI IMG/M metagenome (GOLD analysis project Ga0184626, IMG submission 133142) | Groundwater sediment microbial communities from an aquifer in East River, Colorado, USA - PLM3_60_b1 | ecosystem: Environmental > Terrestrial > Soil > Riparian zone | place: USA: East River... | reverse complement strand
TGTCGCTGTACGCCTTGTTGACCTCGGCGATCCCCGCCGGACCCTGTTGCAGGAGACCCTGAGCGAACGGGATGCCCTCCGGTCCCATGCCGGCGATGTCCGAGAGCAACGCCTTGCCGGCGCCTTGGGTCGCGAGCGCCTGGAGGACGTCGGCGAACATCCCTGCCGTGGTTGCCTGTCCCTGGAAGAAGTTCTGAGGGCTCTGACCCGTCGCCATCGCTTCCGCCGCGCCGGAGATGTCGAAGAGCGAGGAAAAGCCGCCCTGGATGCCCTGCCCGAAACTCGACGACTTACTGAGCATGTCGCTGAGTTTGTCCTGGAGCGCACCGAGCACCTTCTCGGCGGCGCGTAGCAGTTTGTTCTCGTGGCTGAGCATCCCCTGGACGACGCCCTCCATGAGATCGGCGCCCGCCTTGCGACCTTCCTTCGAAGGCGAGGCGTTGCCCAGAGCGTTGTTCAGGTTCGCGACGACCCGGAGGCCCAAGCTAGTCGCCGCGGCCGTGGCGGCGCCGCCGCCCGCAGTGATCCCCTCTGCCGCGCCAGCACCGAGCTGACGGCCTGCGGTACGCCCTCCCTCGTGGAGGATCTTGCCGAAGTTCCCGGTGATCTGCTTGGCCGACTGATCGTTGAGTCGCTTGAGGGCGACGGCGTCCTGTGCGATCTGCTTCTTGACTTCCCCCCCGGCTTCGGCCCATGCGTGCCGCTGGTCCGCGGGGAGGTTGGCGAGCGCCGCCTTCGCCGCATCTCCGAGATCCTTGCTGCTGAAGATCTCCTTCAGGTCGGCGTGCTGCTGGCGAGCGATCTGCACCGCGAGGCGGGCCTGCTTCGCGAGCTCCCGCGGCGTCGTCGAGAAGGCGTCCTCGAGCTTCTCGAACTGCCCGATGGAAACCTGAACGGACTCGACGATGTTCTGGCTGAACTCCGTGAGCGCCTTCTCCCCCATGCCGGCGAAGGACTGCACACCGTGACCGGCCTTCCGCGCCGCTTCGGCGACCTTGTCCAGCGTTGAGGGCAACCTTTGCTGCGCTGCCTGGAACCTCTCCGTGTCACCTCCGGCTGCAAAATGAGCCGCTCCAGCCACAGCGGTTGCATCCGCGAGCGCGAGCATGTCGTAGATCCGTTGCTCGACGCTGGCTTGGCTGACGCCGAACTGCTCGGCGAGCGCCTCTGATGCACGGTGGAATCGCTCATCGCCACCAGTTGCCAGGCTGTATCCCTCATAGATCGCGTTGAGCCCTTGGGCGTATTCCTTCCCGCGCTCGATCAGAGCCGGGTCCACCCCGACCACCGGCACCTCGAACGGCGCGGTGGCGATGTCGGCGATCTCCGCGAGGACCCCAAGGAGGTCGGCTAGGGCAGGGAGCAGATCGGTCGCGATCTTCTGCCCTGCGATGGCGATGTCGTTGAGCGCCTGCTTGATCTGGAACGCCGACCCCTCGCTGGTCGTCTTGAACGCCTTATCTGTATCCCCGGTCGAGTCGGCGACGTTGGCAAAGATGGCATCGACTTTGTCGGCGGCCTGCCCGGTAAGGCCCAGGACGCCGGTGAGCGAGCGGATGTTGGGGACCACGTCCTGGAGGATGCCGAAGTAGTCCGCCTGGGTCTTCGTGCTCGCCCGCGCCGCCGTATCGAGCAGACGGAGCGCACCGATGATGCCGTCCTCAGAGATCGCGTCGAGGAGATCCTGCGCTGATAGCCCGAGGTGTTCCATCGCCTTGGCTGCCTCGGTCCCAGGGGCCGCGAGGGCCTGCATAACCCCGCGCATCGCGGTGACTGCTTCGTTCACGTCCAGGCCGATGTTCGACAGCACGGCCATCGAGCCAGCGACCTGATCGAACGTCACCCCGACCGCAGACGCGATCGGCAGGATCCGCCCGAGCGCGCCGGCGAACTCCTCGGGCTCGGCACGTCCCTCCCTGACCGCCGCGACGAGGGTGTCCGTGACACCCGCCGCCGTAAGGCCCGAGTCCGAGTAGGCGTTCAGCGCCGAGGCGACGATGTTTGCTACGTCGGCGGTCTCTCCCAGACCTGACGCTGCGGCCTTGGCTGACGCCTCCAGGGCGGGCATGATCTGCTTCGCATCGAGGCCGGCCGATGAGAGGAAGAACAGGGCGTCGGCGAGCTCCTTGGGGGCCTTGGCGGTCTCCCCCGCCAGAGACAAGACCTCGCCCTTCCAGGACTCGATGTCCTTAGCCGAGGCGTTGGAGATGGCCCCAATCCGCTGGAACGCCGTGTCGAAGTCCATCGCCGCACCGATGCTCTTGGCAGCCATGACGGCGATCCCCGCACCAGCGGCCAGCGCACCGACGCCGATTGGGGAGAGCGACTTCACGGCGCCGGTCCCGAGCGTGGCGAGCGATGTCTGGGCCTTCGCCGCACCGGCGGTCACGCCGGTGGTGTCCATCCCCATGATGATCAGGAGCTGGGCGAGGGTGGTCAGGGTGCACTCCTTCTCGAAGACGTACACTCGGGGCCATGAGCCAGCGGATGACGACGGTTCTCGGAGGGATCCTGCTACTCGTAGGGCTCTGGTTCGTTGCGTCGACCTGGTTCGGGACCTCGCTCTGGGCCGGGACCGGCTCCCGTGTCGCGACCGCGTACTACATCGCGAACATCATGGTCTAGTCGGCCGGGAGTTCGCCCAGCTGTTTCTCGCGGGCACGCTCCACCGCCGCGGTCATCTCGAAGACCGTTGCCATCTGCTCCGGCGTCTGCTCCCACTCGGGAACGCCACCGACCAGGAACTCCTCCATCCCGAAGGGGTCCGGATGGCGCTTGCGGTCGCGGTGGATGTTCGCCAGGGTGCAGGCGACGAGCGCTGCCGAGTGATCGGGCCGGAGGTAGACAGGTCCATTCTCGGCTTCGTACGCCTGCCACTCGCTGATCTCATGCGACGAGATACGGCGGAGCATCTCGGCGACGCTGCGATGCCCCAGGGCAAGCGTCAGGCGGAAGTAGAAGGCTCGCTCGGGGCGTCGTCGAAACCCAGCGTCAGCTCCTCGACGTCATCCTCGCCCATGCCGGAGAGCTCGAGCGCCTTCTTGAAAATGCGGTTGAGAGCCGAAGCCGACTTCGCCGAGATCTCGCCGATCTGCGCTTCGGCGAACGTCCTGGAGCCATCCGGGTTCCGCACCGACAGGACGACGAGCTTGCTCCGGGCATTCTGGAGGTTCGCCTTCGAACTGCGCCCCCGCTGGTCCAGCAGTGAAGCTTCGTAGGCGTCGCGCTCGCGCCCGGTGAGTCCACGGACCCTTACGGTGCCCTTCCACTCGGGCACCTCGACCAGCTCCTCGACGATGTCCTCCGTGCCGAGGATCTCTGCTGCGGTGAGCTCCTTCATCGTTCCCCCCTGTCCGTTCTCGTTCACGAATACTCCACCTCGATCGATCCAACCACCTGGAGTGTGAGCTCGGTCGCGCCGTCTATCCCCCAATGCCCATCGACAGAGACGACCGCGGGAAACATGACCTCAGATAGGCCAGGGAGGGTGACGTAAACCTGTGCGCGGTTGGCCGCGTGCTTGGTGCCCTTGAGACCCGCGGGCATGACGATACGGAAGTGCGCGGCGGTCGATTCCCGCTCCGGCATCAGCCCCGCCCCCCGTTACCACGTGGATCGAACCCAGGCGCGACGGCGATCTGCGGAACGGCGATGCCAGCGGTGGCCTTCGGGCGGTCACCGACGCCGACCGCTTTCTGCATGTAGAGCACCCGTGGCGGATCGTCGGGCTCGAGCGCCTCGTGGATCGCGCGCAGACCAGCACGGACGCGGTTGTCGCCACCCTTGACCACGATGCTCTGCATGCCGGGGGCCGTTGCTAGCAACACGATGGTGCCCCGTTCCGGCCCCTCCGTTACCGTGCCGTGACTGAAGGCCGCCATCTTGGCGGCGTCGATCATGTCGAGCCCGTCGTCCGTGACAATCCACATGCCGTTTCCTCCCCTGTCGGTGCTACGTGACGTTCGGCGCCCCTGAGAGCTTGATGGTCGCCGTCGTGGTGATGGCGCCGTCGGGTTGTGCTTCGATCGGGCCGAACCCGGTGACGAAGCCCTCGAACCCCCACGAGACGCCGAGCAAGGTGGGGAAGTGCAACGCGAACGACGCGCTAGTCCTCGCGACGAGGTCGTTCCACAAGGCGATGTGGGTGACCACGTTGGGATCAAAGACCAGTCCGACCGTGAACTCCCCAGCGTCGATCAGCCCCGAGACGAACTCCCTCGTGGCGTTCACCGAGTCATGCGTCGTGACGTCGATGGTGGACGCCTGGAGGTTCGGCCCTGAGAGCGAGCTGATCTGGGCGATATCCGTGAGCGCCGTGACGATGCCGGATCCGTCCGACGTGATGTCGATGGTCGCGCCGCCTGAGGTCAACGCGAGCTCGAAGGTATTCGTCAGGACGGTCTTGACGAAGTAGACCTTCTTCGCGATGAGCGGCGCGCTACCCGCGAGGCCAGACTTCAGCATCACCGGCTGGGTTGCCGTGTAGCCATGCGCCGTCACGGTCAGCAGGTTCGTCGCGGCCGTGATCGGGTTGGCGGTCTTGTTGATGTCGCCGAAGGCGAGACGAGCACCATAGGCTGCGGACTTGGTCATGCCTCACCTCCGGGGTGATCCTTGATGTGGAGTGCGATCAGCCTCTTGTCCTGCCCCGAGCGACCGCAGATCGGGCAGAGGTACATCGTGACCGGATCCATGCCGGTGAACTCGGCCTTGGTCTGGACCGGCTCGGGAGGGACGTACTTCTTCGCGACCCTCCGATCCGGCATCAGGACCACACCGGTGCGGCGGCCACCTTGAGCGTGATGCTGGCGGTGATCGCGCCATCGGGCTGGGCTTCGATGGGGCCAAAGCCGACCACGAAGGCCGTGAAGGTGACGGTCTCGATGCCGCCGGTGAACAGGTAGACGATCGAGTACGACGCTGACGTCCGCGCCACGAGATCGTTCCAGAGCGCGATGTGGGTCGCGACGTTCGGGTCGAAGACCAGCGCAGCGGTGATCTCCCCCGCATCGATGAGACCGGACACGAACTCGCGGGTCGCGTTGACCGAGTCGTGCGTGGTCACGTCGATCGTCGAAGCCTGCAGGTTCGGTCCTGACAGGCTGGAGACGGCCGCGATCGTGGTCCCCGCCTTCTTCAGCTGCGTGCCGTAGGCAGCGAGCTTTGCCATGCTTCCTCCTTCTCAGAGCGCGTAGAGCGCGGTTCGGACGGTGTTGGTGACGAGGTCGGAGACCTGCTGATCTTCAGCTTCGAGCGCCGGCCCGAGGTACGCCTGAGCCCGCATGTTCCGCGTGCCGAACTCGACGAACCCAGCGTAGCCTTCGGCCACGGCGACCCCTTCGGGGACGGGGCTGATTGACGCCGCGAGAGCACCCGTCCGTTTAGGGACGAGTTGACGAGCCTTGGCGGCGACGAGCTCCTTGCCTGCCTCGAGCCCTACCTGCCCGAGCTTCTCGGCGATGATGGGGACCGCGGCGATCTTCGCCAGCGCCTGAGGCAGGCCCACGATGACGACGTTCATCTGACCAGCCCGCGCATGAACGAACTCAGCGTCTCCTTCTCGTTCTGAGTCAGGAACACCGCCGGTGCGTAGCCTCCCGACTCCAGCGCGATCTGCCCCAGGACCTCGGGCGACCCGCTGGCATTCGGCGCATACGCCCTCGCGGCGGACTCGATGCAGATCGTCCGAAGAACGGAGAACTCTGAGTCGGTTTCAGCGAAGCCGTGCGAGTAGGTCACGGTCGCACCCCGGGTCCACGCCGAGCCGGGAGCCGCCACGCTGCCGGAGCGGATCCCGCGCGGTATCACGTAGTAGTCCGTCGTCGCCACCCCGTCGACCAGGACCTCCGACGCCTCCGTCACCGGACGCTGGGGGAGGCTGAGGAACGTCGACGCGGTGGGGTAGCGCGTAACTTCATCGTCCTCCACGAACGAGAGCGTCTGACGAGAATGCGAGCGCATGAGTGACGACGACTGCAGTAGTAGCGCCTGCAGGCGTGCCAGATCGTCCGGGATGACTATCCCGGTGAACTCGCAGAACTCGGTCGCGGTGGCGAACGGCCCGAGCATCCGCTTCAGAACACCCGCTGGAGAGTCACCGTGCCGTCCACCAGCGACTGCCCGTAGCCGATGCCGGTCTCCGACGGCGGAGCCGCCGCCGACGTGCCGGCGGTCGTCACGACGTAGAAGTTTCCGGCGATGAACTGGACGTAATCTTTCAGGGCGTACGCCGTAGAGTTCGCCCTGGTCGTGGCGATCAGCGTTTTGCCGAAGGTGTCCAGGTTGGCGGCCTGGACGTTCCGCCCGATGTAATCCTTCGCGGGGTCTGTGGTCCCCGGTGTCGCGTTGAGCAGCAGCCGCCCGAGGAAGTCGCGCAGCCGTAGCGTGGTTGCCATCTACTTCACCTCATCCTTCTTCGCGGCTGTGGCCTTCTTGGGTTCGGGCTCTGGCTTATCGAGCTCGGCCAGGCGCGCCTTAGTCGCCTTCTTTTCCACTTCCATCCCAGCAGCCTCGTACATGGCGAGGTCGCGTTCGAGTTGCAGCCGCATGAGCTGTTCCTCGGACATGGACATGCCTTCTCCTTTCGGTTCGGGGGGAGAGACCGAAGCCCCTCCCCCCACCTGCCGAGCGTCTTTACGTGGCGGTTAGCTCGATGATGCCGTTGTCCACGAGACGCAGCGGCGTGAAGTAGCCCGCGTACGCCACCTGAACGCCGAGCACCGACGGCTCTGTGACCTGGAGCGTTCCCACTCGCTGCTCGTAGACCTCCACCGCAGCGGTCGAGAGAAGGAACGCCTTGTTGGTCCCCAGGCCAGCCGACATGTACGTCGGGATCCCGGCGACCGCGCCGATGAGGCCCTGCGAGAAGTCACCCGCAGACAGACCATCTCCGGTCTGGGCCACGCTCACGATCGGAGCGAACAGCGGCCCGAAGACTGGCAGGCGTCCCGGCGATAGTGCCAGAACAACTCGACCGAGCCCCGCGGTGGCCGTGTAGACCGTGGACGCCGCGGTCCACAGCGCCGCCCTGATCGTCGCCGCGGTTGGCGACGCCCCATAGCCGACGTTCGTCGACGTGGAGGCGTCGAGTGAGACACCCAGCGCCGCCTCCGTCTGAACGGCATACCGGGCTGCGAGGTCGTTGATGATCGTGTCCATGACCCCGGGCGAGGAGAAGTCGATGTTCTGGCGCGAGACGTTGACGTACCCGCCGTACGTGACCGCGTTGGCGGTCAGGCGGGTGATCGTCATCTTCTGCGACACCAGCTCAGCCTTCTCGTCCGCAGCCGCACCGGCCGAACCCTGAACCGCCACCGATGTCCCCTGCGTCACCAGGGGGCGGAACCATGTGGCGGCCGGCATCGGCCTCGGTCCGAGGACCTGGACGAGCGGCCGTGCCGCGTCGATGAAGTTGATCACACCATCGAGGATCGGGTTCGGAATGAGCCCGAGGTTGTCCGGGGTTTTCTGGTGTGCCGCCGCACGGTGGAAGACCTCCAGCCGTTCGGACGCCGCCCGGTCACCGAGAGCCGATTTGTACGTCTCCAGCGCGTACTCGCCGGCCGAGCGGTACTCGACCTCTCCCGACCCGACCCGGCGAGCGGCGGTGAACGCCTGGTCGAGCTGCTTCATCCGGGCGGACACCTTGGCAGACTCGTCGGAGAACCCCTCCAGCTCGGTCAGCTGGTTCTGGATCTCCCCCATCCGGGTCCGAAGACCCCCCAGGGTTTCCTTCTCGGCGTCGTTCAGATCACGGGAGGCGTCCTCGGCGTTGGCGATGATGCCGTTCGCCGCGGAGTTGCGCTCCTCGAGCTCCTTCTCGAAACGCCGGATCATGGCGTCGTTAGCCCGAGAGTCGGGCATGGTCGTGCTCCTTCCTGATAGGGGGGACACCGCCCGCTCAGCGGTTCGTAAGTCTTTGCCTCGCCCAGGCGAAGACCTCATCGTCCCGGAACTCATCGAGTGCTGGGGTGGACGGCAGGGGTTCCTGCTCGACCACCTGGAGCCCCGACGGTTCCGCTCGAACCGCGAGCACACGGGCTCCTGCGTAGACCGGAGCTTCCGTCATCGCCAGGTGATCCACGAAGGCTTTCATCACCCGACGTAGACGGCTGCTGCGGTGAACCTGGACATCGGAGGGCTTCGCCAGCCGGAAGCCGACCGATGCCGAAACCATGTCCTCATCGGCGAGGTTGAGCATGTCATCGCCCAGAGGCGTCTTGCCGACCTTCACGGTGCCGAGCAGACCGGCGTCGGCGTTGGTGAACTTCAGCACCTTGCCGATGGTCTTCCCGCGGACGTGCTCGTGGTTGACCGGTACTCGGCCGGCGTGATCCTCGATGCCGTCGAACGCACCACGCACGAACACCTCGTCCCACTGCTCCCCGCGCCAGAAGACCTCCCCCTTCTCTTCCCAGGGGACCGCGATGAGATCGATGAGGCGTTGCTTGGTGTCTACGTCGGTGATCGTGGAGGAGCGAAGTTCCACGCCATCCATCGAGGAGGCACGGCGCTCGTTCGCATACAGAGCCGCGAGCTGAGCCTTCGCCTTCTCCTCGGTCGGGTGGCAGCCGGCGCTCGAGCCGTCGTCGTCCTTGATTACGCAGAACTCGTCGTCGCGCTTCTCGAGGTGCCACGGCACTACTGCTCGCCTCCTGTGATCACGCTCATCGTCACGTCTTCATCCGGAGCTTCGTCCGTCATCTCGCCCTGGAACCGCTCGTACATACGAACCTCCTCGGGGGTGACGACACGCGCCTCGATCAGCTTCGGCCAGGCGTCGGCGCGCTGCTCGAAGGACGGCCGGCTGTATTCGTCATGGTTGAGCTCGACCGACTGACCGCGTGGGAGCGCCCAGAACGACAGCGCGTGCATGACGTGGATGTCCATCGGCCGGAGCATCTGGCGGTCGTGGAAGTCGAAGAGCATGGTCACGTTCGAGTACGTCATCGAGTCGCTCCCCGAAGGCAGACCGACAAGGAACGGCGGCACGCCGAGCAGCACGGCGATGCGGGACTCGTTGAACTGACTGATCTCCAGCATCGTCAGGTCCTTGGGAGATACCCCGGCGTGGTCGACAAGCTTGGCGCCGCCATCGAACACGGGCGGCGCTGACGGTGTTTGGACCCTGCTGGCAAGGTACTGCGTGATCAGGTCCTGCGCCTCGTTCTCCTCCAGGCTTTGGTCGGTCTCGATCGTCCGCAGGGGGATACCGCCGGTCGCGACGACCTCACGGGTGTATTTCGCCAGCAGGCCGGCCGTGAGCATCCGCCCTCCGGCCGCTTCGAGCGCGCCGACCCCCCGAGCGTTGTCGGTCGTGGACTTGTACCGGATGTGCAGGATGTCCTCGGTCACGTCGGGACCCGTTGCCCCACCGAGGAAGTAGCGCCGAACACCGCCCGCCATCTCGACGTGGAAGGCCCAAGCGGGGACGACCCGGAAGCGGGAGGGGAAACCGCCGGCGAACGCGGCGATCTTCATGATGAAGACCTCGCCGAGTTGGAAGTCCCAGAACAGTTGCTTGGCGAACTCCTGCCACGACGAGTAGATCGACGGATCCGGGTTCACCATCCACGACAGGGGCTCCATGACGTGCCCGGCCCGGACCCGGACCACTGGCATCGAGGACAGGACCGAGGAGTTCTTGTCCAGGCATCCCCAGGCGACGTCGACGAGCTCGTTGAACCGTGATCCCATGTCCCAGGCAGTCGACCAGTCCGACGGCCAGCCGGCCCAGGGGGAGGGATAGAACGAGGGCAGGGACCGCGACTCGACCGGATCGCCTTCGATCTCGACGCCGTTAGGATCACCGCCGCCTTGGCCCGCCCCGACGCTGCTCGGCGGGTTCGCGTTGGGCGTCTCGCCCGCATGGTTCACCCCGCCGGTCAGGAAATCCCAGAAGCCCATCTATGCCCCTTTGTAGACGTGAATCTTCGGCGTGGCCTTACCCATCTCCGTGACGCCGTGGACCGCCATCACCAGCGCGACCAGCCCACGGGACCGATCGGTGACCTCGTACCGCTCACCAGACTCGTTCGTCTTCATCGTCGCCGAGAGCGCGTGAGCCCGGAGCACCGGATCTCCGTCGTGCATCAGCAGGCCCGCCCGGAGCATCCGGTTGAAACTCCCCGTAGCTGCCGCAAGGGCCGCTATCGACTGCGGCGCCTCGACCACCTCGAGCCGCTTGTCGGCCAGCAGCTCACGGGACCGGATGAACCCGACCCCCGGCGCGTGGATCTCGGCGTCGTAGGACCGGCACAGCTCCAGGATGCGGTCCTCGGTCCTGACATAGATCGAGCGGTCCTCCTCGGCGTCGATGACCTCGACCTTGCAGGCCACCCGTCCCTCGGGCCGTGAAGCCACGATGGCGATCGCGGCGTTGTGCCCGACCGAAGGAACTAGGACGACCCGCTCGCCCGGCTCGATCCGGCCGATGTCGACCTTGCCCCGATCCCAGGTCGTCGCGTCGATGGGGGCGTCGTCCCCGACCCCCCATCTCCCGCAGGCGTACCGCACCCACTCGCCGGGACTCACCTTCACCGACCAGGAATCCCGGCGCCGGCGGAGCTCGGCGACCGTCTGCCAGGGAGCGGGGTTTGCCATCTTGACGAGCGTCAGGTCGTCGGTGTCGTCCTCGTCCTCCAGACCCCACTCCACCAGGACGACCGAGCGATCCGGGGAGGTATACAGCCGCCGGCGTCCTTGCTTGTCACACGGATGCTGGATGGCCCGTTCCCGGATCCGGCCCAACGGGGAGTCGAAGTCCACCCCCGGGTTCGTGATCGTGATCATCTGTCCGTGCCGCGGCGTCAGACCGTCTCGGAAGATGGCGTAGAGCCCGCTCGTGGGGTGGTGCTGGTACTCGTCCACGATCGCGAGTGTCGGGATGACGCCCTGCGCGGTTCGGACATCCGCCGGAAGAACGCGGATCCTGCCCAACCCGTAGCGGATGACCCATGTTCCACGCGATACGTCGAAGATGCCCTCGTACTCGGCGTACTTGCCCGCGCCCGCCTTCCGGCGGCGATCCAGGCCGGACTGGAAGACAAGGTTGGCGGCCTGGTTGTACAAGATCGCCGCCTGCTTCTCCGAGGACGCCCCGATCACACACTCGGCCGCCGCCGTCATCAGCAGGTGGTACAGCGCGAGCGCCGCGACGAGCGTCGTCTTCCCGTTCTTCTTCGGCATGATGATGATGAGCTCCACCACGCCGGCGAAGTAGAACCCCAGGAGCCATCCCTGGAACCTAGCCAGCCTGAAGGTCGATCCGTCCTCGAGCACCAGTAGCCGGCAGAAGGCGCGGAAGCCTTTGAGCCCGTACGGCAGGCGCTGGATACGTTCCACGGCGTTCATGAGCGCGCGGATTCTCCGGCTCGCGCGGCGATAGTTTCGCGCGACGATCTCAGGAAAAAACGCGATCTCATCGCCGCGCCCGAACGCCACGCAGTTTCCCACCATGCCGACGGTTGCACGATCGATGCTCACGCCGTAGCTCGGGTCCGCCACCGAGGGCCACCGCTACGACGTGCCCAGCCTCCCAGGGGTCCCCTGCCCTTGGGCCGCCTCCACACCTCGCACAGACCTCAGGGCTAGCAGCCATGAGGGAGCGTGCTCCATCCCGGTGTGCCCTGCTATGCCGGGGATCCCCCCTCTGGGACTTCGCCCGACCGTGGTGCCTGCACCCCACCACCCCGCAGATACAGCGCCTCCTCATACCGCAGGCACCGCCTCGTCGATCACAATCTCCTGGTAGCTGGAGCCGGGGAAGCGCTGCACATCCCCACCTGCGAAGGTGACCACCCACTCCACGAAGTAGGCACCAGCGTCGGCGGTCTGACCAGCGGTGAGGTCGAAGGAGACCAGGCCGGTAGCGGCATCGGTGACCGTGGCTGCGCCGGACAGCAGGAACACCCCGGTCGGGGCATGCATGACCCGACACACCACCGCAGCACCGGCGAGATCGGCGTTGAGGTCCGCCGTGATGGGGATGGTGTCCCCGGCCTTGATCCGCACCTAGACCACGGCCTTGTGGGTCGTGGCGTAGGGGAGTCCGAACGTAATGGGCGTGTCAAGTCCACACGTCAACGGCTTATGCACATCGTCAACTACCTCGACCATCATCTAGCCACCCCTACCATCGTCGTGTCCCGAGCGAGCGCCTCGGCGAACTCCTCCTCAGCACCAGCGGTATCGGTCGTGTCCATCGCTTCGGCATAGGGGACCGGCCCACCAACCGCCCCGCCGAACACCGTAGGAGTCGGCACCAGGGCTATACCCGCCACCGTAGCGACCGCCACTACCGCCCCACCACGCACCGTCGGTGACGGCACCGTTGCGATGGCCGCAACCGTGGCGGGCGTCGCCGTTCGATCCGACCGCAGCGTGGGGGCCGGGATCGTGGTGACCGCGACGACCGTCGCCGGTGTGACCCGAGCTGCGGCCAGCACCGTCGGCGAGGGCACCGTTGCCACCGCTGCCACCGTTGCGGGCTGGGCCAGCCCATCCCCACCGACCGAGATCGTCGGAGCCGGGACGGCGGCGATAGCCGCCACCGTGGCGGGCGAGGCGATCGCCGTACCCCGAACCGTTGGGGCAGGGACCGACGCCACCGCGACCACCGTGGCCGGTGTGGCGGTGATGCCGGTGATGATCGTCGGAGCCGGTACTGCTGCGACCGCAGCAACCGTGGCGGGCTGCGTGATCGCGGTGCCTCGGGCCTGCGGTGCTGGCACCGATGCAACGGCGGCTACTGTCGACGGGGAGGCAATCGCTCCGCCCCGTACGGTCGGTGCCGGAACGGATGCAACGGCCGCGACGGTCGCCGGGCTCGCGATCTGATCCGAGCGGAGCGTGGGCGAGGGAACCGCGGCGACCGCGGCGACGGTCGAGGGTGTTGCGACCGCCGTGGCCTGAACGATTGGGCTCGGGATCGACGCTACGGCTGCGACGGTCGCGGGCGTGGCGGTCGTATCTCCGCCACCGGCCTGCTGTTGGGCTGCTGGGAGATGTGGGCCGTACCACGGTGCCCACATCTAGGCGACCTTCCGGATACTCCAGGTAATCACTCGGTCGGTGCCAGTCACCTTCGTCAGAGAGAACGTCCACTTGTGGAGAAGGATGAAGCTCGGGCTAATCCATATGTCCTCGGTGCCCTGTGCGTTGGCGAAGTCCTGCGAGTAGAAGATGCCGCGGGTATCGCCGGCCTGAACACTCTCGTAGGCTTTGAACCGGAACACGTCGCCATCGGCGAGGAGGGTGAGATCGAGCAACACCTGGTACACGCCGTCGGCGGCGTTCTCTGTGATCGTCGTCGTATCGGTGGGTAGATCATGCTCGGTAGTGGTGATGGACTGCGTTCCGGCGAAGGCTTCAGAGATCGCCATCAGTACACCCCATAGCAGACGAAGGCCATCGCCTCGGCCGTTGCCGAGGTCTGAGCACGGAGGTGGAGCGTGGTACCGGTGGGGACGTAGCAGTAACGGCCGCCCTGCGGGATGTTTGCACTTGCCTCGGCGGAATCCGAACGCATGAGGAACTCGTCGAGGCCGAGGATCGCCACCGACGAACTCGATCCGAGGTCAACCGCTAGCAAGCCGGCGTTCATCGTTGTATCGGTGTTGCCGCCGAGCATCGGCAGCGCATATCCCCATTCCCGCGCCGTTGTTCCAAGTGAGGTCAGTGTTCCCTCAGATGCGCCGCCGGGGGTGACGTAGGTGCCACTCGAAGTAGCGGTGTCAGCGCCGATGGCCTCGACGCCGGTGCCGGTCCAGTGTTGCGAACGGCCCCCACCGAGAAGCTCGATCATGCAGCGGACGGCGGTGGTTACTCGGACGGAACGGTGCGTCGCCGACAGGCGTGTTCCGGCAGGAATGAACAGCGGGAAACCATAGCCACGGGTTCCGGGGCCAGCGGTTGTCGGTATGCTGACCCATCCGGCAAGTAAGTTAGGGATGAGTGTGACTTCGTTGCCGGCGCCGCCGACTTTGATGTTCACCAGCGAGTCGGAGTCGGTGGCCGAGGCGCTGTTCGAGTGGAACCAGATGTTCACCCAATCGGTGTCGAACGCCGTGGACGCGATAAGTGCGGTCTCGGTCGCCGGTTCGACATGAGCCGTGCCATCGGACAGAAGTGACGTCCCCCACGTCGTCAGGGGCTGGCCGGTGAAGTTCGCCTCGCGCCGTACACCCTTCTGTTTCGGCAAGAGCAATGGCATCAGGCTTCTCGTTCCTGAACGAGCTCACCGTGGATCTGCCACTGGTGCCCGTTCGCGCAGGTGACGATCTGGTCGATGGATAGGTGCATGTGACCACCGACCGTTCCGTCTCGGCCGATCTCACCGCGGGCGGCATAGATCGGCAGCGCGAGGACCAGGCTGTCGATCGGGCAGAGCAGGTCTCCGCGTGCCACGGCTATGGCGTCAGGTCGATCGTGAGCACGCCGGTCGACGCGAACTGGATCGTGAACGTGCCCGCCGTCGAGGTGAAGTCGGCACCGAACGTCATCGCCACGATGAGGTTGTTGCCCGCGAGCACGTCGGCATACAAGATCGCGCCGCGCGCGGTGACCGTCGTCGGCGACGCCCACACCTGATCGGCCATGTCGTACATCAGCGTCCCGGCCGGCGACTCGGTGGTCGTCGGCGACACGATGGTCTGGCCGCCGGCGGTGTAGCCGGTGCCGGCGACCTCGTTCGTCGCCGAGTAGGCCACGTCGACCGAGAAGTCCGGGGTCAGCGTGTTCGTATACATCGCCCACTTGTGGGTCGTGAGCGACGTATCGATGGCGAGCTGCGTGGCGTCGAGGATGTCGATGATGTTGTCTACGTAGATGCCGGAGACCGAGAACGCGCCGCCGGAGACCTCGACGATCCGCGACCCGTCGCGCCGGCGCCCGAGGACTCGTGGGCGGTACTCGGGGGCGGGTCGGAGTAGGCCGTCGTCCAGCAGGATCCCGTGCTCGGGGATGTGGACGCGCGACCGGCGTCCGACGATCACCTTCGCGTCGACGGCGTCGGACCAGTGTTCGGTCGTCGTCCCGGCCAGCGTGCCATCGAGCTCGGAGCGGACGGGGCGTTCGATTCTGCGGGGTCGGATGAGATGTGTCATCCCTCCATTCCCCCCGGCGCGGCGACGGCGTCGCCCTGCGGCGTCTCCCATCCGGTGACGCGCCCAGTCCCATCGCGCTTGACGTTCACGTCCGGCGGTGGCCCCTTGGCCTCGCGCAGCGCGCGCTCGGCGCGGCGGACGCGAGAGACCCGGCGCTGCGCCTCCTTGAACTCGGCACGGGCAGCTTTGTCCTTCCGGTCGGCGTGGAACCGCTCGCGGGCGCCCTCGAGTTCCTGCTCCTCGGTGGACAGCTCGAGCCCGCGCTCAGACGCCTTGACAAGCTCGTCCTTCGCCTTGGTCACGGCGATCTCCTTCGGTCGGTGGACGGTGGACGTGGGTCCGAGCGCACGCCCGCAGGGCGTGGGGACGCACGCGGAGATGCGCTCGGAAGAAGTGTGAAGTCGCTCGCGGGGACACCACGCGAACGTGATGCCTTATACGCCTACTCGCCCGCTGTCGTCAAGGGTTACCGCAGAACGAGCGGCGCGTGGTAGTGGTTCTCGCGTCTTGCCTCACGCACATGGGCGACCGT
>Ga0184626_10000222_pt1 | contig 15701 bp, 10 predicted proteins | sample PLM3_60_b1_FD_133142 | JGI IMG/M metagenome (GOLD analysis project Ga0184626, IMG submission 133142) | Groundwater sediment microbial communities from an aquifer in East River, Colorado, USA - PLM3_60_b1 | ecosystem: Environmental > Terrestrial > Soil > Riparian zone | place: USA: East River... | reverse complement strand
CGGCACCGAAACGCGGGCCAGGTAGAGATAGAAGAGAATCCCGGCGCTCACGAAGAAGGCGCCTGCGAGGAACTTGCACACGTCTTGCCATGGAATCCTCCTGAACATGTTCGACTCCCGTCTTGAGCCCCGCGCAGAGCGGACGGTTGTCATGCGGCTCTTCGGGCAATACATGCCCTTCGAAGACTAGTGACCCGGGCACGGCTTTTCGCCTTCTTTCCGCTTTCAGCTTTGATCATTCATCCTTGTTCTGTAGTTGTTTGGTCTTTAAAGCGGTAGGAAAAGAATTGTCCCCTTCCACTCTTCCGCGGTAGTGGCTTTTGCGACGAGCACCAAGTCATCAATCACTTGTCCTAAAGCGGCAGTCTGACGTACCAAGATGAGGCCGGTCATCGGCATTCCTGCTTTTAGCCTATCTTCCGCACAGGGACGCATGGTCCGGTGATCATGTGTGATTACGACCCGGCCCTGGGTCGCTGCCCAATCAAGGATAGCGGGATCGGAGGCTTCAGGGAGGTCTGCTTCCTGTACAGTCCTGGAGTCGAGGTCAGATATTCTTCGGCGCACTCCGCGCACGATTCGCCCGTTGAGGTCTTCGTCGAAAAGATACTTGACCCGGCTCACGAAGGCGTGGGTGATTGGCGGTTGGATAGTAGCTGCTGGCGAAGCCTACTCAAGAACTCTCTGTGACGACCGTTGAGCTCCTGTTCGAGCTTTTCTGCGCCGTCACGTCCCGTCTGAAGGTAGGCATCTACCTTGTCTCGCTGTTTCAGGTAATAGGCGATGGCTTCATAGACCTGCGCCAGGGAGAGAGACGGAAAGTCCTGGCAAATTTCTTCCGGCGTCGCGCCTTCCCAGAAGGAATGGATGACACTGTCAAGGGACACACGAGTGCCGGCGATACGCCAGGTTCCTTGTGGGGTACAGATCAGCAAATCCGGAAGATCAAGATCGGGATTCATAGAAGCCATATTAGACCAGCGAATCCTTAAGGGCAAATCGTCGGTATTGCGCGTGTCCCCTCCGGCCTTCGCAGACCATTAGTTCATTTCCACGTTTTCGGAATTCCGAAAACGTGGAAGTATGGCTTGACATGAGAACACGGCTCGTGCAGCGGGAAAGAACCAGTGACCAGCTATGAGATCTGGCACCTCCGTGGGAGCACACTTTCGGGAGGCGCAACGAGCCAAGTCCAACCCAGATTTCATTAGCAAGATTGAAGGTGGCATGCAGGAACTTCAGCTTTCATAATTCAGCTTTCATCCTTGCCTTTAAGAATGGCGATTTTCGTAACGATTGTACGTAAAACTAAGGCTGGAATGGCAAAGCGTAAGTTTTAAGAACAGTTTCAGCTTTCATAATTCAGCTTTCATCCTTGCCTTCAAAAATTCCCTTGTCAGATCTCGGCGATCTCGCTAAAATCCCTTTTGTTTTAAAGGTGGCACTTATCACGAACACGAGACCGGGGCACGAGTCGTTGCGCTCTTTCCGCTTTCAGTTTTGATATTACATTGTGCTCTAACTTATCCTTGTTTTGTCCCACGGTCACGAATCAGTTAAATTACTCACCCGATGACCAAGAATAAAATCACTCTCTCACAGCTCGAAAGTTTCTTGATGAAGGCGGCGGACATCTTGCGCGGCAAGATGGATGCCTCCGAATATAAGGAATACATTTTCGGTATGCTCTTTTTGAAGCGCATGTCCGATGTTTTCGATGAGAAGCGCGAGCAAATTCGCAAGAACTTCAAACACCTTCCCGAAGCGGAGGTTGATTCTTTGTTAGAGGACAAGATCAGCTACGGTGACACATTCTTTGTCCCGCCTCGCGCGCGCTGGCAGGAAGGCTTTACGGATGAAAACAGCCAGCCCCAGCCTGCCATCAAGAACCTCCACCACAACCTGGGCGAGATGCTGAATAAAGCGCTTGCCGCGCTTGAGGATGAAAACGATGTCCTCCGCGGCGTGCTCAAGCACATCAACTTCAACGAGGAGATCAACGGCAAGCGCAAGGTTCGCGACGCTGATCTGAAAGACCTCGTGGACCACTTCAACCAGCCTGGCTTCGTGCTGGTGAACGACAATTTCGAGTTTCCCGACCTGCTCGGCGCCGCCTACGAGTACCTCATTAAATACTTCGCTGATAGCGCCGGCAAGAAGGGCGGCCAGTTCTACACACCGCCGATGGTCGTGCGCCTCAAGGTGCAGCTTCTCAAACCCGCCGAGGGCATGAGCATTTATGACGGGACTGTCGGCTCCGGTGGCATGCTCATCCAGTCGAGCCAATACGTCTCAGAGCAGGGCGGCAACGGTAATAATCTCGAACTGCACGGCCAGGAAAACGACGGCGCCGTGGTTTCCATCGCCAAAATGAACCTCATTCTCCACAACCTCACCAACTCCCACATCGAGTTTGGCGACACTCTAGAGGAACCGCTCGCCATCCGGAACGGAGCGCTGCGCCAGTTCGATCGCTGTCTATCCAACTTTCCGTTTTCCCAGAACTACACTCTCGCCCGATGCCAGCGGCACGATCGTTTCCCTTACGGCTTCGCGCCCGAAACCGGCAAGAAAGCCGACTTTATGTTCGTCCAGCACATGCTGGCGAGCCTGCTGCCCACCGGTCGCGCCTCGATCGTCGTGCCGCACGGAGTGCTCTTCCGCGGGGGTAAGGAAAAGGAAATCCGCAAGGGCCTCCTCGGCGCGAAGGAAGGTGTCAAGGGCGACGTTATCGAGGCTGTCATTGGTCTGCCCCCAAAGCTCTTCTACGGTACCGGTATTCCGGGTGCCCTCCTGCTGATGAACAAAAACAAACCGGATGCGTTGCGGAACAAAGTCTTCTTCATTAATGCTGACGCCGAGTTCGCGGAGGGCAAGAACCAGAACACTCTCCGCCCCGAGGACATCGAGAAAATCGACCACGTGTTTACCCACAAACTGGAGGTCGACAAATATTCGCGATTGGTGGACATAGCGGAAATCGAGCGCAACGACTGGAACCTGAACATCCGCCGCTACGTGGATAACACGCCCGAACCGGAACCCGAGGACGTGCGCGCCCACCTGCTCGGCGGTGTGCCCAAGGCCGAAGTCGCGGCTCGCAAAAGCCTGCTCAAGAAATTCGGCGTGAGGGCCGAACTGGTATTCCAGGACCGCGACGAACGCTATTATGACTTTAAACCAGAGGTTGCCGGTAAGGACGCCATCAAGATCTTGGTTGAGAACGATCCGAACGTCCGACAAACACTGGATACCATGAACACCCATTTAGCCGATTGGTGGAAGGAAGCACAGGCGGACTTTGCCCGGCTCGCGCCCGAAGCCAAAGTTTTTCCAGAGGAAGGAAATGGATCGCAAGATCGATTCAAAGAATCCGCAGGAGCTTTCCTTACTCTCAAGGGCCATCTATATCCCGAAGTCCGACGCACTCTCATCAACTCGCTGAAGAAGCAGATCGTGCCTGTAGGTGTGTTGGACGAGTTCCAGGTGGCTGGCATCTTCGTCAACTGGTGGGACGGCATCAAATACGACCTCAAGACTATCCTGACCAACGGCTGGAGCCCGACCCTGATTCCCGACAGTTACCTCATCGCAGCCTTCTTCCAGAAAGAGAACCAGGAAATTGAGGATTTAGAGGCGGCTGTCGGCGAAAAGGAATCCGCACTGGCAGAGGCTGTTGAAGCGGCTCAGGCACTGATGGAATACGAAGCCGAAGAAGATGAGAAGATCACGTCCGCGCTCATGCGTAAGGAACTTAACACCGCCATCAAAGACCTGAAAGCCAGCAAGTCTTCCGACGCCAAGGCGGATCTGAAACGCCATCAGGAAGCGCTCGACACCCTCAAAGCTACTGAGGAGGCTCTCAAGGAACTCAAGCGGAAACTGGAGCAACGCCAGTTCGACCTGGAAGTGAAGCTCGGGCTGAAGAAGTTCGGGCCGGAAGAGGAAACGTGGGATGCGCGACGCCTCAAGGAACAGGCCGAGAAGGAACTCGCCGCGCTGGAAGCAGAAACTGAGCAGGACAAGGAGAAGAAGGCCAAAGCCAACCGACTGCGCGGTGACATCGCCACGTTGGAGCGGCGTATCAAAGCGATTGAGCGGCTGAGCGATTCGATTGGCGGTGTCATCACCGAGCCAGAGGCCAAGGAGTTGATTCTCCGTAAGCACCATGACCTCGTAGCCGAGCAGCTCAACCGATACCTCAACGCGGAGAAGCGGGCGATGCTCCAAACGTTTGAAAGCCTATGGGAAAAGTATGCAGTCTCGGGCGACTGCCTTGAAACGGGAAGAATGCGGACAGCAGGAGACCTTCGCGCGTATCTGTCCAATCTGAAATACGTGACTGACTGATGGGCACTTGGACAACAGAGAAGCTCCACAGGCTTTGCTCGATCCGCATTGGTGGCACGCCAGCGCGGTCTAACCCGTTGTACTGGGACACAGCCAAAAACGGCACTAATCTCTGGGCGTCAATCAAAGACTTAAGGAACCACGTCGTTGAGGAGACCGAAGAGCGCATTACCAACGCTGGAGTTCGCCATTCAAATGCAAAGTTGGTCAAGAAGGGCACAGTGCTCCTAAGCTTTAAGCTTACCATTGGCCGCGTGGCGTTCGCTGGGCGAGACCTCTACACCAACGAAGCGATTGCAGCGCTGGAGACCGACCAGATAGATCAAAATTTCCTGTACTACGGCCTTCAGCATTGGAATCTCCTCGTGGGCGTTGACCAAGCCATCAAAGGCACCACGCTGAACAAAGAAAAGCTGGCGAATATCGAGGCCCATCTCCCCGTTTCGAGAGATGAGCAATCCAAGATCGCTAACATTCTCTCAACGGTCGACCGGGCGATTGAGCAAACGGAGGCGCTTATTGCCAAACATCAGCGCATCAAAACGGGCCTCATGCAGGATCTTCTCACCCGCGGCATCGACGAACACGACCGCCTCCGCGACCCCGCCATCCATAGGTTCAAGCCGTCGCCGCTGGGTGGGGTCCCGGACTGTTGGGATGTTGTTGGTTTGGAGCACGCGCTTTTGGAAATCGATGCAGGGAAGAGTCCGAATTGTCCAGATGAGCCAGCTGGTCCCAACGAATGGGGAGTCCTCAAGGTCAGCGCGATTGAACCGACGGGTTTTCGTCCTGATGAGAATAAGCGGGTTCTGAATACCAACTTCGTCAATCCCGCTTACGAAGTGAAACATGGCGACCTTCTTTTCTCGAGATCCAATACCTACGAGTTGGTTGGGCTAGTTTGTTTAGTGAGAACGCCACCGTCACGACTGATGCTCTGCGATAAAACTCTGCGGTTAAGGGTGCAGCCAAATCGGGCAGTCACGGAATTCATTTTCAGCGTGCTCAGTTCTCCGATGGCCAGGCGCCAGATCGAGATTTATGCAACGGGTAGCAGTGGCAGCATGAAAAACATCAGTCAGAAATCGATAAAGAAACTGACGATACCGCTACCACCCGTGCCCGAGCAGGAAAAGATCTGCGAAGTAATCGGCGGGAGCACGGACCAACTAGCCGCTCTGAGAATGACGCTAGCTAAACTGCGACGGTTCAAGACCGGCCTGATGCAAGACTTACTGACCGGCAAGGTGTCGGTTGAACCGCTGCTGGAAACTTAAACTGGCAGTAGACAATGATTCTTTCCAACGACAAACGGAACGACACGCTCCGGCTAGACGAGAAACAACACGTCGAAGAACCTTTGCTCGCCCAACTGGGAAAGCTGGGCTGGTCGGTCCTGCGTCTGGAGCAGAAACAGGAACCCCAGGAGAGTTTCCGCCAGCATTTCGGCCAGGTCGTGCTGCTGCCTAAGCTGGAAGAGGCGTTGCGGAAGATCAATCCTTTCCTGTGCGAGGACCAGGTGGCGGAAGTTGCCCGCCGGATCACCTCTTTTCCCAGCCGGAACCTGATCGAGAACAACAAGCAGGTGCTCCAGTATCTGCTGGAGAACACCACTGTCTCCGTCAATCACGACACGGGCGAGGCCAGCCCCACCGTCCGCTTCGTAGATTTCCAGAACCGGGCGAACAATTCCTTCATCGCCATCTCGCAGTTCAAGGTACGCATCCCCGGCACGGAGCACCACATCGTGCCGGACATCGTGCTGTTTCTGAACGGTCTGCCCATCGGCGTCATCGAGTGCAAGTCGCCTAAGGTGAAGGAGCCGATTGCCGAGGCCATTGACCAGATGCTGCGGTACAGCCAGCAGCGCGGCGAAGGTCCGGAAGGAAACGCGGAGATCTTTTACTACAATCAGTTCCTCGTGGCTACGTGCCGGCAGCAGGCGAAGTTCGGCACCATCACAACGCATATCGAGAAGCATTTCTTCCGCTGGACCGATCCCTATCCGCTGAGGCTGGACGATCTGCCGCATGAAGGCACCTCACCCAACGACCAGCAGCGCCTGGTCGCGGGCATGTGCGCGGAGGACAATCTACTCGACCTCATGCAGTCCTTCATGATCTTCGGCACGGACGCGAAAGGCAAGACGATAAAGGTGGTTGCCCGCTACCAGCAATTCCGCGCCGTGAAGCTGGCGGTGAAACGCTTGCTCGAAGGCAAGAACCGCAACGAACGCAGCGGCATCATTTGGCACACGCAGGGCTCCGGCAAATCGCTGACCATGATCTTCATGGTGCGCGAGATGCGCCAGCACGTGGCGTTGGCTGCCTGGAAGGTGGTTTTCGTCACGGACCGGACGCAGTTACAGGACCAGCTTTCCGAAACTAGTCAGGGCATTGGTCAAACGGTGAAGGTGGCGGACAGTATCGCGAAGCTGAAGGGGCTGATTCGTAACGATTCGCCGGACCTCGTGATGGCGATGATGCAGAAGTTCCAGGATAAGGACTTGCAGGAGATGTTCCCGCAGTTGAATCCCAGCCCGAAGATCTTGCTGATGATCGATGAGGCGCACCGAACGCAATATAAGCTCCTCGGTGCGAACCTCGACCGCGCCATGCCACAAGCCGCTCGCGTCGCCTACACCGGCACACCGATTGACCGGACGGAAACAACCTTCGGCGACTACATCGACAAATACACCATGCGGCAGTCTATCGAAGACGGCACGACACTGGAGATCGTCTATGAAGGCCGCACTCACAACGCGGAGGTGCCGGACAAGCCCGGCATGGACACGCGCTTCGCGGACGTCTTCAGTGACTACAATCTGCTGGAGCGCCTACAAATCCTGGGCTACGGCTCGCGGGACGCCTACCTCGAAGCCAAGGAGACTATTCAGGCTAAGGCCCTCGACATGGTGAACCACTACGCGGAACAGGTCTTTCCCGACGGCTTCAAGGCGCAAGTCGTGGCCACCTCACGTGAAGCCGCAGTGCGCTACAAGACCTACCTAGACGAGGCGCTGAAGACCAAGGTGGCCGAGTTGGAACAGAGCAATCCCTTGTGCATTAACGTGGATCGCTTGCGCACGCTTGAGACCGCGGTAGTGATCTCGGGAACGAACAACGACAAGCCGCATATCAAGGCATTCACCGACGAGGGTTACCACAAGCGAGCCATCCGGCGCTTCAAGCTCCCATTCGACGCTGAGGAACAGGAAGGGGAGGAGTCCTATGATGGCCGCGTCGGCATAGTGATCGTCAACAACATGCTCGTGACCGGCTTCGATGCGCCCATCGAACAGGTGCTTTACCTCGACAAGGTCGTTACGGACCACAATTTGCTCCAGACCATTGCCCGTGTGAATCGTGTCAGTGATGAGTTCAAGGAGAAGGGCTTCGTGGTGGATTACGTCGGCATTGGTCACCACATCAAGAAAGCCTTGGCAGTGTATGACGAACGAGAACAGCAGGAAATCCTCGCCGCGCTTGGCGACCCGGCGAAGGACTTGAACGAACTCATCCAGGCGCACCGGGAAATCTGGGATTTGCTCAAGAAGCACGGATTGACAGATTTTTCCGATCCGGATGCATTCTTCGACTTGTTCTACGACGAGGATATTCGATTCGAATACATCCTCGCGTTCAAAAAGCTCACCCGCGCTTTCAACCTCGTGCTGCCGCGGAAGGAGGCGCTTGATTATTTCAACGACTATCAAAGCTTCTGCGAAATCAATGCTCTCGCATGCAAACACCTGAAGGATGAGCGGCTCAGCATGAAGGGGATTCCCCCCAAGCTCCGGGCCATCACCGACGATTTCTTGAAGTCGACGGGCGTCACCCAGAAGATCGCGCCGATTTCGATCCTCGACGCGGAATTCCAGAAAGATGTGAAAGCCCGCACGCGCAGTAAGACAAAAGCAGCCGAGGTCGAGCATGCCATCCGTCACTTCATTGACCTGAACCTGGACGAAGACCCGGAGCTCTTCGCCTCATTTGCCGCCGAGCTGGAGCGGATTCTGCAGGAGTTCAAGGCGAACTGGGACCGCATCTACGACGAGCTGGAGAAACTGCGTCAGAAGATCCTCGCCAAGGAAAAGGAACAAACCTACGGGCTGGATCGGAAGAAGCAGATGCCCATTTTCCGAATGCTGCGCGCAGAACTGTTCGACAACCGCGTCTTGAACGACGATGAGATCGCACAGGCGGTGAACCTGACGCAACATCTCTTCAACCAGATTGCGCAAGAAGTTCGCTCCGCGGGCTTCTGGAGTTCAACGCCGGCGCAGAACCGGTTGAAGGCAGAGTTGCAGCATCTAATGCTGTCGGAAGAGTTCAGCGGCTACCCGAACATGCTGAACAAGTGGCGACCATTGGTTTCGCGGCTCATGGAGTGGGCTAGGGAAAACGACACGCTTATCAAACGACCCTAACATGAAGCTAGACTACCGCATCGTTTATTCACGCCGACGGACGTTGAGCCTATCCGTGGAACGGGACGCTTCGGTCGTTGTGCGCGCCCCGGAAGGTATATCGGAAGAGAAAATTCAGCAAGCGGTCGAGGCGCGGAAGCTTTGGCTATTCCAGAAAATCAACCACGAGCAGAAATATCCGCCCACACGTCAACGCAAGGAGTTTGTATCCGGTGAGACAATCATCTATCTAGGTCGCAACTATCGCCTTGAAGTCACAGAGCACGCGGTTGAAGGAGTTCAATTCCGCTCGCGCTTCGTCATTTCTCGCCAGAACCAACCACAGGCTGCGAAACTTTTCCGAGGCTGGTACATAGAGCGCGCTCACGAACGCATTCCCTCCCGCGCAAAGTATTTCGCCGAAGCCATGGGCGTGCGATTCAATCGCCTCCTTATCTCAGATCTTAAGGTACGCTGGGGCTCGTGTACTCCACGGGCCAATCTCAACTTCAATTGGCGGATCATGCGGGCGCCCGCAAACGTGATTGATTACCTTGTCGTTCACGAACTCGCACACCTTCTGGAACCTAATCACACGTCGCGTTATTGGAATATCGTCGCGGTCCAGGTCCCGCACTTCGAACGGGCTAAAGCGTGGCTCCGGGAACATGGCGGTTTTCTCGAAGTGGATTTTTGATGTGACGGTGTACTCAAAATGGCCAGCAAGAATGACGCAGAGGGGAGAGGACCGGGGTCTGGGAGATAGAATGGTGACAACCTAGTTTTCAGCAGCGTCTACGAAGAAAACACAATTATCAAGGAGAGGCCTGGGAGAAAAAAAGGTGAAGCGGGAAGTTGCTGACAATGAACCGCTTGGGCAGCAGAAGTGAGCGTCTGTATGTTAAGCTGATTCCCAAGATCAAGGGACAGGAAGTTGGAGCCGGGGTTTGAATCCCTTAGACTCAAAGGAACTTCATCAAATCACGCCTATTGTAAATATCCCGTCGATAATGAAGTCGGGTATTTTGTCGAAGCGGGAGATTAAGTTGATTCGGCGACTGTCTTAGCAGGGAAGGAGAGACGCCTTTGGAAATAAAACCACTAGATCAAACAGTGAAGAATCTCTTGGAAACTGGTTTTTACAAGATACCGAGGTTCCAGCGTCCTTACTCATGGGATCGCGAAAACGTGGAGGATTTTTGGAACGACGCCATTGTAGCAGATGACCCAGACTATTTTATTGGCTCATTTGTCCTCTATCGGTCGAAGAGTGATGCCGATCTTTTTTTCATTGTTGACGGGCAACAGCGCTTGACCACGATCACTTTGCTGTTAGCAGCGATCCGAGATGCATTGCAGGCATTAGCATTCAAACCATTGGCTGTCGGTGTTCAGAGGCTGATCGAACGGGAAGACGTAAATAGCGAGCTACGCTTTGTGCTCGATTCCGAGACCCCCTATCCATACCTACAGGAACAAATACAAAAGTTTGAGGATAAAGGACCTAATGCTGCGGTTGGTACCGAGCAGGAAGCCATCAAGTCTGCGTCTGAATACCTTCTCAGCCAGATTCAGGGGGGTCTACAAGCGATTGACAGTGATACTACGACAGACGATAGAAAAAAGATCGAGGCTAAAAGGAAAAAACTCCTTACGATTCGAGACAAGATCCTGCGGCTTCAACTCATCTCTATAACATTAGGCAACGAAGACGACGCCTATCTTATTTTTGAGACGCTCAATACCAGAGGAAAAGATTTAACCGTTTCGGATCTTGTCAAAAATCATCTCACGCGGCTGCTCAAACCAGCCAACAAAGCTGTTGATACAACCAAGGACACTTGGAACAAAATATTGGAACTCTTTTATAAATCTGAAGCTCCCATTAATCCCAATCGCTTTCTCCACCATTCATGGCTGTCCCGTAACCCGTATACGACTGAGAAAAAACTCTTTAAGGACATCAAAAAGTCCGTCAACAAGAGTTCGGCAAAAGGTTTCTTGTCGTCTCTCGTGTCTGACGCGCAACTGTATCGCCAGTTACTCGATCCAACATCATACAAATGGAAAAAAGACGAGCGTGAGATCGCCGACTCAATACGCGCGCTTAATGTGTTCCGGGTTGTCCAGCCGGTGCCAATGATGTTGTCACTCCTGAGGGAATACCGGAACAAGGACATCACGCTAAAACAGGTTAGACGAACGTTTCAGTCCATGGAAAACTTCCACGTTCAGTTCACTGGCGTTACTTCGCAAAGAACCGGGGGCGGTACAGCTTTTATGTACGCCTTATCAGCACGCCAGCTGCTGGAGGTGAGTAGCAAGGATGAAAAAAGCTCGGTTCTGGGTGAGTTTGTCACGAAACTGCGGGAACGTGTTCCGAGTTACGAGGAGTTTGAGGCTGCGTTTGGCGAAATCTGGTTTACAGAAGAGGACACGCGTCAACGCCCTCTTGTGAGGTACTTGCTGCGTAGAATTGACCAGTATCGTCGGAAAGGAACACCGGTGGACTACGATTTAATGACCGTCGAACATATTGCACCGCAAAGTGACGGAGCAGCGCAATCAGTACAGGATGCAGTCGGAATAGTGGGTAATCTTTTGTTCGTGCCTGAGGCTCTGAATAAAAAGCTGAAAAATAAGAGCTTCAAAGACAAGATCGAGATCCTTCGCGATAGTGACGTGCCTTTAGACAACTCACTAAAGACAGCCAATAAGTGGGACGAAGCTGCTATCAAGGAAAGGACAAAAAACCTAGCCAAACTCTGCTATGAGGATATCTTCAAAGTCTAGAATTATTTCGGGAGAGAGAAAAGGGGACAGGCTACTTTTCCGTTGCTTATACAGCAATTGATAAGTAGCACGAGACAGATGCAAACCTCATAGAAAGGGGTTCGTTCCAATCGTTCCAGCCGTTCAATCGCTACGCTACGGTCACCATGGGAACTGATCCGTTCCAGACGTTCCAGTCGTTCAATCGCTTTGCTCCGTTCAAAACGTCGGGAATTCTTGAAACGTCGAAATGAGCACCAACTTGTTAAATCAAGAGCGATTGCGAGATTAGTTAAAGTCACACGACAGAGCCGTACCCCGCCAGAAACTTCTACATAAGATGATGATAGACAAGAATACCTCGATCTGTTGCCTCAATCGGATTCGGAACACGCGCTCGATTTCCTAGCAGGCGTACCGAAGAGGCGACCTAATTCGTTTGACAGGGAACTGAGTTGTCAGCTAACGTCCGCGTAAATTCTCGGCTGGGTTTCCCAACCTGTCACATCTTCGAATTCAAACCCTTGTTCGGGCTGGTCTTAACAGTGCGGTTTCTAGAAAATTCACGTCTCAACTTGATTCCGAGATCCGATTCTTTAAGCGTCGCGCTTTTCGAGGCGGCGTGAGCGTTATGCGTAAGCGAGGCCGGCTATTATTTCTGTATACATGGAGGCAGCCAGCGATGAGCTGGAAGACCGCAAAACTGATTTTTTACATCGGCACACTGGTCTCGCTCGTGCTTTTTCTGGGGTTGACCGTGGACACGCATCGCCAGGTTGAGACGCTGACCCACGCAGATCAGCTCAGCCCGGAAGTGGTGGCAGGAAAGCAGGTGTGGCATAAGTACAACTGCAACGACTGCCATACGATTCTGGGCTTTGGCTCATATTACGCTCCCGACATGACCAAGGTTTATTGGCGCATAGGCAGCCAAGGGATAAAAGCGGTGGTCCGTACTCCGGAAAAATTCACGTCTTGGCGGAAGATGCCGCGTTTTCCCGTCACGGATAAGGAACTGGAAGATCTGGTGGCGTTTCTCAGATGGACGAGCGAGATTGACACCAACGAGTGGCCGCCTCAGGACCAGAAACTGCGCCCGGTGGCCGGTCGCGCAGTAGCCCTCGGGTTGAGCCCGGGCGCAACTCTGTTCCAAGAAAAGGGCTGCTTCGCCTGTCACCGTATTGACCAGATCGGCGGTGTCGTCGGTCCGGATTTGACCCACGTCGGCTCCCGACTTCCATATGAGACAATTGAGAAAGTCTTGACCGATCCCCGCTCGGTAAACCCCCAGGGGACTATGCCATCGATGCCGCTCTCTCACGAAGAGATGGACGCGCTCGGACGCTTCCTGGCACAGCTGAAATGACAAGCCCCAACAGGGAGACGTTTTATGCCATTGACCTATAACTCGCAGCGGGTTGCTTACCCGTATTTCGTGATTGCGCTGCTCCTTTTTCTGCTTCAGGTGGCTGTCGGGATCTGGCTCGCCTTCAGCTACGCTGTCACGATTCCGCAGTGGCTGGTCGATATCCTTCCTTTCAGCACCACACGGGCCATCCATACAAACCTGCTCGTCCTGTGGATCTTGCTGGGATTCATGGGGACGACTTACTTCATGATCCCCGAAGAGGCCGAACGAGAAATTTACAGCCCTGCGCTCGCCTATTGGCAGCTCGCGCTGTTGACCGGTGTGGGGGTGGTCGCCCTTGTAGGGTTTGTCTTCGGCTGGACGAAAGGCAAGCCGCTCTTGGAGATTCCATTTCCTTTGGATTACCTCATCGTGGTCGGCGCGCTGATGTTCCTCTTCAATGTCGGGATCACGATCATTCAGGCGCGGCGCTGGACGGTCATTCAGGGGTCGCTCTTCGGCGGGTTGGTTTTCTTGGCGGCGATGTATCTATTCAACCTTCCTTTTTACTCTAACCTCACCATCGATTGGTACTACTGGTGGTGGGTCATTCACCTTTGGGTCGAGGGCGCCTGGGAGTTGATCGCCGCAGCATTGACCGCCTGGATTCTCATCAAGATCACTAGCGTGCCGCGCGAGACCGTGGAGAAATGGCTCTACGTCGAGCTGGGACTCTTCCTCTTTACCGGGATCGCCGGCACCGGCCACCATTACTACTGGCTGGGCGCGCCCAAGTACTGGCTGTGGGTCGGCGGCGTCTTCAGCGCGTTGGAGCCTGTGCCGATCCTCCTTATGGTTTTGGACGCCTGGCGCTATGTCCGCAACCGGCGCGAGGAAATTAAAGGCAGACTGATTTTCACTCTAGCGACCGGAATGGCCATCCTCCATTTCATAGGAGCCGGCTTCTGGGGCTTTCTGCACACTCTTCCGCAGATCAATTACTACACTCACGGCAGCCAGGTGACTGTAGCCCATGGCCATATCGCCTTCTTTGGCGCCTATGTCCTCTTGAACCTCATGTTCTTCTACTACGCCATGCCGAAGCTAAAAGGATTGACCGAGTTCGATGAGCGGCGCGGGACCCTCGCTTTCTGGTGGCTGAGCATCACCATGGTGCTCATGACTCTGGCCTTCAGCGTAGCGGGAGTACTTCAGACTTACATCGAGCGGGTGATGGGCTTGGGCTACATGACGGCTCAGGCGCAAATGCGTTTCTGGTTTGCGATCCTCGTGGTTCTGGGCTTTTCGTTGCTGGCCGGTGTGTTGTGCTGACCGTGGTTGACCTACTGACTCTGCGGCCTCCTCCTGCTCTGAAAGAGGCTTAATTTGCCAGAAATGACTGGCCTATAATTGTCAATTGTTGATCGGCTTCCGGTCAGTGGCGGTATGGCAGAAGCCTTAGAACAGCCCACCGGTACGAATACCCACACCTGCGAGAAGAAGACCAATAGACATAATAGTGACCAAGATGATGTGGGAGGCAAGTACATGCATGTTATCACGGTTGATATTGGGAATCACGCGAAACTGCGCATTGAGTGCCAAACCAAGGGTCGCCGTCAAGAGCGCCAACTTAGTAACGACGTAGACAGAGACGTTAGAATCCAGCGTAAACCAGGCGCTGATCTCAGGGAGCCAGTGATAAGCGAGCAGGAGGCCGGTGACAACCTGGAGCAGCAGTGAGGGTAAACCGATCCGTTCATACCCCTTCTCAAAGTCAAGGATGATGGACGGGTCGCGATTGTGGAGCGCCCGTGGGAGGATAGTCGTCGCCAGCACCAGGTGACCACCGATCCAAACGGAAGCGCCCAAGAGATGAAGCACGACCAGAATCCGGTACAGGGTTGGTGAGTCGTGAGAGTACAACATCCGAAAGACCATCGCCGAGTAGGTGGGAAATGGGGCAATCGACCCGCCTATCAGCTTCAGAACCGCCGCGAGCTGTCACCACACGTGTTGCAGAACTCGGCGAAGATACCTAGCCACTACAAAGCCGAAGCCCTGTTACGAAATCCTGCAGCTATTGTCAACAGATACGCTTTCGGATCGAAAGATATATATCGAACGCTATAGAACAACCGTTCAACGCATCAAAAGGCTTTGGGGGCCAGGTCTAGAATTGATACAAGTCGCTAGCGTAGCAACTGCGTTGATCCGTAGGGTGACTCAGTCACATTGTCACCGCTCGATCCCTTTTCGGTAGAACCGGGTCGGACCGGCGCAATGTGTTGATCGGACGGATTAGGGGGAACCAAGGAGGGTCTTTACTCTTGCTGTTCGGCGACACGATACGAGATCAGCTAGATAGGCGAAGTTCAGGTAAAAGCGGGGTCAAGGCTTCTCTATCACATTCAGATTTGCTACTAACAAAAGAATTCCCGACTCGAATCTCTGGCAGAAGGGACTGTTTACATACTCAACAACGTACCCAAGACTACCTCGAACTTACCCAAAGCTCCCACGCTCTCCGCCGGTTGAGTGCGAAAAGGCTCGGCAGAGGGCCCACTCTGGGTCGGCCCACGAGGAGATCGTCATTTTTACGGCATTTGCGGAAGCCGTTTTTTCCACGCACCGGAGGATAATTAAGCAATTCAAAGGAGAGACAGTATCCGGTCATAGACAAATAGCACCCCCCAGGGTCAGGTCTGTTGATTCTTAATTTAGCGCCTCGTTAGCCAAGCGGATGGTCGATTACGCAACATTCTAAGACCGTGACTAGTCCAGCGAGTACTTCAGAGCGTCGCGCATTTCTTCGATCGG
>Ga0184626_10000221_pt1 | contig 15724 bp, 12 predicted proteins | sample PLM3_60_b1_FD_133142 | JGI IMG/M metagenome (GOLD analysis project Ga0184626, IMG submission 133142) | Groundwater sediment microbial communities from an aquifer in East River, Colorado, USA - PLM3_60_b1 | ecosystem: Environmental > Terrestrial > Soil > Riparian zone | place: USA: East River... | reverse complement strand
TAATGGGTGATCGGAGTTTTATTCATCACTCCAGTACTCCAATATTCCAATACTCAATCTTCTTCACGCCATCACCGCCCCACCATCCACATTGATCGCTTGCCCGGTAATCCCACCGGCCTTCTCCGATGCCAGCAGCAGCGCCAACGCGGCCACTTCGCCCGGAGCGATGAGTCGCTTTTGCGGCGAGCTTTCAGCTAATAGTTTCAAGATGTCATCTATGCTCTTGCCGGTTTTGTCAGCCATTCGTCGAGCATTCTCGCGGGTCAACTCCGTGTCCACATAACCTGGGCAAATCGCATTGACAGTCACTCCCAGCCTCGCGGTCTCCAATGCCAGAGAACGCGTCAGACCCAAGACACCATGCTTGGAGGTCGTATATGCCGAGACGTGGGAGTAAGCGACTTTTGCCGTCGTCGATGCGATGTTGATGATCCGCGCCCAACCGGATCGGATCATGCCAGGAAGAAAAGTTTTGCAGCAATTATATGTACCCGTGAGATTTACTCTGAGAACATCCTCCCAAACGCTATCTGCCATTTCGAGAAAGCTTGCGGCCGGAGCGACGCCCGCGCTGTTGATCAAGATCTGCACCGTTCCGACCCGCTCGGCGATCATGGTACCAAGTGCAGCGACTTGTTTTCTGTCCGCAACATCGCAGCTCAGCGCCAGCGCTTGGCCGTCAGCACTCTTGAGCCGTTGCGCCAATGCCTGAAGCTTGTCCTCGTTGCGCGAGGAAACTACAACAACAGCGCCGCCGCGGGCAAACTCTACAGCGATCGCTTCTCCAATACCTCCGCTAGCGCCGGTTACCAGCACAACCTTATCTCGGAGCCCCGTCACTCCCAAAAGATAACACATCGGTTGGGCGAGTGCGCCATTGAGTAACTCGCCCAACTACAAAAGAAACCGTGGAAGTTGGGCTCTTGTCTTTGCTTCATCTTTTCGATAAAGGGAGGCAGATTGCGGAAACGGAGACCAACAATGCACCGGATACTGAGGGCTCTCTTTTTTGGTTTTGCTCTTCTTATTCTACTCCCGACGGCTGCACCAGCCAACGAACTTATAACCCCGCCCTCGGCGATCTGGCGTGATGCCCCGCAAAGCGAGACTGAGTCCGAGCTCGACCTGGTGAGCCGTGCCTACGTCCGACTCGCCAACGACGCGCGTCCAGCCGTCGTCCAGATCCGTGTCGTCCCGCAGAATGACCCCAAGACGGGCTTTAAAGCCCAACAGCCTCAAGGGAGTCGGGGCTCCGGATTCATCATCCATCCCGACGGATATATTCTCACGGCACAACATGTCGTCGATAACGCAAAGGAGATCGAGGTCCGGCTCGCAGATCTCCAGCGGGTGCCGGCGAAGCTTATCGCGGCCGACTCCCAAGTGGATCTGGCGCTGCTCAAGATCGATACCGACCGTGCGCTTCCGGTATTGTCGTTAGGCGATTCCGACTCCATTAGAGTGGGGGAACTGGCGGTGGTTTTCGGGTATCCCTTCGGTCGTGAGAGCTCCATGAGCTTGGGCATCATCAGCCGGTCGGGACGTACCTATCAGGATTCGGCCGGTTATGACCTGATACAAACGGATGCCGGCGCCTATGCTGGCGGCAGCGGCGGCCCATTATTGAACCCGAAAGGTCACGTCATCGGCATGATTACCATGGCATCGGAGCGTGGCAGCATGGGATTCGCGACCCCGATTAACGTTATCAAGCTAATGGTTCCTCAGCTGATGACGGGCCACAAACTCGTTTGGGGCTGGCTGGGATTGCAAATGGCGGAAGTTTCCCTAGATCAAGCGAAAAGTCTCGGCCTTTCGCCCGTGAAAGGAGTGCTTGTCAATTCGGTGTTGCCCGGTCAGTCAGCCGAGCGTGGCGGCATTCGCTCGCAAGATGTCATCCTCTCAGTGAACGACACCCGAGTCGATAGCCCAAGAGACGTCCTGCGGATGATCGGCGGGCTGGAAGCCGGCAGAGTCGTGAAACTCACGATCCTTCGCAAAGGACAAACCCTGCAACTCTCCGTGCCCCTGGGCAAAAAACCTGAGTCGCAAAAGGAGATCGAGGGCTAATCTTCCTCAGATTTTTCGCTCGCCGCCTCTGTGGGGTTCGCGGTCGCAGCGAATTGCCTTAGCTGCTCAGAAAATTGCCGCAACTTCTTTTCTACACGACCGCTGGCGGGCAAATTCGTCACTTTCGAACATCTTCTTGGCCTCGCGCTGGAGGTTTTCGATCAGTTCCTCCATGTCCGCCTTCAGCCTCTTGCCCCAGCCGCGGTGGATCTTAAGCACTTGAGGCCGATCCGGATCATTAAAGTTGTACACGTAGCACCAATCCTCGGGGAAGGAAGAGTGGGCTTCGGCCGGAACGCGCTCGGCGGTGATCTTTTTTAGAAAACCTCTGATGATGCTGGTTTTGCCTGTTCCAGTAAGTCCAGTGACGAAAATATTGAATCCCGGTTTGTTTACTCCTAGGCCAAATTGTATGGCGCGCATCGCCCGCTCTTGGCCAATAAAATCCTCCAGCGGCGTCATGTCAGCCGTGCAGCTGAAAGGAAGAAACGATAGATCACACCGCCACGCCAGCTTGTCCGCCGGAACCTCGAACTTCGTCGTCATAGAACTCACCTCAAGATGTTTAGTGGCCTCAAAGGATATGGGCTTGATCGTCGGTCGTCAACGGGTGAGCGCTGAAGATTCTTTACGCTATTGATACCCCTTGGACCACTCACTATAATCCGTAAATGACCCGTAGGATTAACCGGTTTTGTCCTTGGCAAGTGAATTGCGGTTGGATCCTATTGGTTTGCCTACTGGTAAGCAGCTGCAGCTCCAGCTCTCAGGTTGCAAAAGACATTCTTCCCTCCATGAGTGGGCCTAGCGAAGACGAAGAGGTTAGGATCAGCCGTGAATTTCGGCGTGAGGCGCGCAAGCAACTCAAATTCGTCACTAATCCCGAGGTGGAACGCTATATCGACCGGCTTGGGCAACGCATACTGTTAACCATGGGGCCTCAGCCCTTCGACTACCGTTTTTTTGTCATCCAGGATAACCAGCTCAATGCCTTTGCGGTTCCCGGAGGATCGATTTTCTTCTTCACGGGCCTCATCGAAAAGGCGAAAACAACTTCCGAGATCGCCGGCGTTCTGGGCCATGAAATTGTCCACGTCAAGGGGCATCACATGGCCCGCCAGTCTGGACCCGATGCCATTTCTCTTCTGAGCCTGCTCGGCGCCTTCCTGCTGGCCCGTACTGGATCCGGGGGTCAGGCGGCTGGGGCTGTGGGTCAGGCCATCGCCGCGACTCGACAGATCGCATACAGCCGTCAATTGGAAATGGAAGCAGACACCTTGGGCGTGCGTTACATGGCTGCAGCGGGATACGACCCCAAAGGATCCGTCGGTTTTCTCAGGATACTTGACCAGGAGCGGGCATTGAATCCTATCGATGTCCCAGCCTACATGATGACCCATCCTATCACCCAAGAGCGCATTGCCAATACTGAGTTGGTCATCCGCTCCCTGGGGAAGACCGATATAAAAGTGGAAAAGTTTGACCTGCTAAAGAAAATCCAGATCATTATACGCATCGAGCGACGTGATGCTGATGCAGTCTTAGCCCAATACAGCGAAGCCGTCCGTAAAAATCCAGAAGATCCTGAGTCACTCCAATTACTCGGATTTGCCCAACAGCTCACGGGACAATTGGCGCAGGCAAAGCAGAATTATGAAAAAGCGCGACGATTGAGTCCGGAAAACCCGGACCTTAACCGCGACATGGGACGTCTATACACGCAAACGGGGGAATTTGCTGTGGCCCGCGCGGCTTTTGATCAAGCCTTGGCAGTGGAACCGAAAGAACCGCTCACGTACCTCTACCTTGGGGAGCTCTACGAAAAGCAAGACGATCTTCGCGCGGCAGCCGGCGCATACTTGAACGCCCTGAATCTCTCTCCGTTTTGGGATAAGCCGCCCTATCGTTTAAGTGTCGTTTATGGAAAATTAAACCGGCTCGGAGATGCTTACTACTATCACGGCCGGTCATTGCTGCTACAGGACGACGATCAGCGGGCGGTTGCTGATTTTGAAAAGGCGATCAAGGCTCTCGGTGAGAGCTCTCCGCGCGGTCAGCTCATTAAAGAGGAGTTAGCGGTTCTCCGAGCCAGAAGACGGTAACCCTATTCCTGCTCACTTAACGCCGGGAAAGAATAGACACTACCGCTGACGTGCTTGACGTACTGATTTTCCCGCTTCAATAACACTTCACGGACATATTCAGGGTCAAATCCTAAGAGATCACAGATGTTAGTAAAAGAAAAAAGCCACTCCGTGCCCTTGTCCTGCACCCATTCGAGCGCATTCTGATAATGGCTTCGACCCAAGCTGTTGCGAGCACCTCTATATTTTTCCAGGCACTCGACGGCGTCCTTCAGGATCGCAATCATCAGTCTCTTTTCCCCCTCCAACTGGCGCGATAATCCGCCGGTGCCGTAGAACTGAGAAGGCAGAAAAATATCCGGCTCAAGAATCCTTGCGAGAAAATCATCATACATGTTAGGCGCTACTCCCTAGATTAGTTGAACCGCATTCTATAACACGTGGCATACCTCGATGCAACCAAAAATCGCCCAAAAAGCGCCCCTCCAGCGCCGATCAACACATCATTTCTGAGAATAAGAAAACCCTGAGGGGAACCTAAGTATTAAGGAAAATCGCGTCACCCCAAAAATCCTGCCAGGTGCTAAGGGTAACCGGAAACCCACATCCGTTTGCAAGACTAAGATCTGCCGGAGAGTGGATCAGTGCAGTCGTGACGTTCAACTTCGCCGGATTTGCCCCTTACACTCCTTCCATCAATCCCGCCAACTTCGTCTTGGCGACGTTGTGGTCCCAGATTTTCTGCACTACGGAGTCTTTACGCCGCGCTTTGATGGTGCGCTGCGTTTCGTCCTCGTTGTAGACCCGGACGGGACCCAGCAAAGACGCTTTGTAAAACCTCGACGCGGCTTCCTCGAGATCGACACACGCCGCAAATACCCACTCGATCGCTTGGCCGACCACCATCGAGCCGTGACCGCGCAGCATCACCGCGTCACCCTTTCCCAGGGTCCGGGCCACCGCGTCGCCCTGCTCGACGGAGTGAATCAGGGCGGGGTCCATGTAAACAGGCATCGGACCGGAGCCGAAGAACGCGCCTGGATTGGATGAAGCCGGATAGAACGGTTTATCCACCATGCTTAGAACGGCCACCATGTGATTGTGAAGATGGGCAACACTTTGGATATCACTTCGCGCCTTGTACGCGCGCGCGTGCATGTAGACTTCCGAGGGTGCCTTATATTTCCCTTCGATTAGTTTCCCTTCGAAGTCGGTAACGACCATATCGTCCGGCACCACCGTTGCACGGCTCACCGGATGGGGAAGAATCAAAAGATGATCTGATCCGGGAATTCGCACGCTAATATGCCCGCTGTAGTCCACCAGCCCTGAATTAAACAACATTCGCGATGACATGGCCAACTTTTTCTTAAGATCATTGAGTTCTGACACGGTTGATTTCCTTTCGTAGCTATTTTTTTTAAATGATTTCGAGCATCATACACGCTGAATCCAAGAAGTGGCAACTGGTGAGCCGTCAGCCCTTGCTCGGTACCCAGAGAGATGGTTTATACAAAAGAGAATACCTGGAGGATTCATGTCGACTAGTAGCGCTCAAGGCATTCGTTGGGACCTGAACGATCTCTTTTCCTCACATGACGATTCTCGGATCGAGGCGACCCTGAACGACTGTCACGCTCGTGCAGAAGCTTTTGCAACTCGATTTCGCCCCGTGATGGAGCATCCGGAAACTCTCACGGCTGCTACTTTGCTCGACGCGCTCAAGGAATTAGAAATCATCTATGAAGCCTTGGGCCGTGTCGGCAGCTACGCCGGACTGATTTACGCTGCGAATACGGCAAATCCCGACTATCAGAACTTGGAGCAACGCGTCGAGCAGCGCTCGACGGAGATTCGTAATCTGCTGCTCTTTTTTGAAATCCAATGGCTCAAGGCCGACGACACAATAGCCAACCGACTGATCGGCAATCTCACGCTGAGAACTTACAGCCATTATCTTCAGAGCCTGCGCCGCTTTCGCCCGCACACGCTCACGGAGCCCGAAGAGAAGATCATCAATGAAAAGGACAATACCGGCCGCAACGCCTTCGGCCGGCTCTTTTCAGAGATTAGCTCGTCTCTGACTTTTGCGCTGGAAAAGGACGGTAAACAGGAAGACCTCAATCTGAGTCAGGTTCTTTCCTTACTCCACGAGCCTGATCGCATGTTGCGGCAACGCGCGATGGATATTCTTTACGATGGTCTTTCGCAGCACGGCCAGGTTCTCACCTTCATTTACGACACTCTGATCCAGGACCATTTGACCATGGACCATCTGCGCCACTACCCGCACCCCATGGTCCAACGCCATCTGTTTAATGAAATCGACGGCGCCGCGGTCGATACGATGATGCAGGTAGCGGAATCGAACTATGGCCTCGGCCGTGACTACTTCAAGCTCAAAGCCCGACTGCTTGGCCTTCCCAGCCTGGCTTTGTATGACCAGTACGCACCGGTGGGCAAGGAGGTCAGGCCTTTTCCGTACGCGCAAGCTCAGCAGGTTATCTTGGAAGCCTTTGGGGCCTTCACACCGGCATTTCGCGAGATTGCCTCGGAATTCTTCGCCAAGCATTGGATCGACGCGGAAGTTCGCAAGGGCAAACGCGGCGGCGCCTTCTGCGCCTCGCCGTCACCCCTGCTTCATCCTTATATTCTGTGCAACTACACCGACAACCTTCGCGACGTGATGACCGTGGCCCACGAATTGGGACACGGCCTGCATGGCTGTCTCAGCCGCAAGCAAAGTTACTTCAATTACGACACCCCGCTGACCACCGCCGAAACCGCTTCGGTCTTCGGCGAGATGCTGGTTTTTGATTATCTGGTGGAGCGCCAGACCGATCCCCAAGTGCAGATCGCCCTGCTTGCCGGAAAACTGGAAGATGTTTTCGCTACGGTATTTCGGCAAAACGTGCTCACGCGCTTCGAAGACGCTGCCTTTGCGGCGCGGAAGGAAAGACGGCTCACACCTGAGCTGCTAGGCACGCTCTGGATGGAAGCCAACGGCAAGTACTATGGCGACGCTGTCGAAATGCCCGAGGGCTACCGCTGGGGCTGGTCTTATATCCCCCACTTCATCCATTCCCGCTTCTACTGCTACAGTTATGTCTTCGGCCAGCTATTGGTCTTGGCGCTTTATCGAATGTACCGTGAATCAGGCAAGAGCTTCGTGCCGAAATATCTCGCCCTTCTGGAGTCCGGAGGTTCCGATAGCCCCGAAGCTCTTCTCGATCCATTGGGCGTGGACATCCACAACCCAAACTTTTGGCAAAAAGGATTCGAAGAGATTCGCCAATTGATAAAGCGTCTGGAAGGACGGATCGAATAAGTTCAGCCGTCGATTGTCGATAGGGTTGGATACGGCCATCTAATCGAGAAATCAGAGACGAGAAAACCTACCTTGAACTCGCCCCAGCGCGTGCCATAATCAATATAGCAGCGCGAATTCCTTAGGACTCCGGGGCTAAATGAATCGTCTCACAGGCCAACCAGAGACACCGCTTAACAGTTTCAACCTCCCCTTCATCGAAGAGCTTTACGCGAATTATCTGCGGGATCCGTCGTCGGTGCCGCCGGATTGGCACCGCTATTTCGAACAATTCTTGCAAGACGATGGTATTGCCGAGACGCAGATTGGTCCCTCGTTTCGCCCAACCGGCCTTTTCAATCCCGCCGATCCGGGAGGTGTGATTCGTGCGGATGATGCGACGCTTGCCCAGTTGCAGAATCGCGTCGATATGCTCATTCGCAATTTTCGCGTCCGCGGCCACTTGATCGCCCGTATCGATCCTCTCGACCGCCCCCTGGCGCATCTTCCTGAGCTCAACCCGGAATTTTACGGCTTCACCGAAGCCGATATGGAACGACGCTTTTCGTCGGAGACCCTCCATAGCGACGGACCACTCACCTTGCGCGAAATCCTTAACCGCCTACGCAACACCTATTGCCGTTCCATCGGAGTGCAATTCATGCACATTGACGACCTCGATGTGCGGAGATGGCTGCAGCAACGCATGGAGGGAACGGAAAATCGCCTCAAGCTGAGTCGTGAGGAACAGATCCGGATCCTGACCCGCTTGACGGATGCGGTCATCTTCGAAGAATTCATTCGTAAGAAATTCATCGGCGCCAAGAGCTTTTCCTTGGAAGGCGGCGAGAGTCTGATTCCGCTGTTGGAGCTGGCCATCGAAAAGGGCGGCGAAGAAGGCCTCGATGAGATTGTCCTCGCGATGGCCCATCGCGGTCGTTTGAACGTTCTCGCTAATATCATCGGCAAAAGTCCGCGCGAAATCTTCCGCGAATTCGAAGATTCCGACCCGGAACTCTATCTAGGTCGCGGCGACGTGAAGTATCACCTCGGATACAGCAACGACTGGCGCACGGCTTCAGGACGCAAGGTCCACCTTTCGTTATGCTTCAATCCCAGTCACCTCGAGTTTGTCAATCCGGTGGCGGTGGGTCGCATGCGCGCTAAGCAGGATCGGGTCGGCGACACCCAACGGGAGCGCGGCATGGTGCTACTGATCCATGGCGATGCAAGTTTTGCCGGCGAGGGCGCGATCCAGGAAACCCTCAATTTGAGCCAACTTGAGGGTTACACCGTCGGCGGAACGCTTCACGTCATCGTCAACAACCAGATCGGCTTCACCACGGCTCCTTCTCAATACCGGTCCAGTCCGTACACCACCGACATCGCCAAAATGCTCCAGATCCCCATCTTCCACGTCAACGGCGAGAACCCGGAAGCGGTGGCGCAGGTTGTCCGGCTCTCCATGGACTTTCGGCGCACCTTCAAGCGCGACGTGGTTATCGACATGTATTGCTACCGGAGGCTCGGCCATAACGAAGGCGACGAGCCCACTTTTACCCAGCCGGTGCTCTACCGCGCGATCGAAAGGCGCAAGCCGGTGCGTGAAGGCTATTTGGAACACCTGCTCACCTTGGGCGAAGTGACGCGCGAGGAGGCGGATGGAATCGCTGCTCGGCGACGCGAGCAGCTCGAAAAGGAACTGTCCGAGGCCCGCAATGAGGAGTATGTTCCTCGCCCGCAGACGCTGGGTGGAGTATGGAAAGGCTATTGCGGCGGCCCTGAGAGCGCCGCAAAGGAAGTCGAGACCGCAGTGGTTCAAGAACGCCTCTCGGCGTTGCTCGAGGTCCAGACTCGCCTTCCCGAAGGTTTTCACCCACATCCTAAGATCGAGCGGGGGATCCAATTACGGCGCGAGATGGCTCAGGGCAAACGGCCGCTGGATTGGTCGGCGGCCGAGGCGCTGGCATTCGCCAGTCTGGCGACCGAAGGCGTGCGCGTGCGCTTGACCGGTCAGGACACCGCCCGCGGCACGTTCAGCCAGCGACACGCCGTCCTTCATGATTTTGAGGATGGCCATACCCACGTTCCTCTCCAGCACCTTTCTGCCGATCAAGCGCAGTTTGAAGTCTATAACAGCTCGCTCTCAGAGTTGGGCGCGCTGGGCTTTGAGTACGGCTACAGTCTCGACTGTCCGGATGGACTCGTGCTTTGGGAGGCTCAGTTCGGCGACTTTTGTAACGCGGCGCAGGTGATCATCGACCAGTTCATTGCCAGCGCGGAGGACAAGTGGCGCCGTCTGAGCGGGATCGTGCTGCTGCTGCCGCATGGCTTCGAGGGAATGGGTGCGGAGCACTCGAGCGCGCGTCTAGAGCGCTTCCTGCAAATCGCCGCGGAAGATAACATCCAGATCGCCTGCCCATCGACCCCCGCCCAGTATTTCCATTGTCTTAGGCGCCAAGCGCTGAGTCGCTGGCGCAAGCCACTGGTGGTGATGACGCCGAAAAGCCTCCTGCGCCATCCACGCGTCATATCGAGCCTGGAAGAATGCGCGAACGGAGCTTTCCAACGGGTTATCCCGGATTTGCTCCTGAAGCGCGCTCAGCCTGTGGAGCGAATCCTGCTCTGCAGCGGCAAGATTTATTACGAGTTGGAGCAACGGCGAGAAAAACTCGAGCGTAACGACGTGGCGATCTTAAGAGTCGAGCAGCTCTATCCGTTACCCGAGAAGATGCTCGGCTCGTTTTTGTCCGGTTATCCTGAGGACAAGCCTACACTCTGGGTTCAGGAGGAACCCGAAAACATGGGCGCCTGGCACTATCTCAGGGTCACTTGCGGAGAAAAACTGTTTGATAGGTTCCCTTTTTCAGTCATTGCTCGCCCACAATCCGCCAGCCCCGCTACCGGCTCCGGGAGCAGTCACAAGCAAGAACAGGAGCAGTTGCTGGCCACGGCTTTCGGCGACGCATAATGAAGCAGGATGCTTAGAGTACTGAAGTTTGAAATCGGTAATCTGCTATCCCGGGCGGTAGCGAGGAAGTATGGCAGTTGAGCTGAAAATTCCATCGGTGGGTGAATCGATCACCGAGGTAGAAATCGGTGAATGGCTTAAAGCCGAGGGCGATCGAGCCGAGAGGGACGAAAATCTGGTTGTGATCGAAACTGAGAAAGTCACTTTAGAATTGGCCGCCCCAGTATCCGGGATCGTCACGAAAGTGCTTAAAAAAAAGGGTGCCGTCGCCTCCGTCGGGGAGGTGATCGGCTATATGGAGGCAGCAGAAGCTGCAACGGAGGGAGCACCGAAGGTGGCGGCGAAGAAGGCTGAGAAAACAGAGCAGGAGCACAAGGAGACAAGGAGAGAAGAGCACAAAGAGCCCGAAGAGAGGGCCTCGAAAGCCGAGAAGCCGCGCGTGATGCCGGCGGCCCAGCGGGTACTGGCCGAGCGCGGACTGCGGCCAGAGGAGGTGAGGCCATCGGGGCCCGGCGGACGCTTGCTCAAGGAAGATGTGCTGCGCCACGTCGGGCGGGGCCCAGACGATAGAGAAAAAGAGCAAGCGCTGGTCAAGGCGCCTGCAAGAACACCGGAACCACCCTCTCAACGAGAGGAGGAAGTCGTGGCGATGACCCCGATGCGCCGGCGTATCGCGCAGCGGCTCGTGGAAGCACAACAGACCGCGGCCCTCCTCACCACCTTCAACGAGATCGATATGGCGGGGGTCATGTCTTTGCGCGAAAAGCACCAGGCACGTTTCCAAGAGAAGCACCAGGTTAAGCTCGGCTTCATGTCTTTTTTTGTCAAAGCCGCGATCGACGCGCTCAAACTCGTTCCTCAAGTCAACGCTGAGATACGCGGCAACGACATCGTCTACCGCAACTACTTTGATATCGGCGTAGCCGTCGGCAGTGGCAGGGGCTTGGTGGTGCCGGTTCTGCGCCATGCCGAGAGAATGAGTTTCGCCGAAATCGAGCTCGCCATTGCCGACTTCGTCCGGCGTGCACAGGAAAGCAAACTCAAACTCGAAGAGCTCGAGGGTGGCACTTTCACGATCAGCAACGGCGGCATCTATGGCTCCCTGCTGTCCACGCCGATCGTTAATCCGCCTCAGAGCGGCATCCTGGGAATGCACGCTATCCAAGAGCGGCCGGTGGCACGGGATGGCGGGGTGATCGTTCGTCCAATGATGTACGTCGCGTTGACCTATGACCATCGCATCATCGACGGCCGGGAAGCAGTCACCTTTCTCCGCCGCGTCAAGGAGACCATCGAAGATCCAGCGCGCATGCTGCTGGAGGTATAGTGAAATGCCGATTTTGGATTCAATCTAGAATCCAGGTTTAAAGTCGTATGGCATCGCACGAACACGATCTTGTGGTTATCGGTGCAGGGCCGGGCGGTTATGTGGCAGCCATTCGCGCGGCGCAGCTCGGCCTTAACGTAGGCTGTGTCGAGAAAGAAACAGCTTTAGGAGGCACCTGTCTCCGCATCGGCTGCATCCCGAGCAAGGCGCTGCTTGAGTCCACGGAATTATTTCATAGAGCAAAGGAGAAGTTGGCGGAACATGGCATCCTCCTGCCGCAGGTTGAGCTTGACCTCGCGGCGATGATGCGCCGCAAGGAGCGGATCGTGAGCGGCCTCACTAAAGGAATTGAATTTCTGTTCAAACGCAATCGGATCGCGCGCTATGCAGGTCTGGGCCACATTGATTCCCCAGGTCGCGTCGTGGTCAGCGGCGAAAAGGCAGAAACCGAACTCAAAGCGCGTCACGTGTTGATCGCCTCGGGAAGCAAGGCCGCCGGCCTGCAGGGGATCGAGATGCAGAGAGAGCGCATCGGTACGAGCACGGAGGCGCTCGCCTACAGCGAGGTCCCCGGCCATCTTGTCGTGATCGGAGCAGGCTCCATCGGTCTGGAGCTGGGCTCAGTCTGGCGGCGCCTCGGAGCAAAGGTTACCGTGCTCGAGTACCTTGAGCGCATCTTACCCGAAATGGATGGCGATCTCGCCGCCGAAGCTCTGAAGATTTTCCGCAAACAAGGACTCGAATTTCGCTTAAACAGCCGGGTCAGAGCAGGGCGGATTGAGAACGGATGCTGCGTGATCGAGTGCGACGCCAGCGAGCCACTTCGCTCAGACCGGGTCCTCGTCGCTGTCGGGCGAATCCCCAATACCGAAGGGCTCGGCATCGATGGGCTCGGTATCGAAGTGGACCAAAAAGGCCGTATTCAAGTTAACGACCGCTTCGAGACCACGGCTTCGGGCATTTACGCTATCGGCGACGTGATCCGCGGTCCAATGCTTGCTCATAAGGCACAGGAGGAAGGGATCGCCTGTGTGGAACAACTCGCCACGGGTTACGGGCACGTCAATTACGACGCCATACCGAATGTCGTCTATACGGAGCCGGAGATCGCCAGCGTCGGCAAGACAGAGGAACAGCTAAAGGAGAGCAAGATCGATTTTCGCAAAGGCGTTTTCCCTTTTCGCGCCAACGGCCGGGCGCACACACTTGGCCAGACCGAAGGCATGGTCAAGATCCTGGCGGATACGGCCACCGACCGCATTTTAGGTGTCCACATTCTGGGTCCACGAGCCGGAGAGTTGATTGCAGAAGCTGCCACTGCGATCGCATTTGGCGCCAGCAGCGAAGATCTCGCCCGTTCATGCCACGCCCATCCGACGCTGCCGGAGGTACTGAAAGAGGCGGCACTCGCCGTGGCTGGACGCGCGATTCATATTTGAACCGCCATTGGAAGAAGTTCTATGCGCTTATTGAACAGCACAATTCAGGGAGGAAGTTATGTATATCTCACGGCTAAATTTCTATACGCTGCCGGGCAAAACCAGGGAAGTGGAAGAAAAACTCGGGAATCTTCTAGACATGGTAGCTAAAGTGGGCGGCATGAGAACCAAGGTGCTCCGGACTCACTTTGCATCGCCCGGCGTCGCAGACGTGGTGTTTGAACAGGAGGCGCCGGATTTAGCCACCTTGGAAGCGCAGATCAAGCACGTAACCGAAAATCCAGAATTCCAGAACTGGACAGGGCAGATGTCTCTCCTTCTGTCTCGCTCACCGAAGCGTGAAGTATACTGTGTCGTAAATCCACAATAGCGCCGTAGAGAACCTCTCGCTACATGACATAGCTTGTGTTCTGTTCTTCGGCTACTCGCGTATCACGGCGAGCATAACTGCAGCAGCCGCCGTCTTTTTTTGGACTCCGGGACAAAGCAGGTGGGGCTATTGCAAGCTTGCAGGGGTGGATTCTTTGGCGTCGCGGCCGTTGCTTCTTCGGAGATAACGTAGACGTTTTTGAAACCAGGTTTCCTGCGGCCAATGCCAATTTGGTGCAGGAAGCCGATCCCCGTCATATGCGCCATTGTTCACTTTGCTTTGCTGAAAGATGAGCTCCCATGAACTCATAATTACTCCTCCTGAACCGTCCATTGGATTTTGCAACTCTGATGGTGGTTGTATGCGGAATCAATTCTTTCCCGCTCCATGATTTTGACCACCTAATTCGACGCAACCTCCCGCTCTGCTAGTCTTGATAACGTTCAGGCCGTACTCAATCGCTGTCGAGAAAAGTGCCTGCTCGATGCCTTGCACCGTTACACGAGCCAAAAGGTCAGTTCCAATAAGAAGCAAACCCGCCAAGAATGGAATTTCGATCTTCATGATGATTCACCACGATTTTTTTCCTCTCGAATAAAAGTCATGGCAAAGCATGTGCCAAACTCCATCGATGTGGGAAACGCGCCACAAATGCCGGGAATCAAGAAATTTTCAGATCTCGCAGTGTGCTCAGCCTGAGTTGTGACGAAGGAAAGTGCCGAGCCATCGGCACAAGCCGAAATTCTGGCTTAGTGCGAAGAGCAGTTCCAGATTTTCATCGCGATTAAAAAGATACGGTGCGTACACAAAGTCGTACTAACCGATGGAAGGAAAACGTTCTACAGATATCACCCAAAAATCCTGATCCGAAGACGTCAGCTGGGAAACACCTCAGCAGAAAGTGGAAGGACTCATAAACTCCGTTTTGGCAGGGTATCCGTTTGGCCTATGGGATTACCAACGGCGCGTTTCCCCGAGTTGGAAAATCCAGGCGCGCTCGGAATCGATGCCGCGGCGCTGGCTCTCGGCGAGCATGCGCACCGGTGGCTCGTCCAGCGGCTCTTCAGCGAGATCAAAGGTGCCCCAGTGGATACCGAGCAAGGTGCGCGCATTCAGGTCGACGAAGGCCTGCACCGCTTCCTCCGGGGTGAGGTGCACTGATTTCATGATCTCAGGCGGCTCATAAGCACCGATAGCCATGGCCGCCACATCAAACGGCCCGAGTCGTTTGCCAATCTCCTTGAAACCGGCGAAATAGCCGGTGTCGCCGCTGAAGTAAAGGCGACGTTCCCGACTCAGTACGGCCCATGTCGCCCAGAGTCGTGTGTTACCGTCCCACAGCGTTCGCTGGGAGAAGTGCTGCGCCGGCACACAAACGAATCTTACACCGCGGTATTCGCGTTCCTGCCACCAGTCCAGCTCCTCGACCTGGCTCATCCCATTGTCGGCAAACCACGCTTTAAGGCCCAGAGGCACAAGGAAGAGCGGATTGTGTGTCTCGGCAAGGCGTTTCACGGTGCTCAAATCCAGGTGATCGTAGTGGTCGTGCGAGATTACTACTACGTCAATGCGTGGCAGATCCTCGAAGGCCAGCCCGGGGGGACTCAAGCGGGACGGTCCGGCCCAGAAGATTGGACTCGCCCGCTCGCCCCAATTTGGGTCCGTCAGAAAATTGAGACCATCCAACTGCACTAAGAGTGTTGAGTGGCCAACCCAGGTGATGCTTGGGTTAATCACGCCGGCTCGAAGCGCTGTACCATCATTGGCGATGCGCGGAGCATCGAATGCCCGCGGCGCGATGGAACTCGTCCAGAGGCGTCGGACGACAAAGCTCCAGCGGGTCCAGCTCGACGGCCGGCGAAAATCCGGGTCGGTGTTGCGAAAACCACCAGCGACGTGATGCGGCGGCTGTCCGGGCAACGGCTCGGTTCCCACACTTCCACAGGCGACCAGCAGGAACAATAAAGTCTGCAGTACAGTAGACCGAGGACTCGCAGACTTTTTCAGTTTTTTCCAGCAAAGTTCTCTCATCGCTGGGCGGTTTATCAATTGGGCATGTCCGATGTGTGAGTGTAAACGTAATGCGAAACCACCGGTGGTACCTGACCTATGTGGAAGGCGCGAGCACGTTCTTCCGCGATACGATCACTGAC
>Ga0184626_10000220_pt1 | contig 15728 bp, 17 predicted proteins | sample PLM3_60_b1_FD_133142 | JGI IMG/M metagenome (GOLD analysis project Ga0184626, IMG submission 133142) | Groundwater sediment microbial communities from an aquifer in East River, Colorado, USA - PLM3_60_b1 | ecosystem: Environmental > Terrestrial > Soil > Riparian zone | place: USA: East River... | reverse complement strand
GCCGAAGAGGTATTCATGACCGCCGCCTCGCCGGGCGTGGTGCCGCACTTCATGAAAGACCAATACTACGGGAGCGAGGAGAAGTATTTATACGCCCTGACGGACGCCTTGAAAGAGGAATACGACGCCATCCACCGTGCCGGCTTCGTGCTTCAGGTGGACTGCCCCGACTTGTGCATGAGCCGCCACAACCGGTTTTCCGACCTGAGCACAAGGGAGTTCAAGAAGATCGCTGAGCTTCACGTGGCGGCCCTTAATCATGCCTTGCGGGACATTCCGGCTGATCGGGTGCGCTTGCACATGTGCTGGGGCAACTACGAAGGCCCGCACCACCTGGATATCCCGCTCACGGAAATCATCGACGTAGCGCTAAAGGCCAAAGTCGGCGCTCTCTCCTTTGAGGGTGCCAACCCCAGACACGAGCATGAGTGGGTTGTCTTCAAGGAGTTTCATCTCCCTGATGGCTTGGCCATCATTCCAGGTGTCATTGACTCCACGACCAATTTCGTAGAGCACCCGGAGCTTGTAGCGCAGCGCATTGTCCGCTACGCAGAGGTCGTCGGCCGCGAGAACGTTATCGCGGGCACAGACTGCGGCTTCGGCACCTTTGTGCGCACAGAGCCGACAATCGACCCGCGCATCGCATGGACCAAGCTCAAGTCGCTGGCAGAGGGCGCGGCCATCGCCTCAAAGCGACTTTGGAATTAGCAGGCATCAAATCTCTTGGGCAACTCCGTTCACACCCATGCGAGCCTGACTCTCATCTTCCTTGTGTCTGGTCTCAAAGCCTCGACATCCAAGAAGTCTCATATAAGCGGTCAGTCAATTTCGATGTTTCGGGAATTCTCTAAACGTGGAAGTATCACGGGCGCAGGTTTATAGACAAGACCAAGCCGCACGGTTACTCGGATTGTCTGGAATAGTAAAAAGACCTGACCCCACGACCTGCTCGCTCCACGATCACGGTAGTTCTCCTTAGCCCCATTGCCCGTTGCCTCTCGGCAATGCATATGCGAAGATATGTGCGTGTTCGAGATCCGATTTGCTGAGGGTGTTGAGGAAGATCTTAGGAACATTCGAATTTATTACAGAAATCAGATCCTAGATGCGATTGAAGAACAACTTGCCCATGAACCCGACACTAGAACCAGGAATCGGAAGCTTCTGAAGAATCTGATTCCGCCTTGGCAGACGGTGGCGCCGATCTGGGAGCTGCGTGTCGGTGGGTACCGGGTCTTTTATGACGTTTCACCTACTGAGTCGGTTGTCTATGTGCGAGCCGTTCGAAGAAAGCCACGAGGAACCAAGACGGAGGATATTTTATGAAGACAGTAAACGCTCGTGACCTTCAGAAAAAAATCAAGGAATGTGTGGATATGTCCCAACAGGAGCAGGTTGTCATCACGCGTCGTGGCAAGCCAGCCGCCGTGATGGTTGGAGTTGAGGGTAAAGACTGGGAGGACGTAGTGCTTCAGACCTCTTCAACCTTTTGGAAGTTTATCGAGGAGAGGAGAAAGGAGCCGACGATGTCGATGAAGGAGCTACGGACCCGACTGAAGAAACGTAAGAAATAGATCTCATTTCGAGTAAACGCTTACATGGCCACGTTTGGACGCAGATTGGGTCGAATGCTCGTATTCTGGATCATGAGCGTCAATCCAGGCCAACTGCTGGACGGCCAGCTGCTCCACTTGGCTCAGGTATTTGATCTCCTTAAGGCTCGCTGCACAGTGTGCCGCGGCACTAAGCGCATGGTAGGCGACATCGTATTCCGCACCGGCAAATGTTTCTTGGTTGATTTGAATTAGATTCGAGTAAAGTTTCCTGAGGCTGCTGTCATCCATACCGCTTGGCTTGTCCATAAACTTATTATGGAATTAATTGAAAGGATGTCGATAGGAGAAAGCGCAAAATTCGGAAATTAAAGGTGTCGCAAATGTGACAGTGGAATATGAACCGAAATGAAACCTTGACTGCGCCGAGCGAAGCCGAGCCCAAGCCTTTACAATGTGTAAGACAAATCCAAGCTACCGATTTCCGCAATGGGATGATTACAGTAGCCCTCTAAAAGCTTGGCTAAGTAACGACAGGACGCGTGATCGTCGACCAATAAACACCCCATGTATAATGACCCTTCGTGATCGATGCGTAACTAACACCTGTGACAGGGTTGGATGCCTGACTAGGAAATATGGGAAGCTTGGTGAGCCGCGAAGAGTTGGCATTCAGGAAGTAGAGGGAGGTTTTATGCCTGTCGCAAGTATCAAGTCAGTTGGACTTAAACGCTCTAAAAGCACTAGCTCAAAGCTGGCAGTTGATGCTCCTATACCTTGAAATCGCGGCGAATAGGTTACGGGCTTTCCTACGTCAGATGGTAAGCGCATCTTTATGGGCTTATCATCGAGAACTTTTCCATCGCTTTGTCTTATGGTCGATCGAACCACTAAAAAGTCCTCTTTTATTTCTACAACGGTGTAGGTAATCGCATATACCTTTTGTCCTTTAGAACCTTTGTATGGGATCCACAAAGTCGTCGGGCTAGATGTTAAACCGGTTGCATTGGTACGGACTATCGCGACATTTGACGTTCCAAGAATTTTCTCCGCCTTAGCTCTAAATTCTTTAACTACGTAATTATCGATCGCCTCCAGTTTTGCTTCGAGCGCCGTTACTCGATTTCCAAGTTTATTAAATTCTCCGGTGATATTACCTACGTTTGTCTTTAATTCATCGAACTGTGGCTTTAGGCTTTCGTTCACCGCCGTGACAAATTCATTTATGGAAACTTCGTGCCGTAAACCAAACGCCGACGGAACAAGGTAGAATATCAAGCCCGTCACTAGAACTCCGGTAATTCCACCTACTACTGCACCCACCACTGGAGGCAGAATCTTCTCCAAGTATGGATCTTTCGTCTTTGCCATGGCTTTGATCGGCTCACTTGATCAAGCGAAATCAATGTGCCTCATATCAAAATGTGCCTCGGAAAGCCAACTTTTTTACTCCCTAACCCCTAAATCCAGCACTCTTCCAGCATGTCTATTGTCCCGGCGCCTGCATCCTTATTTAGCGGATATCCGGCTCCGCGATCGAAACGCCACTCCTCCGCTCGTTGCGCGAGCCCTAAGCAATGTATTAATTGAATTCTATGTGTGGCTGCTTCACCGCTACCTTCGAGTTCAGTGACATACGGGTTCGCTGGAATCTTGACCGCGACCTACCGCTACACAAGCCACGATATAATATTGCCCCCGAGCAGATTTCCCCGACGATTCCCGTCATCGTCCGACACCAGGGCAGAAACGAGTGCAGGCTCTCATGCATTGGGGGCTGATTCCGTCTTGGGCCGCAGACCCTTCTATCGGCAATCGTATGATTAACGCAAGGGCTGAAACACTGACGGAACTACATTCCTTCAAACCTCTCATAGATCGACGCCGTTGTATTATTCCCGCTGACGGTTTCTATGAGTGGCGCAAGGAAGGCAGGCGCAAGGTTCCGATGTGGGTTTATCTAAAGACTAAGGAGCCGTTCGGCCTCGCTGGCCTGTGGGACGTATGGCGCAAGCCGGATGGAAATCGGGTGGAGTCGTTCACCATCATCACCACGGAGCCTAATGAACTGTTGCGGCCTATTCACAACCGCATGCCCGTGATCCTCCAACCGGAAGACGAGGAGCAATGGCTTGACGCGTCTCGAACACCTTTCGTGAGAGCCAAATCACTGTTGAAACCTTATCCCGAAGACCTAATGGACGCTCACGACGTTTCGACAATCGTCAACTCAGCAAAGTACGATGGCCCGGAGTGTATCCGACCTGTTTCAGATGACGAGATACCTAGCGGCAGGCAGTTGTCCCTGTTGTAGACAGTATTAAAATCACTTGATCACCTTGTCCGCTCTCGCCAGGACATTCGGCGGAATCGTCAGACCGAGTTGCTTAGCTGTTTTTAAGTTCACAACGAACTCAAACTTCATCGGCTGCTCGACGGGAATGTCTGCGGGCTTGGTGCCCTTCAAAATCTTATCGACCATCGACGCTACACGCCGGTTCGTATATAGGCCGTCTCGCCCGTAAGACATCAGCCCACCAATCTCAACACTACGTCTATTAAAGTACATTGTCGGCAGGCGGTTTTTTGCGGCGAGATCGATGATGCTTGATTGGTAAGGCGAAAAATAGGTGGCTTGAGCTTGCAAGAGAGCGCCGGCACGTTGCTTTTTCGCCGCGTCAAATGCGCCTTCCAGTTCATCTGCCCCCCTGATTTGGAGAATCTGAAGTTGCAAGCCCAACGCCTGCGCTGCGACTTCCGTTTCCTTGATACTCGTGCGAAATGCTTTGACCGGGGGGGTTAGGAAGGCCACGCGAGAAAGCTTGGGAATTACCTCCTTAAGTAGCTCCACACGTTTTCCGCTCAACTCTGGCGCAAGAGTAGCTATGCCTGTGATGTTCCCGCCTGGATGTGCGAGGGTAGCGACCAAACCCAATGCGATAGGATCAGCTACACCCCGCATCACTATGGGAATGGTTGCCGTTGCATTCTTGGCGGCGGTGACCTCGCCTGCCGTGTCCGCAACGATAACGTCAACTTTCAGCCGGACCATCTCGGCCGCAAGTTCGGGCTGGCGCTCAGATTTGCCTCCCGTCGTCCGAAATTCAATCAAAATATTCTTACCCTCGACGTAGCCGAGGTCACGCAACCCTTGCAGAAATGCTTCGTTAGGAGCTAAGCCGACGCCGGTCAAATAACCGATCCGCGGGATTTTCTTAGGCTGCTGCGCTTCGGCGAGATGAATGGTAGCTAGAATAAGAGCCGGGAGCGCATAGACAAGGATTTTTGTCTTCATAGGCGCCTCCGAAATTGGTCAACTAAAAACCAGGTCTGGTCCAGCAGAGTATGAGTGGTCTGGTTATTTCACCATCTGCTATGATCTGTCAAGTTCGCTTGTATGGCGTGTCGCTGGTTTCAACTGTGGCGCGCCAATGTGTACGACCAGGTCCTTGAGTTCTTAAAGCAAAACTACGGGCGGACACTCCGCGAGTTCATGGATGCCGAGGTTGACATCTTCGACGTGATTCAGTAGTCCCGTGGCCAAGTACCTTCAACGCTCCTGTCCCAAGTGTAATGGAGTTATTTGGGAATCGTGGTTCCCGAACGGAAGGCGAAGATTCCAGTGCAGGCTATCAAACGGACGGTGCTTGAAATGTGGTTATCGGCTTGCGTGGGTGTTGGTTCGTGGGAAAAACATCGGCGAAGCTAATCACACCACCTTTCAACGCTCGTTAACTCTCGTAAAAACTTTATTCCAAACCTTCCCCACCATGAAGTGAATCAAATTTGCTACTCCCCTGTAGCAGAAATGAGACGCACCGTTGCCTTTTGTCACCTCTAAAAATTAGTTTTTCAAAGACTTCTTTTTGTGGCATATCCATTGCGGTGGAAAGGGGAGTAACATGAATAAGAAACTCTTCTGGCTACTCACGCTTCTCCTTCTCGCCGCAGGCACGTTCGCCGAGGCGCAGCAAGGCAAGGTCTATCGCGTGGGAGTCATTCACCAGGGCGGCCCCTTCTATACCGTAATCGACGGTCTTAGGGACGGACTTCGCAAGTTAGGGCTCGATGAGGGCAAACATTTCGTCCTGCAAATCCGGGACATGAAGGGCGATTTAAAAGCAGTCGAGGGCGCGGCGAAGAATCTCGTTCAAGAGAAGGTGAACTTGCTATACACGGTCGCCTCTTCCGTCACCTGGGCCGCAAAGGGGGTAACAACGGACATCCCGATCGTATTTTGCGTGGGAGCCGACCCTGTCGGCCAGGGACTTGTCGACAGCATGGCAAGACCTGGCGGAAGACTAACGGGCGTTAGCTATTTGGTCGTAGAGCTAACGGCGAAGCGCCTGGAAATCCTGAAGGAGATTGTCCCGAAACTCCGTCGGGTTATGATATTTTACAATCCTGGCAACCGTGCGTCCACGGACGCAGCCCAGTCGGGACGGGAGGAGGCTCAACGGCTGGGGATCAAATTTGTCGAAGTACACGTCACCTCTGTCGAGGAACTCCGCAATGCTTTGCAGCGCCTGAAAACCGGAGAAGGAGATGCTTATTTGTACACCGCAGACGCAATGGTGATCAGCCAGACCCAACTGATCATCGACTCGTCAATGACCAAGAAGTTGCCGACAATGTTCCACGAAGAAACTCTTGTCGCCCAGGGCGGTCTCGCCAGTTACGGTCTAAGCTACCATGAAGCTGGTCGCATGTCGGCGAAGTACGTGCAGCGCATTCTCACCGGCACCAACCCCAAAAACCTACCGGTCGAGAGGCTCCACAAGTTCCATTTAGTGTTTAACCTCCGCACTGCGCGGGAAATCGGCCTCACGATTCCACCGAACGTGCTGGCGAGAGCGGATAAGGTGATTAAGTGAAAGTAATCACTGGTATCAGCAGAGAAACGCGACCAAAAGCGATGAGAGAAAAGACCGTAATCTGGTTACTGGCAACTTTCCTTCTGATAACTGTTGCCCTCACCAAAGCGCAGCAGACGGGAGAGTTCACCGGATAGGATATCTACGGCAAGGATCGCCAACCTCTGCTAAGTTTGAAGACGATGCTTTCCGTCAGGGTCTGCGCGATCTTGGCTATGTCGAGGGAAAAAATATCCTAATCGAGTATCGCTATGCTGAAGGCAAAATAGATCGGGTCTCGGATCTGGCGACGGAGCTAGTCCGTCTAAAACTTGATGCGATTGTCGTTGGAGGAGACCGTGCAACGAGAGCTGCCAAGGAAGCTACCGGCACGATCCCGATAGTAGTGGGGAGCGCAGGCGATCTTGTTGGAGGCGGGTTGGTTGCTAGCCTGGCTAAGCCTGGTGGAAACATCACAGGCTCGACGGGAATTGCCTCTGACTTGAGCGGAAAACGGCTGGAGCTGCTAAAGGAAGTTATTCCTAAGGCATCGAGAGTGGCTGTTGTTTGGTACCCTTCAAAGGGACTATCGGACGATTCTGAAGTAAAAGAAACGGAGGCTGCGGCCCGGCAGTTGGGGGTGAAACTCCAACTCGTACAGGTGCCAGATCCCAATGAGTTTCAGAGCGCTTATGCCGAGATAGCTAAGCAGCAAGCCAACCGGGTTATAATAATTCAGGGCGCCTTTACTTTGACTCATCGGACGCAACTCGTGCAACTTGCGGCGAAGCACCGTTTGCCGTCGATGTGCGAGCAGTCGGCGTGGACACAAGACGGTTGCCTTATGAGCTACGGACGGGACCAACTTTCCCAATGGCGACGTGCCGCCTACTTTGTCGATAGGATACTGAAGGGCACCAAGCCGGCCGATCTGCCGGTGGAGCAGCCGATGAAGTTTGAATTGGTAATCAATCTCAAGACCGCAAAACAAATCGGCCTGACGATTCCGCAGTCGGTATTGTATCGGGCGGATAAGGTGATCAAGTAAGCGCTGAAGAACACCGGCGGCTCCCTCGACACTCCCTCGTGAGACTTAAAGCCTTCAGCGTGTTGCCTGCCGCCAAAGTCCGGTTCATCGAGCCAATGTATGCGAGGCTAGTTCAAAGCCTGCCGGAAGCGCAGGAATGAGCGGGGTATTTACGTGTCAGGCTTTGTTTATTTGGTTATTTCAAAAACATCGCTGGACGGCAGAGGGGCGTGCGGAAAATCAAAAAAGCAAAGCCTGACACTATTGCTCTATTGCTGGACCCTCGATACTTAACCGGTTAGAGGAGAGCCAAAAAAAATCACCAATGAAAGCAGGAGATAACGCAAAAGCCAGCCTGCAGGCAGCGATAGCGACGGTAGCCTTGGCAGTCGTGACTGCAGCTTGCGGCGCACCGACTGCGTCAAGAGATATCGTCGGCACCAGGGAAATTGTTATGATCCCGAAGCTGCCTCCAAACTTGGGTCGAATGTCCTTGGGCCAGGTGAGCGAGAATGGCGGGAATGCGTCTATCAGGGAATCGAAAAGTACTTGATACCGAGGACGTTGAGTCCCGACGTATACCGACGGGCGATTGCCGAGGACCGCAAGATGACCGAAGCCGTGGCCAACGGCCAGATGACGCGCGCGCAGCGTCAGGCTCGTGTCCAACAGATGCTTGAAGAGATCGACCGGATAGAGGAGGCAAACCGGGCTAAGCTTGAGATGGATCGCTTGGAGATGGAGATACGACAGGACATGATGCGGCGGTCGGTCAGTCCGCTTCTCCGTTGAGGCGCCGGTCCACAGAGGACGCGTTATCGACACTCCTTGAGAATATGGGGAGCCCTCGCAGGGTCACACAGGAGCAGTCACCGCATCTATTTAGGAGGAACCGGGCAACCTGCTGAACGAATAGCGCATCGTCCAAAAAGGGAAAAATTGTCGCGCGCAACTCGGGGGGGAATCACGGCGCGGCGCGCGCGTAGATCCTTGACCCAGGCACTCCCTCAAGCGCGGCGCGCAGCAGTTGGTCGTGATGATTCAAAACAACGATGGTCGTGTTTTCCGCGAGGAGAAGGTGCGGGCGGATCTGTTCGGGCAGACCCTGCGCCGCTGCGGCCCTCGTCACGATTGCGAGGACAAGCTGCACACCAGTCGAGTACCGCAGCTCTTTCGCCGCAATGAAGGCCTGAAGCACTTCGGATTCACGGGTGAGGCACGCGACAATCGCGGAGAGCTCGTCCCCGCTCAGGCCGTGCGGAGCGAAGCGGTCGAATGCGCTTACGCGGTTGCGCTCTGTCTCGGCCATTTTTCCGCGAGTCGCCTCGCGGGTCGAACGCAGCAGGTAGCGATGCGCCTCCGTGAGGCGGTTCCGATTCCGGAAAAAGTAGATCAGCCGCTCGCACCCCTCCGGCACGAGCGTCGGGTCTGCGTCTATCGCGCGCTCGATCAGCGCGACACCGGTCTCATCATCACGATCCAGAAGGATGCGCCCCGTGGCAAGAGTGGCGCGCGGGTGGCCGCGGTCTACCGCAGCACGGTAGTGTGGAAGCGCGCTCTCTTCGCCCTCCAGCTGCTCGGCGAGCTGCCCGTACTCGAACATCCCCTCCGGCGTCGGAGCGTCCAGTCCCGCCAGTTCGCCGAGGCGTTGGCGGTTCTTGCGTAAGGCATGGTGGCGGCTCCGCCACTCGGCGCCCCGCGCTGCTTGCCACTGCGCATCGAGCGCCGCCGAGATCAGCTCCATCTGCGGGCCAAGGTACGCAGCGCCGGCAGTCTGCTCGGGTATTCGGGGGAGTCGCGCCTCCTCGCCCAGCGCCTCCAGTCGGTCGCGCAGTGACGGATGGCTGTCGCCCGGCTCGGTGTGGCTGTCGAGCAGGTGATCCATTAAATTGGCTGCGTCGGCTGCGATCGCATTCCAGATTTCGGGGCCCATCTTTGCGAAAGGCCGGGGTGGTTCTGGCTCGTGCTCGACTTTGTCGAAAACAGCGCGCCCGAACGTCCGATCGAATACCGACCCGCCGGCGGCGAGCGCGACGAGTGCGTCCGCGGCGATCCTGGCGCCGGCGACTTCAGCTGCGCAACGGTCCGCAAGCAGTTCCTGCTGGCGCGCGATCGCAGCCGAATAAGCATGGAGACGTGGAGCATACCATCCAAATAACCAGTATGCGTGTGCGGGCGTCGCGCGCCGCGCCTGCAGATTGTCCATCAGTCGTACCCAGGAGAGACGCGTGCGGTAGACCCAGACGGAAAAGCGGCTGTGCGCACGCGACAAATGTCCGAGCTCGTGCAAATGAGGGTCAGGCTTGAATAAGTGAATGGAGCTGCACGGGAGCAATTCCGAGGACAGTATACAGCAATTGACAGATAGCATGAGACAGGTGACCTCCATAGGAAGTCGGTCGTTCCAATCGTTCAAAGCCTCACGGCAGTTCAACGTTCAAAGGTTCAACGTTCAATGACCACACCCGTCAGCCAGCCCCAGGTTTTCGGGAATTCTCTTAGGTATGAGGCATGAGGAAACAGGCAAAAGCTAATCGTTCAAAACGTTCAATCGCTAACGCATGCTGCGGCCAGTTCCAAACGTTCCAATCGTTCAACCGCTAAGTCACACGGCAGAGCCGCACCTTGCCAGAAACTTCTATACAAGATGATGACAGACAAGAATACCTCGATCTGTATCTCAATCGGCTTCAAAACACGCGCTGGATTTCTAGCATGGTGTCTGATGAGCAATCACGCTCACTTTGTGGGGTTGCCCCGCCAGGAGAAGTCGCTCGCTAACACGTTCCAGAGAAGAGCATTGCAATTTTCCCGTGAAGGTTGGCGGGTAATCCGTGGCAGGAGCGCGTCCATTCTTATCCGATGAACGAACGGAAAGGTCTGGGGTCACTCATGAAAGGTTCGTCAAGGTCTCTGTTTTCTCCGTCTACTATCTTCTGTCAGATCCGATTGACGCGTCGATCAGTTCAATCCTACCGCTGCCGCTGTCCCGCCGCTAATAAATGCCCGTAGTCGCAGCACACGTGCGGTTCCGCAATTTAGTCCAATCTAGTATTCTCCCCCGGTCAGTCCTTCGGCGATCTAGTTGAGCCTTGATTGCTTTCAGGCTTTGGGGATAAAACCTATACGTTCGGCGGACAAAAAAATGGTGAACTCCATCGACGAGGAAGAAACGACCCTCCTAAACGTAGATCTGGATATCATTTCTAAGTCCCGCCTTGAGCCACTTGTGGCTGCGTTCGGCAGCAAGGTGTCTGTGCTTTATGTGGGTCCAGAACGCTCACGCTACGGCGCTCACCTTGAGCTAGGCGGCGCCCGCTTCCCAAGGAGTGCAGATACGGCGATTGAAGCGTTGGCTGCGCTGGTGAGCCAGCTTCCTAGGCCGGCGCGGAAGCTCTGGGACCAGGCGCGAGTGAAAGATTTCAATATCGGAATACAGGGAGGGTTCAGGCCTCACTGTAGCGAGTTTCCGTTAAACGCAGCGACCCTACGCGCCGTTGCCAGGTTGGGAGCGCGCGTCGTCGTGACGGTTTACAGCGCACACGAGATGTCAAACGCGGGGACTCGCCCATCCGGCCCTGACACGAGCGCTCCGGCCGCCCAACAACGCGTTGCAACTGCCGCGCGGCGCCGCTCAAAGCGAGACGCTGCTCGCAATTGAACGCGAACGTTAGGCGGGCAAAATCTTCGTCCAATGAATGACATTATCCCTCACTCGCAGATTGAGTGTATCAGTCGGACCGGCGACCGTTTTTCCGTTACTATCCAGATCGGACGGCCATATCTGGCTCCCAGTGGCGAGTGGGCGTGTCCGGTGGAAATGGCCGGTTGGCATAACGGACTTCAGGACATACGAGGCGAAGATTCAATGCAGGCGTTGTGTTTGGCGCTCACTCTCGTGCGCCAACTTCTTACCTCTTATGTTCAAGACGGGGGTCGGGTCGGGTAGTGGTACCCGGCTCCGATGACGATTTTCCAATCGGCGCAACTTTCTCAAGTGTCGGAGATTCACCATTGTAGTTGGCCCTAGGAAGATCAGAGGGATACTAAGCTTCAGCTTGGTCCACGCGAATAACGCTGAGCCTTACGCCGCATCTAACTGACGCGTCGTACAGTTCAATCCTGCAATATTTCGTGGCTCTTTGAGGCTGATATCCCTGCGCGGGGTATTTACGTGTCAGGCTTTGTTTATTTGGTTATTTCAAAACATCGCTGGGCGGCAGAGGGGCGTGGGGAAAATCAAAAAAGCAAAGCCTGACACTATTGCTCTATTGTTGTGGGAGGCGACCGTGCGACGAGAGCTGCCAAAGAAGCGACCAGCACGATTCCAATAGTAGTGGGGAGCGCAGGCGATCTTGTTGGGGCCGGTTTGGTTGCTAGTTTGGCTAAGCCTGGTGGAAACATCACGGGTTCGACCGGCATCGCCACTGACGTGAGCGGTAAACGGTTGGAGCTGCTGAAAGAGGTGATTCCTAAGGCCTCGACAGTGGCTGTTGTTTGGTACCCGTCAAAGGGAGTAACGGACTATGCGGAAGTGAAAGAGACGGAGAATGCGGCCGGTCACCTGGGCGTGAAAGTTCATGTCGTATCGGTGCGCGATCCCAGTGAGTTTCAGAGCGCCTATGCGGAGATAACTAAGCAACACGCCAACGCGGTCGTAATAATTCAAGGCGCCTTCACTTTGACTTATCGGACACAACTCGTGGAACTTGCGGCGAAGCACCGGCTGCCATCGATGTGCGAGCAGTCGGCATGGACGAACGACGGTTGCCTTATGAGCTATGGACGGGACCAGCTTTCCCAGTGGCGCCGTGCTGCGTACTTCGTCGATAGGATACTGAAGGGCGCCAAGCCAGCGGATCTCCCAGTAGAGCAGCCGATGAAGTTTGAGTTTGTGATTAATCTCAAAACCGCCAAACAGATCGGCCTTACGATTCCACAGTCCGTTCTTTTCCGGGCGGACAAAGTGATCAAGTAAGACGCTGAAAGCATTACCGACGCCACTCCTTGTGAAAGCAAAAGACTTCAATACCCTCCCTCCGACCAAACTCCGGTTCATTGAACCGCTGTACGCCCGGCTGGTTCAGAAGTTGCCGGAAGGTAACGAATGGCTCTACGAAGTCAAACTGGACGGCTACCGCTGCCTTGCTGGCAGGGGGAAACACCAAGCAACGCTTTGGTCACGTCGGGAGAATCTATTCACCAAACAGTTTCCCCGCATCGCACAGGTTTGCGAACAACTGAAACCCGACACTCTACTTGATGGTGAAATCGTCGCCCTCGATGAAAACGGACGGCCATCGTTCAATCTACTTCAACATCACCGGTCCCAAGCGACTGCTATTCATTACTATGCCTTTGATCTACTGATCTATCGTGGGAAATCTTTGCTAACGATTCCGCTTGAGGAACGCCGGGAATTGCTAGCCGAAGCCCTGGGGAATATAGCCACAGCGACGGTCCCGTTCGGTTGTCGGAAGTATTCGCGGGTGATCCGGTTGATTTAGTGGCGGCTGCTAAAGAGTTGGGATTTGAGGGCATCGTCGCCAAGCGCAAGGATTCACTTTACGAATCCGGGAAGCGAACCGGGGAATGGGTCAAGTACAAGGTCAACCGGGGACAGGAGTTTGTTATCGGCGGCTATACACCGGGCAATCCGTTCGATGCTCTGATAGTCGGCTATTACGAGGGCGAGCGGCTACTCTACGCTGGTAAGGTAAGAAACGGCTTTGTGCCGCAGGTTCGCCGTGAGGTGGCGAGCAGGTTCAAGGGTCTAGAAATCGATACTTGCCCGTTTGCTAATCTGCCCGAGCGGAAGCGAACCCAGTGGGCTTTGACCAAGGAAGAGATGCAGAATTGTGTCTGGCTTAAACCGGAGCTGGTCGTACAGATCGAGTTCACCGAATGGACGCCGGACGGTCACTTGAGGCATTCGAAGTTTGTCGGTTTAAGGGAAGATAAAGGAGGGAGAGAAGTTGAACGGGAGGGCAGGAACCCGTGAGAAAAAGCCTTCGCTTTTGTATTGGAGAGCCTGCGGGTGCGCGGTCGACTGTCTGGAAAATCTGGACGAGCAATAATGATGTTTATCTCGCCTCACGCGTCATAGCTTCGCATACAAAAGTCAGCCTCCATGAGTCAGGCGCTTGCCAGTATTCCGAAACGTCGGAGTCGTTCGCTCGGACGGGCAAGAGGAACCGTGAGCGTCACAGAAGACGGTGGCAGAGGCGAGCAGTCTATCCCGAGAGTGGTGCGGTGAACCTCTTTCGAGTCATCGTTCCCCAAACTGAACTTCGATTAGCTTCGGCGGAACAGAAGCCAGCAAAAGCCGTCGTCTGGTATCCTTCACCGCCACTTGGATACGGTGCTTACGTCGAGCTCTGGCTTACGCCAATTCTCCACGAGGTTCCAACGCATCTGAGATTCATGCACGATCTACTTGGCGTCCTCCCTCTTTCGAATGGACACTACGTAGGTATCACGGCACGGTACTTGGAAATCGAACCTCAGGATAACGAGAAGCTTCGCAACCTAAAAAATCTCTATAAAGGCGTCGCGCAACGTCCTGATCCTCAATCCCGCGGATGGGCTTTGATGTTCAACCAACAGGACGTTCACGCTCTCCTCGAAGTTGCCCCATGGCCTGATTAGCAGCATTGGGGGTGTCATCACTGTCCCATTCAGACAAAAGAAATCCCGTAGGTTTGGAGCCGGTGACAGGTAACAGATAGTGACGCTGTTTTTGGGAACTTCCTATAAAACATCTTCATAGGGACTTTCTCAAATCTGCGTCATCTAGTGTCACCCGTCACCTTCCTCACCAACAACAGGGCGATAAACCGTAACCTGACCCATGGGCTAATTTCGCCCGTTGCCATATATCACCTTTAGAACTGAGGCGTCCTAACGCTTGCCACATTAGGGACTTTTCAGAAGGACCTACCCCAACATGCGAAGTTCTTATCCCCATTCTCAGAGCGGCACTGGCGTTGCTTTCCTTCTCGGCGAAAACGGAGAAGACAATGCCGGAAGAAGTTTTCCTATGAGCCCGGGGACAGAGGTGTCAGGCTTTGGTTATTTGGTATTTTCTCCTCCTGGTCTTTCTCAGAGTTTCGCACATTTGTCTGGTGCTTAAGTCGTTTCCGTGTGAACTGAACCGCGAGCAGCTGCCGCACTCAGAACTGACCAGTGAAAGAATATTGATTCAGCGAATGCCTAGGTTGATTGCGACGAGCCTTTAACTCCCTAGCGTGATATATGTCGGTTGCATGTGGGGTCTCCCAGCAGCCGGACGGCGTCTCGTTTAAACACGCTTTCTCATCGAACAACCCTTCAGAGGGGCTGTGTCAACGGAGCCGCGATGCACCATTAGGATGCCCCGCATACCCGCACTTGGAACCCAGCTTGACCGATACCCATACCACTGAGAAATCAGGGAAAAAGCGGCGGCCGATTTTCTTCGGCTGGTATATGGTCGCCGCGAGTATAGCGACCAACACCATCTTCTCCGCCGCCTATTTTCAGGGGTTCGGCGTCCTCATCATCCCCATAGAACGCGCCTTCGGCTGGGACCGTTGGGTCATTTCAGCCGCCATGTCGCTGCGCCAGTTGGAGTCCGGCATTGTCAGTCCCGTTGTCGGCTTGCTGCTGGACCGCTTCAGTTCGCGCAAATTGATTTTCTGGAGCGCCGTCATCTCAGCCTTCGGCTTCATCGGCCTCGGCTCCACCACCGGCATCGTCGCGTTTTTTCTCTTCATCGTTGTCATTTCGCTGGGAGCATCCGGCGTCAGCCACGCGGTCACCTGGCCCGTGATCATCTCGCGGTGGTTCCGTCGCAAACGCGGCCTGGCCATGGGGCTTGCGGTAACGGGTCCCATCTTTGGCTCGCCCATCGTCATACTGAACGCGCAGATCGAGGAGGCGCACGGCTGGCGCGTCGTCCTCATCGGCTACGGCATCCTAATCTTGGTCGGCGTCACCTTGCTCAGCATGCTGGTGCGCGACCGGCCGGAGCCCTACGGTCTGTGCCCTGACGGGGACCCACCGGAGGAGGACGCCTCCACGGAACGCCCCACCGGCCCATCGCCCCGCCGGCCGGACACCGGGCTCACGCTCCACGCGGTGCTCCGCACCAGGGAGTTCTGGTTGTTCACGAGCTACTTGTCGGGTACCTTCACCGTGAACTCCGCCTTCCAAGTCCACATGATTCCCTATTTCCAGCAAGACATCGGACTTACCGCGGCCTGGGCGGCCGTGGTCATGTCCATGGTCTTCATCATCAGCGGCATTGGGCGCGTT
>Ga0184626_10000217_pt1 | contig 15801 bp, 14 predicted proteins | sample PLM3_60_b1_FD_133142 | JGI IMG/M metagenome (GOLD analysis project Ga0184626, IMG submission 133142) | Groundwater sediment microbial communities from an aquifer in East River, Colorado, USA - PLM3_60_b1 | ecosystem: Environmental > Terrestrial > Soil > Riparian zone | place: USA: East River... | reverse complement strand
GACGATTCCCATCGTTATGACGGGCGGTGGGCTCGACCCTGTCGCAGCAGGCCTGGTTGAAAGCCTTGCCCGTCCCGGCGGCAACGTTACCGGTCTTACAACCCTTAACAGAGAGCTAGGCGGGAAGCGGCTGGAGCTGCTCAAAGAAGCAGTTCCCAAAATTGCCCGTCTCGCGGTTCTCTACGATCCGGCCAATCCGAGCAATGTACTCGATGTGAAAGAGGTTCTCCCAGTTGCGGCGCGCGCGCTGCGGTTGACTATTCAGCCTTGGGAGGTACGAGATGCGGACGGTTTCAAAAAGGTATTCGTTGCGCCAAACGAGCAGCGCCCGAATGGACTCTACGTGCTACGGAGCCCGCTAATGGCTGCTAACGGAAAACGGATCGCGGGCTTTGCGTTAAAGAGCCGGTTACCGTCAATGTACCAGAGCAGAGAAGGTGTAGATGCCGGCGGACTAATGTATTACGGAGCGGACCTCGCGGACAGCTACCGGCGCGTCGCATATTACGTGGACAGAATCCTGAAGGGCGCTAAGCCTGCCGATCTTCCGGTGGAGCAGCCGACGAAGTTTGAGCTGGTAATTAACCTCAAGACGGCGAAGCAGATCGGTCTAACGATTCCGCAAAAGGTGCTGGGGCGGGCGGACAAGGTGATCAAGTGAGAGAAACAAAAGCAACCGATGGTGCCAGGATTGAACTGTATTCTCCATCAATCCATTGCGACCGGTAAAGTAAGTATCTGAGGGTAAATCGTCATTTTGGTGACGGTCGCAGCGAGCGCCTGACGCTGAAGATTGTCGAATTCTGTACCGCCAAGCTGAACGGCAAAATGCTGCTTTTTTCCAACAAACGGACAGCAACACTTTGGAAGGTCATGGCATTGGTGTTGTTCATGAGGCTACTTGGGAAGTCCCATGGAAAATGATCTTGATCCGCTGCGTATGCTGACTCTCGCCGAGGCGGCTGAGTTGATACATTTGTCTAAGCGAACGCTAAGCCGCATGATCGACCGCAAAGAATTCCCCGCTTTCAAAGTCGGCGGCCAGTGGCGTGTCCGTGAAAGCCAACTCTCCAAATGGATTCAAGGCCTCAACGAGTTGTAACTCGATAATGGACCTCACAAACCTCCTGAGCGCTGCCGCCCTAAGCCTGGACACGATCGGCGTATACGTGCTCTTACTCAACGCTGGCGTATGGCAAGACCTCGTGAAGTACAATTCGCGTGTTCATCGCTGGCTTTTTAAGCTAAGGGGCGAATACTCATATCTATTCGCTCTTAGTTTGATCGTCGCTGGCACAGGAATGCAGACCGCCGCCTTCCTTCTCGACTGAAATCTGTTTCCATTCTCGTTTCGTGCAGATAGCGAGCCATCGGAAGGCGGTGTAGCGGCCGCGATTGAACGTTTTTGCTGTGGTGTCGTTTGGATTCGTGTTAGTGCAAAAGCAGTCTAAGGCAAAGCTCAGCCGTCGCCTTCAGCGATCAGCCTGGCATACACTCAATTACACTTACACTCATCAAGGATTGCGTCGGGATGATTTTCGCCAGGACGAAACCAGATGCTTCGAGAAGTGCTTGATACTCGGCCGCGGTGCGCTCGCGCCCACCGTTCAAAACCATCATGTTGAGATCAAAAAACTTGCTGATGTCAGGTTCATTCCCGGAGCGGACGACCCCCTCGACCAGCAGGAGTCTGCCGGTTTCGACTATTGCGCGATGGCAGTTTTTGAGGATGGCGATTGAACGCGCATCGTCCCAGTCGTGAATGACTCGTGAGAGAATATAAGCATCTGCCCCGTCCGGCACCGAGCCGAAGGCATCACCGGCAACAACCTGGCAGCGCCCAGCCAGGCCGGCATCAGTAATACGCTTCTTCGCCTTTTCAGCGACGTGGGGTAGATCAAAAAGTACTCCTTTCACGCTTGGATTCGCCTTGAGAATATCAATAAGCAGACCGCCGTCCCCGCCGCAGGCGATCGCGCAAACGATTTTGCAGGCGATGAGGAGGATGAAGGAAAAAGAATAGAAAAGTCGTCACGTTCAAGGATGCGGGATTCTTTTGGTCTGAAAAGAGCTTCTGTTCGAAAACGGCTGATGACGGCATAGGGGGAATACTCATATGGCGATAGACGAAAAACGTTTGCGGTCTCTGATAAATAAGGTCGACTCTTTTACAGGTCCCAAACCATACGCGGGCGTCAGTTGGCGAGACTTGGAACGGTATAATCGCTACCAGGAGCCGGCTTCGGGGTTCGTCATGACCGCAGAGGACCTGCCCCTTACCCAGCTCTATGCAGGGCTTGCGGTCCTCTCAAGGGATATTCACCTCTATCTCGCTAAATCTGCCCGGAAAGACACCGCTCTCTTCCGAAACATTGTTAGTGCTGTGAACGCCGAGGAGAAAAAACGTTACGGCTCAACTGCTTTTCCCTACGATGATCCTCAATTTCCCTATCAAGCCGAGCTAAAGTTATTTCCGAAGGGGCTTGCTCTTAAAGCCATCCGGGGTAAACCCACACTCGCTCCGCTGGGTGACAACGCTATCCGTCACGAGTGGACAGTCAAAGCTGGAAAAAAGCTCCTGCTGGAGTTTTTAACAAAAGCCGGACCCCAGTTTAAATCAGGAATTTGCGGCACCGACGGTCTCTATTACAAGTTTTTTAAGATTGAATCGGACGAGATGAAATTAACAGTCGAGATCGCAAATTTAGCGCTCGGTTCTTTCGGAATTGCAACTGCACTTTGGTACCCGCTCGCCGCTTGCTTAGCGGGGATTTTAGTTAAGAGAGGTTTAAACCTTTATTGCGAATCGACCGATTAGCTCGGCGGGTCGTCATTATCGGAAAGCCTCCCATCCAGTCGACAATTTGACCTGATTTATACTTTGCGAAAACTTTAGCAGGCAAACTTGCCGCACGGGTTAAGAGGGTGCAACTCCCGGACGTTGACTCAATTTCTCCAAAGTTACCGGAGCATCCATCGAGAATCGGGGCACAATACATGCTCAAGTGTTTCTTTTAGCTGGGCAAGAAAACCGCACCTTCGATACGACGCCTTGATTTTGAATTTCCTGCCCAGCGCCAGTAAATACTTTCGTGGTAGACATTGCTCGGCGAAGGCCGGATTAATGACTCTGAAGATTTTCTTTGATGACAAAAGCTTTCATTGCCTTAAACGAGCCATTCCTCCAGGATCAAACTCTAAATTGGTTCTCGCGGAATCCGTTCAGTTTAAAAATGTCGGCGGCTGTCTCTTCGGGAGCAACGCCGTGATCAGCTGCGAAGAAGTAGAAGCTCGTAATTTATTACTATATGCCGGTCATTGCCCTGGTGCCGTCGCTTCAATACGCAAGGCGCTTCTTTCTGCGGGCTTACTCCTGGACGATCCGACACCTCGTTAAGCGCACAGCGCGTCTTTCTCCAATTTTCCAAGATCGTGAGAGATCGCTTACGGCGGATTTGCCTCTGAGCGCTGATTGGCTGCGTAGGGTCAAGCCTTAAGACCGCGGGTGCGCCGGGACTTTAGCAGTACCCAGAAAAAATTGAACCGCGGCTACTGCAATTACTTCTTGAGAAGCCATACGATGAGTAAAGCATCGGGCTTACGATTCGCGTGCGCGATCGATCGCCGCGCCGATGGTGCTGACCACGTCGGGGTAAACCAAGATGGCGGTGCCCAGAAGCTTAAGCGCGTCGTCTTCGTCGCACAGTATTTGAACGATGCGCCGATCAGGGTAGGCTTCCTGGTCGTGGGGAACAACGGAATTTTTCAGAATCGTGTACTCCCGAGAAGTTATGTCGCACTAAGCTCCGAAGAGGTCGTAGTGCTCAGTTGGTATCTCTATCAGTATCTTCATGGGCTAGCGCTTAGGCTAGTACAACACTCAAATCCGAACGCCTCAAAATCATGGCCGTGGTGTTCCGCAAAATACTTGTCTAAATCCTTATCGGTGTGCGCGATCGACCGCGTCTCCCAGCCGCAGGTTTTGCAATTCACGATCACGGCTTCGCCATGGTGGGCGAAACGCAAACGCGCAAACTCCTCTCTCAGCACCTGCAGACCGAAATTCGGTGTTGGCGATTCCTCTAATTTTCTCTCAAGAGCATCCAACTTTTGTCAGAATTGGCAACTCGATCCTGCACGGCTGGCAAAACCCGATAGCAAACTGCTCATTCCAAGCACCACTTCGTTACAAGACAGGACGGTCTTACCGGGCATCATATTTGCGGAGAATGGTGATCAGCCTTATTTTCAGCGATGTTCAAAAGTAAAAAGGGGTAAACTTTGATGCGATCTTTCATCGACGGGAATGAAGAGTCGGATAGTAATAGTAATGGGTTGATCCAGGAACAATTGGGCGCAAAGATTTCGCCAAAGGCCACGCGTACAAGCGCACCACCAACGATGGAGACCGAAGAAAACGTCAAGGCAAGCACGTACGATTTGGAGCGTCAATTGAACGAGAAGGAGACAATAAAGATTAAAGTAGAGATGTCAGAAGAGATTCAGCGGCGAAACTCTGCCCCCTATGCGAAAGGGATTCTTCACAATGCAAAGGAAGAACAGGTACGGCGCTCAAAGCGGCGGAGTAGACGTCGGATCTACCTCCCCTGATACCAACAAACCTCAGCAGTAATGAGACCTACAATAATATGACCAACCAATGGCCAAGCGTCTAGACTGGTGTTTTCTCAGAGCGAAATGTCTACTCTGTGGCCACCTGAATTGTCCGGCCTGTCGAGAGGCGTCGTTTTCGATCTTGGCATGTTGTCAATGCCGAGCGAGAGCCATTAAGCGCCTGCAAGAACTCCATGAGCTGCAAAACAAAGAAAATGATAAGGGGTGACTCCATCCGGCCTACACACTACCAATGGAGCTTGGCGCGTATTCGCGACATAACTATCGTGCGGCAATGACAGACAACGGATGACAAAAATCCAAAAAAGCACTAACAACGCGCACACTGTTAGCTTAGCAACTCTGGATAATGTAAATTGGCGCCCGAAGGCGGAGGAATAAATGAATCGACACGTACGCGAATGGAGAACATCAATTTTTATCGCGATAACAATCCTGGCGCTGACAGGGCCAACATGGGCTGACAACGGGCCGGCGCACCGCATCGATCAGGTATTCCCGGTTAAATTGGGCACCTCCGGCGGAAATATTAATGATCGATCGAAGGCCTTCTGCTACGGCGGGACTCTGGGATCTCTGGTAGAAGACGGCGAGGGAATTCAATACATCCTCAGTAACAACCATGTCTTGGCAAGAACCAATCTCGCGGTCATTGGCGAAGATATTATTCAACCAGGTCTCATTGATCAGAATCCTACCTGCAACCAGGATAGAAATGATGAAGTTGCTGATCTCTCGGCCTTTATTCCAATTCTTTTCAAGGCCAAGAAGACCATGCCGACAAACAATGTGGATGCGGCGATTGCGGAGGTAAGGTCAGGAGCCGTGATCTCAACTGGAGAAATTTTAGACATAGGAATGATCAGCAATGCCACGTTAGATCCCGCAATAGGTTTGGGCGTACAGAAAAGTGGCCGAACCTCAGGACTTACAAAAGGAACCATATCTTCGGTTAATGTCACCGTCGATGTCTCCTACGGGTCGGGGAAAACCGCGAGATTCATCAATCAGATTCTCATTACTCCCGGAAGTTTCCTCGCTGGCGGCGATTCCGGTTCGTTAATGGTTGAAGACGTTGACACAACGCCCCACGCTGTCGGTCTTCTTTTTGCCGGAAGCAGCTCAGTTGCCATCGCGAACCCAATCGGAGCAGTCCTGAGTTCGTTCGGAGTCACAATGGTTGGATCTGGACCAACGGCGAGCCTGGTGGATAAAATACGAACGTGGGCCAAGAATCTGCTTCAGATCCGCGAGAGCCATGCGGCAGCGGCGCAGCTGCCTCCGCAGGTCAATCCCGCGGCGGTCGACGCCGCCCGCAGAGTCAAAGAGCGCCATGAAGCAAGACTATTATCTACCCCAGGGGTAGTCGGCGTCGGGGTTGGACGTTCGGAGAGAGTTATTGGACAAGCCGCAATCGAGATATATGTTAAACAGCCGGCAAGTTCGCTGCGCCCGCACCTGCCTAGTTCACTGGAAGGTGTAGAAGTAAAAATAGTCGAGACGGGTGAAATCCACGCCTATTAGCTTTGATCGAGTCCAAACCAGGCTCAGAGATTTGACGGGTGTGGTGCCTGGGGACTTTGAAGTCTAAGTCTCTTGCCGTATCCGTACCTGGTTTTGTGTGAACAACAAACTTCAATCGTTCTCTGGGAATAATTCTTGAAGCACGACAATAATCCTCATCACTCGGCCAATCGCAGGAGAGCCTCAGTTGATCCTGTAATTGAATTGAATTCTCCTTCAACGCAATCCTGCGAAGATCGATACTAGCTCCGGCTAACAGAATCATTTTGGATCTTGGATTGCCGATTCTTGATTGAATCGGAAATGAAAATCGGGAGAGCTGTCTCAGCTCTCTAAGGGTAAACTGACCGGTTGATAGCGCTCGGCGAAATCTTTACCGACCTTCCTTCTCTATTGGGAGGGGAGGCGAAAAAAGCGGCCGGCCAGAAATCTCTGGAAGATTATGGAAGCTTTCTTTAGCAACAATCAGAATGAGCCGGAGCAGCCCGCCAGTCTTCGGTTGCACCGGCATTTTCTCCACCTGATTCCTGGTCATGACGAGGCTCAGCACGATTCGTAATCAGTAGGTCGAGCCCCATCTCGTATGGCGGGCCGCTGAAAACACCTTCCATTTATAAATGCGATTTTTTTGAATTCCGGGAGCTCATCGCGCAAGGAAGAGGGCCCTATTGCAGAGAATATAGACAATGTGGTTTTGAGAGTTGTGCGAAATTTGATGCGCTACCTGAATTGAAATGAATTAGCTCGTCAGCTTTGGTAGCCCGGCAATCCGAGCATCCCTTAACGCTGCAAATGACCTTCAGTGATCAAGAATAACCTTTGTCTTTCTTGACACGGTATTGGACGCTGTCACTTCTCATTTTACCTCTAATTGCCACGATTATCCCCCAAATCCTCATGGCATGTTCGTTGCTCTGCGATTACTACCTGGAGGAAGAAAATGAGACCGAGGGATTTTTCTGCGATCGTTTTGCTTTGTGCCCTCTTCGCAGTGCTTCTTATGACGCAGACGGTTCGATCGCAAACTCACCCTTTATGGCTTCAAGGTGACCCTAGCGATACCGACCCGGATCTCGAACGTTTAAACCGGGCCTTTATACGATTGGCAGAAAAGGTACGACAAGCCGTGGTTCATGTTCGGGTTGAGCCGACCAAAGCACGCGGATCGGGATTTATCATTGATCCCCAAGGATACATCCTGACCGCCCATCACGTGGTTAACGAGGCGAAAGAGATTGAGATCCGTCTTGCCAATAGACAGCGTGTTCGTGGTGAGATCGTTGCGACGGATGCCCAAGTAGATTTTGCAATCATTAAGATTAATGGAGAAGGAGAGTTCCCAGTCCTCCCCCTGAGCGATTCCGACGTTCTGAAGGTAGGAGAGTTAGTTGGCTCTCTGGGTTATCCCTTTGGATTGGAGAGTTCTTTGCACGTGGGCATCGTTAGTCGGCGTGGCAAGCGCCAGAATTCGTCTGCTGCGTTTGATCATATACAGGTGGACTCCCCAGCCAATTCCGGCGAGAGCGGGGGACCGGTGGTGAATATGAAAGGTCACGTCGTAGGTATGCTTACGCAGGCTTCAGAGAACGGAACTATCGGGTTTGCCGTTCCCATCAATGTCATAAAGGCTATGATTCCCCGCCTCCTGGGGGGTGAGAAAATTCCTTGGGGTTGGTTAGGCGTAAAATTATCAGAGTTGACGCTGGAATTGGCCGACGGCTTAGGAGTATCGCCTGTAAGGGGCGTATTGGTCAGTTCTGTACTGGCGGATCAGCCTGCCGAGCGGGCGGGAGTCCATTCTCGAGACGTTATCCTCTCTGTTGACGATATCGCCGTGGACAGACCGAGTGAGGTTCTGCGCGTTGTTAAAGGCACAGAGGTCGGCAGCGAAGTGACGCTCACTATTTTTCGCAGCGGTGAAACCTTCGTGGTCCCTGTAAAGCTTGGCAATAAGCCAGGGGCTCTAGACGAAAATGAGGGGTAAAAAAGGGTTGACCCGTTGAACCTGCAGTATGTATGCCCGCTGCGGCGGAAAGCGCATTTTTAGAGGACCGGCCCAACGGGTTTTCAATCATTACGTCTTGGGCCAGTAATCCAGAATTTTATTCAGATTGGACTGAATCTCCTTCAACACAATCCTGCTAAAGGTCGATACTAGCTCCGGTTAAGAGAGTCAAATCGATGACTCTCTTCAGGACGAAATTTTTAGTTTTGAATTTTTGAATTGTGAGTCGCTCAAGTTAAAATTCAACCACTAAAGACTCTTAAGGAGAGCTATCTCAGCTCTCTAAGGGTAAACTGACCGGTTGATGGGGCTCGGCTGAGAGATCGGCGGCAAGCGTCACTTCCATCACCTGCCCCACCTGCTCGTGGCAGAAAGGGTGTCACGTGGCAGAAAGGGTGTCAGGAACCTTTTTCCAGGTAGCTCAACCTAACCCCACACAACCACGGTGGCTGGTTTGCCCCGGAACGGTGGCCGGTTTGGTGCGGAAAACACACACAAATGAGTTTTAACTTTTATACCGCTATATAACGGTATAATATGCGCCCCACTTCGACCATTTGCCGCCGCCCGGCGAATCCATAAAACCATCAAAGCCACTCGATGAGTGGTATCGGTTGTACATTGGAGAAGCCTTAATCCAGATCTAGTCGAAACTTCGCCGCACTTGGACCAGTAGCCCAGTTAACGAATTTCCATTTGTCGCCCTCGAATGATTGCCCGTTTATTATCTCCACATTTGCTAGGATTACACTGCGCAAGGAGGGAATTCCTCCACGATATCCTTTGAGAAGATTAACGTAATTCTGTAGTCGGGCATTGACGCTTTTATTATTGGTTGGCATTTGCTTTTCTAAGCTTTTAATTACTCTCGAACTCACTGCTTGAAAAATGTTGCGGTCTTTTTGATTTTCTAATAACGCTATGGATTCCAGAAGCACGCTCTCGAGAATTGGTGGGTCTAAATTAGTGCTAACAGCACGCAAAGCTCCCGCCATAGCCTCAACATTAGATGCACCCCGTTCGTTCTTTATAAGCTCCACCAAGTCTCTGGACAGACTTTCGGCAGTCTTTGAATCCAATTTGCTCCCGACGGCTTCAAGTACGTTAGCCCAGACTTGGTGCCTAGATCCTTCCCGCTGACTTTTCATGCGATCAATTATCTCTTTAGCCACTGCTTCGGCACTCTTTGGCTCTAACTTATCGCCCAACACGCGAAGCAAATCGATCATTGCTGTTTGCACAGTCGAATCCTGTTCGGTCTTTATCCAGTCCATCGATTGTTTTAATTTGATTTCAGTATGCTCTGCGTTTATTTTACGCGCCATCGTTGAAAGGACCTCAACCAGCGACCGTCGTACATTATCTTCTTCTTTTTTTGTGATCTCCACTAATGCGTTAAACTTGATTTCGGCGATATTCGCCTCGAATCTACTAGCGACGGCGCGAAGTGCTGTTGGTAATGATCGTCGGAAAACGTGGTTCCGTCGTTCGTTCTTCAATAGCTCTAGCAAATAATCAAACATTTTTTCGGCGCTGTTTGATTCTAACTTGGCACCTAATAGCGCCGTTACCCCCGCCAACGCTTTAGAAATGGAGTCATCGTCTTCGGCCTTAATGTATTCGATCAACTCTTTGAAAGCTCGTTCAGCATTAGATGGATAAATCTTGTTACTTACCGCGTGAAGTGAGCTAGTTAGGGATCGTCGAAATGCCGTGTCCGGTTTGCTCTTTGCTAGTTGTAATAGCTCTCGAAACCTCTCGTGAGCATTTTTTTCCTCCAATTTGTTGGCCACTTCTCGAAGTGCCTCAGGCAGGGCCTGCCATACAGGAACATCCCATTCTATCCGTAATTGTCCAACCAAGTTCTTGAAGACTACCTCGGCACTCTCAACGCCTATTCGAGCGCTCAGTGTTTGTAGAATCATCGGCAATCTTCGGCGAATAGAAAATTGTTGTCTGGGCTTTAGCAATGCCAGCACTTCGGTCGATCTTTGTTCAGCATTCTTTGCCTCAAGTCGGCGAGCTACAGTTTCCAATGCGACAATGACGCTATTCTGCACCGACCGATCCTGTTCGCTCTGGGCTAAATCGATTAGTTCCTTAAAGAACTCGTGAGCGTATTGTGGGTCTAATTGTCGACTGACCGTCGGAAGCGCTCCAGCGAAAGCTCGCCGTAAAAGTAACTTCTCTTCAGCTTCAGTACGATTCAGTAAGTCTTTAGCAATTCGCGCAGCGTCCGCTGGCCCTACGTTCCTGCTGATAGCGTGAATTGCCGCTATTAGGTTGAACATCACAAATTGATCGGTTTCCGTTTTAATCCACCCGACCAAATCGGTGTATGTTTGTTCAGGATTGTTTAGTGTCAGCTTGTTACTCACTGACGAAAATACCATAGCCACGACTCGTCGGTTTGGCAGATTGTCTCGATTTTTTAGCCGTTGGTTCAATTCATTGAAAATTGTTTCCGCATCGTCTGGCTCCAGTCGAGAGATGAGAGCCTGAAGAGCCTCGTTCATTGATTCTTTTACATCGTCGTTCTCTATGATTGGTAATGCCGCCAATTCCTTTAGCACGCTTGCAACGCTTTCTGATCTCAATTTGCTGCCAACAGTCTGAAATACAAGCAGGATAGCTCGTTGAACACCGTGATCCCGTGAGGTTTTTATCAATTTCACTAGTTCCTGGGTGATATTTTCCGCGCCCTCGGTTTCTAAATTAGTAGCAACAACCTGGAGTGCCTGAATCATGGTTATTTGGACAGATTGATCCCGCTGAGTTTTCATAAGGACTATTAATTTGTTGGCTAAAGTCTCGAAACTTGTGACGCGAAGCTGCGGTATTAAAGCCATCGCAAGATTAGCGGAAGGTTCTCCAGGCTTCAAAAAGCCGAGCCGACCTAGAATAATGTCCAGAATTTCACTGCTATGATTTCCAGTACTATCTAATCCCACAACTGCATGAGTCAACATTTCGATGTGTTGTAAGGCGCGGTGTGATGCGTCTGTGTTCTCAAGTGCATAATTTATCGCCGCCCGTCGTGCCCTCCAGGGACTCTCTAATAATCTTAGGAATTGAACCGCTTCCCTTTCGGAGAATTCTCTGTTTTCATCGAGGGCAGCGATAACAGTTTGCGCCAGGTTATAATCCCTCTGTGATTCACTCCAGTCATAAATTGTGAGCGCGATCAGAATTCCCATGACCCAAGGAGCGAAGCGTAAAATGCTCCATGTCATGTAATTGCGATAGTGATCGAAGGGGAGTCGTCGCAGTAGTAATTCCCACCATAATCTTACCTGTGTCTTCACTGGCAGTAATGCTCGCCATCTTTCCCGCCAACCGTCACTCCGCTGCCAAGCCACGAAGCTTTAATGGAGGTACAATCTCCACCTGTCCAAGGCGCGGTGAGCTTCAATTACTCCTCTGGCCAAATAGTCATGGTACAAGAACCAGATTTCACTTCCTGAACCAGCGGGATCTGGTACACGTCGTCGCACCACGTGACTTTGCTCAAGTCGTTCCAGTGCGGTGCTTAGAGTATTGGGTTCAAGACCAGGGAATTGTCTTATTAGCTCATCATATCCTTGCCTGAGAGTTTTTTTGCCATCACGGTCCGTGAGGGACATCAGCACCTCGATTACCAACCGAGTTGTAATACCGCACTCTTGGCCAATCTTCTGAGCACGGTCTTCAATATGGAGTCGTTCTAGGCCGGCTAATTCACCTTGTTTGCGGTATTGAGCGACTGTAAGGAATCTCCAGTGACGGATCGAGTCAAGCGCTATCGCCAGCTGTATTGGTAATATGCGTGCGTTCTGGATCGAAAGGTCATTTAACAATCGCCTTCTCAGTTGGTTCCAACCCCGGTCCGGAAACTCAACAACCGGCAAATCGTCGGAACTTGAAGCAGTAATTTTGTCGAACAGGGGCTCTATTAACGTGTCTTGAATCCGTTGCAGCAAAAAGGTTCTTGATTCACAAAACTTCAGTGCATCCAGACTGGCGCTCGTATCGTCCCGGCTAACAAAAAGACAGTGGCAATGCTCAGTTCTCACGTGTGAAGCGACCTGATGCCAGAACTTGTTTTGGCGAAGAAACTCTTCGACCTTTAAGAGAACTGATCCGTTAGAATAAAACTTCTCATGGTAGGCGGTTTGGTAATCATCGAATTGATCAAAGATCAACAGCGGAATTCGTGCGGTCCGGGCTTCAAGTTTAATTAAGATATCGAATACTTCATCAGAACTAGGATAATTCTTATAGCCTATCAGCTCGCAAGCATCTTTGTGTTCGATCCATAAACTACGGCCAAGAAGTGCAGAAACCCCTTGGTCCCACGGCGCTGCCGCAAGATCAATCACAATAGGTAGCGGTCTTCCCGAACCTTGTTCGCACCACGGAACCAAACCACCCCGTACCAGAGCGCTCTTGCCACAGCCTGATTCCCCAAACAGAAAGATCAGCTGTTCTCGAATGCATAGTCCGCCTAAATCGTTTACCTCGGGTTCCCTCCCTATAAGGAAACCCGGTGTCTCAGGCCGAACGATAAATCTTTCAGGACGAAGCAGACGGGATTTGCCTTTTATTGCCAACCACAGGAGGTAAAACGCGAACGCGCAAATGAAAAACGTCAAAGCCAGTTGACTCCATGTTGGCAGTTCGGCGATGAATTCCCAATGAGTTCGCAACTTGTCGAGAAGATCGAGAGCGTAGTTTGCGAGGCCTAATAAAAGGACGAGCAAACCTAGGGCGGCTTTAGGAGGGTCTGGAATCCGATCTAGCAGTTGTTTATCAATCATGCTTCTGGTGATGTCGACGTAAGCGTTAGAAATATAGATCATCCAGAATGTATAGCCTACGTAGGTTGAGTCCGATGAATGGGACTCCTATTTGTTTTATCGGGGCATTCTGGCACCGCCCCGACGAAGCTGTCAAACCGCCCCAATTTGATTTGCGATTGCCCTCTCTATTGCGAACTTTTTTATCTCTCCAGGTCATTGTTCGGCTTATCCCATCCCTCTCTTCTCTGAGGGGGCTTCCATACCTCAGTTGCATTTGATCGTGTAACTACGTCTTAGGGGGACTTACACAACGCGTTCTCTCGTTTTTCGCGGCGATTCCTGGGGGAAGTTCAGGCAGACTGGCTACTAAAGGCTGAACGATTGCGTTGCAACCGGCACGTGGCAGAAAGGGTGTCAGGAACCTTTTTCCAGGATTAAGGAACTAGTGAATACTTTTTCCAAATTGATGTCTCCTGATTTTCCCTTGAAAAACCCAATAATTTTTCTATTGACAACCAATCCCACACAGTGCTACCGGTACGCCCTCACGGAAAGGAGAATCGATAATGAACCGACGTAACACGATTAGTCTGACCACTTTAGCGCTGCTGTGCTTAGGCCTTGCTCTTTCTGCGGGCGACGCAGGCGCCCAGCAAAAACCGCTCAAACAGCAACTCACCGGAACTTGGATCCTTGTCTCCATTGACCAGACGGCCAAGGATGGCACCAAGCCGCAGCTCTTTGGTCCTAATCCGAAAGGCGTCCAAATCTTAGATGCCAGCGGGCAATACGCGCAAATCATCGTGCGGCCTGATCGTCCCAAGTTCAAAGTCAACAACCGTCTGGAGGGCACGCCCGAGGAAAACAAGGTGGCGGTACACGGAACCACCGCGACGTTCGGCACTTGGTCGGTCGATGAAGCGAGCAAGACGCTCACCGTGCACTATGAGGGCAGCATGTTCCCGAACCAGGCGGGAACGGATTCGAAACGCACCGTCAGCGTGACAGGGGATGAACTGAAAGTCAGCAACCCGGCAACGGCCTCCGGTTTGAAATCCGACACCGTGTGGAAGCGCGCCAAGTAAACGCCGCGTAAAGCGCTTCCACCTATAAATTGGTCCCGATAAGCGCCTGTTGGTGCGGGGGGCCTTTACCGCGCGGAGTGGTCCAGAAAAGGCGTCAGGAACCTTTTTGATTCGCAACCTCAAAGGTCAGGATTGAATTGTTTTCTCCTTCAACTCAATCCTGCGAAGGTCGATACTAGACCGGCCAGCAGAATCATTTTGGATTTTGGATTGCCTATTTTGGATTGAATCGGAAATCGAAAATCGGAAGAGCTGCCTCAGGGTTTCAATGGCAGACTAACAGGCTGATGGCGCTCGGCTGAGATATCGGCGGCAAGCGTCACTTCCATCACCTGCCCCACCTGCTCGTGGCAGAAAGGGTGTCAGGAACCTTTTTCCAGGAAAAAGAAATCACACTCTCACCATTTAAGTGTCACCGCCTTCTTGAATTAAAAGAACATCTAGTTCTGAACGAAAGCCCTTGGCTTGATCCTTTCTCAACTGGTTAAAGAACCGGTTGAATGCCTTTGGCGTCAAAAAATTAAGCTGATAAACAGTGTTGATTCCCTCTTTTTTCAACCATTCATTGAGACGGCTGAAATGGGCTAGGGCGTATTCGAGCTTCTTTTGGTTCTCTGGTGAAGGATCCTCGATCTCGCCGTCGTCTTTGATCTCTACCACGTAAATAGTGTCGCCTTTCTTGATGAAAAAATCCGGGCTGAAGTCAGCGCGTTTTGGATGCTCCCCTTTCTTCCAAGCAAATTCAATCGCATAAAATCGTTGGGGTGAGTTCTTTAGCCAGCCGTCAATCACGTGGGCGTTCTCACGTTCACACAGTAAGCGAATAAACCGGCGTTCCGGTGTCCAATCGGCAATTGCCATGTTGCACGGCGTCTTGAAGTCGTGGGAGTTGGAAACCACTTCGCTCCCGAGTCGGTAGTCGCCGTCCGGGTCTTTCACGGCGTCGAAGAAGTCCTTTTGCTCATCCGTGATGGTTTTCTCGCAGTCTGGCGTATAGAAAACCGTCTTGTCGCCACGCCTGAGTTCGCTGGCGCTCACGCTGATGGCAGGTCGTTCCTTCGTGCTGATTTTCCGCAGAGCGTTCGGCGTCAGCTTGTACACAACACGCTTTGCCAACTTGCGACGCAATGGCCCAAGAGCCTGCAGAATTTTCTGTCGGTTCTCCTCGGTTATTCTGGCGGTCTTTATCTTCGCCCGTTTCGCCGAAGCCTTAACGATCTCAATGCAACGCTCGAGGGGGAATTTCCTCGCATACTGTGTGCGGTCCTTGTGATCAGGCGCGTCCCTGGATTCCTCATCAATGGACTGCAAGCGCCGATACATCTCCTCGGCCACTTCCCCAATGGAATAGGTCTTATGCTCAAGCTTGGTCTTGAACTTTGTATGATCGCCGGTGACGGCCCGCTCAAAGTGAATCGCCACGTCTTCCACTTCCACTTGCGACGGCAAATCAACATAGCCTTCTTCAAGCAAACGGTATTCACCCTTCTTCGTGAACTGGCTTGTATCGGTCTCCCGGGTGTAATCGAGGTTGTGCAGGTCGAAGTGATAGGTTGAATGCTCGACGACAGCCGACGAAAGTCGATTCTCCATCTCAAGAATCTCATTCACTAAGTGGCGAATCCGATCTGCCCAAGCATCATGATTGAAGACCGTCACAACCGGATCTGCGCCCTGCCAGCCGTCGGGACGGCGCAATCCGCGCCCCAAAACTTGGGCAATCAATAACTTGCTGTTGAAGGCACGCTCCTCGTGCGGCACGATTTGAAAAACG
>Ga0184626_10000216_pt1 | contig 15848 bp, 11 predicted proteins | sample PLM3_60_b1_FD_133142 | JGI IMG/M metagenome (GOLD analysis project Ga0184626, IMG submission 133142) | Groundwater sediment microbial communities from an aquifer in East River, Colorado, USA - PLM3_60_b1 | ecosystem: Environmental > Terrestrial > Soil > Riparian zone | place: USA: East River... | reverse complement strand
GGGCCAGGAAGCGGCGCCGCGCCTCCGCGCGTTGATCGCCGCTATCGCCATGAACCCGCAACCAGGCGTCGATGAAGCCGCCAATAAGCCACGGCCAGACCGTGCCCTGATGGTATGCGCCGTCGCGTTGCGCGACGCCGCCTTCATAGCGCGGGCAATACGCAGGATCGGAGGGCGCCAGCGAGCGCAGGCCCATCGGCGTCAGGAGATCGCGTTCAACGATCGCGACGATTGCACGCGCCGTCGCGTCGTCCACGATCGGGAACGGAAGGCCGCCGACGGCGAAGATCTGGTTCGGGCGCACGCTCGCGTCCATGCGGCCTGCGACGTGATCGACGTCGACGACGTCGTACAGACAACCAGCTGCCGCGTTCCAGAAACGCGCGCGAAACGCCGCTTGCGCGCGATCGGCCATTGCCGCGTAGCGACCGCCGGCCATGCGCAGCGCGTTGACCCACAGCGCCTGCACTTCCACGGGCTTGCCGATGCGCGGCGTGATGACGCGCTCGCCGACTTTCGCATCCATCCACGTCAACTGCACGCCGGGCACGCCGCAGGCGAGCAGCCCGTCGCCGTCCATGCGAATGCCGTAGCGGGTCCCTTTCGCATAGCCGTCGAGGATCGCAACGGTCGCATGCTGCAGGCATTCGCGCACTTCCATTGCCGGCGCGGCTGCGGCAATGAATTCGTGAACGGCAACCACGTACCACAGCGATGCGTCGACCGCATTGAATTCCGGTGTTTCGCCGTGATCCGGGAAACGGTTGGGCAGCATGCCCTCGGACACGGTCGCAGCCCATGCCGTGAGGATCGACGCGGCGGTCGCGAAGTCCGGCCGCGCGAGTGTCAATCCACGCATCGCGATGAACGTGTCGCGTCCCCAATCGGAGAACCACGGGAAGCCGGCGATTATCGTATGACCGCGATCGCGGCGCACGACGTAGGCCTCGGCGGAACGTGCGAGCGGCGGAAGCGGCGCGCGGCGCGCGGCCTCGAGGGTACGGATCCGGGTTGTCAGTGCCACTGCGTCCGCGCCGACGCCATCGCCCGCACGCAGCGTCAGCACCGCATCGCCCGCCGCGAGCTCGAAGCTGAAGGTGCCGGGGGCGGCCAGATCCTCGGTGCAATCAAGACCGCGCGTTGCTTCTTCGCGATAGAGGAAGTTGCGGTACCAGGTCGGCGCATGCGCGTAGCTCGCATTGGAAAACGCCGCAATGGCCGGCAGGTTCGCGTAGGGACGCCAGGTGACGTTGCCGCCGGCGGCGCGCGCGGAAAAATCGAACGCGGCGTTTTCGCGCATCAGCGCGTGGTAATCGCGGCCCGAGAGCAGGGGCCGCACGTTGAGCGTTGCGCGACCGGCGCCGCCGGTACGCCGCCAGGTCAGCGCCACCGATCCGTCCACACGGTCGACGATGCACTCGTGCGTGACTTCGCTTCCGTCCGGCAGCCCGAACGGCCAGCGCGGCCACGGTTCGTATGCGAACGCGATAAGGTGATCGAGCCCGCGCGGATGAATCACGTCGGGGCCGTAATATTGGGTCGACAGCGGCGTGCTGCCGGCGGCAAGGTCCACCCACGCTTCAAACCCGTTGACGAGAACGACGCGCCCGGTGGGCGGTGTCATCGGCGTCAACAGCAGCGCGTGATAACGCCGTGTCCGATAGCCGGCGACCGTTCCCGACGCGAAACCGCCTTCCCCGTCAGCCTCGAGCCACTCCGCGTCGAGCGGAAGCGGATTCACTTCGGGTCATCCCACTCACCCAGGCCGAATTCACGGCCGAGTCCCGGCTCCGGCTGCAATGCATACTCGGCGTACTGGTGGATCAGCTTGGCGACGATGCCAGTCCAGCCGGTCTGATGGCTGGCGCCGAGTCCTTCGCCGCTGTCGCCGTGGAAATATTCGTGGAACAGGATGAGGTCGCGCCAATAGGGATCGCTCTGGAACTTCTCGCGATCGCCGTGGACCGGTCGCCACCCGTTCTCGTCTTTCGTGAACAGCGTGATCAGCCGGCGCGTCATCTCGGTGGTCACTTCCCACAGCGTCATTTCCCGCTTCGATCCGGTCGGGCATTCGACCTTGAAGGTTTCGCCAAGACACGCGTCGTGTTTCTGCAGCGCCTCGATCAGCAGGTAATTCAGCGGGAACCACACCGGGCCGCGCCAGTTCGAGTTGCCGCCGAACAGCGTTTCCGTCGACTCGGCCGGTGCGTAGTCGAGCATCAACTGCTTGCCGTCGAGCGTCAGGCGAAACGGATGCTCGCGGTGATGCTTGGAAACGGAGCGCACGCCGTGCGGACTGAACATGCCCTCGGGATCGAGCACCGGCGCCAGGATGCGTTTCAGCTTGTCCGTATCGACGAGCGACAGCCGGATCCGGTCCTGCACGCCGCGCCGCGTCATGTCGCCCAGCCCGTGCAACAACTCGGGCTTGTGCTTGGCGAACCAGCGGAGCCGCTTGGCGAAATCGCCGAAGCCCGCAATCGCATCGCGATCGGCGACCGCGACGGCGAAGATGGGGATCAGCCCGGAAATGGTCTGCGCCGCGATCGGAATGCAGCGGCCGTCCGGCAGCCGCAGCTGATCGTAGTAATAGCCGTCGTCGGCATCCCACAACCCCTGGCCGCCCATCTTGTTGATCGCGGCGCCGATATAGATGAAATGCTCGAAGAATTTGGTCGCGACATCCTCGTAGACCGAGTCCTTCTTGGCGAGCTCGAGCGCCAGGCCGAGCAGATTGAGGCAATACATGCCCATCCAGCTCGTGCCGTCCGCCTGTTCCAGGTGTCCGCCGGTGGGCAGCCCGGACGTGCGGTCGAACACGCTGATATTGTCGAGGCCGAGGAAGCCGCCCTCGAAGATGTTGTTGCCTTCGGTGTCCTTGCGGTTGACCCACCACGTGAAGTTGATGAGCAGCTTCTGAAAAATGCGCTCGAGAAAATCGCGGTCGGCGCGGCCGTACATCTTCTCCTCGATCTGGTAGACACGCATCGCCGCCCAGGCATGAACCGGCGGATTGACGTCGGAGAACGCCCATTCGTACGCGGGGATCTGGCCGTTCGGATGCATGTACCACTCGCGCGTGAGCAGCAGCAATTGCTCCTTCGCGAAGTCCGGGTCGATCATCGCGAACGTGATCGCGTGGAAGGCCATGTCCCACGCCGCGAACCACGGATACTCCCATTTGTCGGGCATCGACAGGATGTCTTCCGCCGAGATGTGCCACCAATTGTGGTTGCGTCCGTGCTTGCGCGACTCGGGAGGCGGAGGCTCTGCCGGATCGCCCGCGAGCCAGCGTTCCACGAGATAGCAATAGTATTGTTTGTTCCACAGCATTCCGGCGAACGCCTGCCGCTGCACGTTGCGCACGTCGGGCGGCAACTCGAAAGGCGTGATCCGCCGGTAGAACGCGTCGGCCTCTTTGATGCGTTGCGCGAACATGGCATCGAACGGCGCACCGAACGGTTGTGCCACGTCGCCGGCGTCGCTTAAGCGAAGCCTCACCACAATCGTTGCGCCCCCGTCGATCGGACAGGCGTAATGCGGCGCGGCCTTGGTGCCCTCGCGTTGCGGATTCACCGCGTCGTGGCGGCCATCGATGATGTAATCGTTGATGCTGTCCTTGACGTACGGCGATGCGTTGGGCACGCCGTATATGCGTTGCAGGTTGGTTTCGTTCTCGGTGAACAGCACCTCTTCCGGCGGTTCGCAGTAGAGCCAGTACGGGGCGAGTGCGCGGTGCGCCGCCCTGAGGACCACGCCTTGGTCACCAGCGCTTTCGACGGCGATGCGCGGCTTCGCGCTGTCTTTGCTCCACGTCCAGTCGTTCTTGAACCAGAGCGTGGGCAGGACGTGCAACGGCGCGGGGTAGAGCCCACGGTTGGTCGCGCTGATCCGGATCAGCATGTCGCCCGGCGCGGCTTTCGCGTACTCGACGCACACGTCGAAATAGCGATTGTCCTCGAAGATGCCGGTGTCGAGCAGCTCGTATTCGGGATCGGCGCGGGTGCGCCGGCGATTTTCGTCCACCAGGTCCGCGTAGGGATACGCCCGCTGCGGATACTTGTACAGATACTTCATGTACGCGTGGCTGGGGACGTTGTCCAGGTAGAAGTAGTATTCCTTGACGTCCTCGCCGTGATTGCCTTCGTTGCCGGTCACGCCAAACAGCCGCTCCTTGAGAATGGGGTCGGCGCCGTTCCACAGCGCGAGCGCGAAGCACAACTGCTGCTGATCGTCGCTGATGCCGGCGATGCCGTCCTCGCCCCAGCGATAGGCGCGCGAGCGCGCGTGATCGTGCGGCAGGTATTCCCACGCAGTGCCGTTCGGGCTGTAGTCCTCGCGCACCGTGCCCCACTGCCGCTCGCTCAAATAGGGACCCCAATGGCGCCACGGCGCCTTGCCGTCGCGTGCTTGCTGCAGTCGCTCTTCTTCGGCGGTCAAGGGATTCCTCGTAACGACGTGAACGGTCCGCGCGGATCACCGCCCTTCGCCTCTATTGGCGATTCGGACGTGGCGATCCGTATTGTGCGGGCCGCAAGCACGGGCGACAACCATCGGCGGCTGCATCGCTGCCGCACGCTCCGGTCACCCGGATCCACGGTCGGTCAGGCGCGGGCGGTCAGCGTCTGCCCGCCGCGCCACGTCTGCTGCGGCTGCAGCGTCACCGCCTGGCTCGCCACCGCGGCCTCCACGCACAGCATGCGCGCATAGCCGCCGGGTTCCAGGTCAGCGAGCGTCGCGCCCTTTTGCGCGCCGGGATTCCAGATGACCGTGTCGACGAAACCCGCCGCGTGGACGATGGTGGCGCGGCGCGCCTCGCGTAGCTCGAGCATGGCGGGAATGCCACGATAGACGCGATCGATCTCGCGGTCGATCGCGAGCTCCGAGGCCGTCTCGACGAGGTCGTCCTGTTGCAGGACCTTGTCGCGATAGCGGGCGCCTTGCAGCCCGCGGACTCGCGTCGCCTGTACGTCAGCGATCCGCAGATACGTATGCAACGCCGTGGTGAACGCGAAACTCGCGCTACCGGTGTTGGTCACCGCGAACGCGAGCACCAGCGTGGACCCGCGGGCGGTTACCGAGAGCTCGATGGTGAATGCGTGCGGCCAGAGCGCCCGCGTCGCGTCCGAATCCTGGAGCCGCAATCGCGCGAACCCAGCACCGGCGCCGGCACGACCGCTCTCGACCAACTCCCAGGCGGTGATCCGCGCGAAGCCGTGCATCGGCAATGGGCCCTGATCGGCAAACTGCGGAAAGCATACCGGGACGCCGCCGCGAATCGGCGCGCCTGGCGCGAATTGCGACGATTCGCTGAGGAACAGGCGGTCGTCGCGCTCGCCCGCCGGAATCCACGACGTGACATGCGCGCCATGCAGGTAGATCTCGACGCTAGCACCGTCGGCGGCGGTGATCGCGACCTTGGGCAGGCCACCGGCACCGGGCGCGGGCGCCGAAGCGGCGCTGTCCGCGATTTTGGAGGACATGTCTTGAGGTCCTTGGGCAAAAAACGTTTAAATGAGTCGATGACGGAGTTCGCCGCCACCCTCATCGTACAATTTCGCGAAGCCACGCGCAGCACTCGCGGCTTCCACCTCCGCTTGCGCCCTTCCCACGAGAGTCCGCCGATGAGCGAATCGCTGCCGACCGTGTATCTTGCCCGCCACGGCGAAACCGCCTGGAGCCTGTCCGGTCAGCATACCGGTCTCACCGACATCCCGTTGACGGAGCGCGGCGAGCAGAATGCGCGAAGACTTGGCGAGCGTTTGCGCGGCCTGACCTTCGCGAAGGTATTCACGAGCCCGTTGCAGCGCGCGTCCAAGACCTGCGAGCTCGCGGGATTCGGCGCCATCGCGCAGATCGATCAGGACCTCGTCGAGTGGAATTACGGCGACTATGAAGGTCTTTGCACCGCCGAGATCCTGAACGATCGTCCGGGCTGGCAATTGTTCCGCGACGGATGCCCTGGTGGCGAGTCGCCCGCCGACGTGGGGGCGCGCGCGGACCGCGTGATCGCACGCGCGCGCGCCGCCGCCGGCGATGTGCTCGTGTTTTCGAGCAGCCATATCCTGCGCGTGTTCGGTGCACGCTGGCTCGGGCTGCCCCCTGCCGGCGGCCGATATTTTCTGCTCGGAACCGCGAGCCTGAGCGCGTTGGGTTACGAGCACGACGCCTCCGAACCGGTGCTTCGCTTCTGGGACGATACCCATCACGTGACCGCATGAGCCCGCCGGGCCGCCCCAAGGGCGAATACCGGAGCGCGCAGCGCGAAGGTACTTCAATGACCGCACGCCGGGCCGGCCCATCGCACGCACGCTTGCGTCCGCTGCCTCAATTCCACGACGAACTTGCCAAGCGCGGCGGAACCGCGTGAAATAGCGAGCGAGGACTTTATTTCCGCGCCTGATCGCCGATGGCGCGGCACGCGGACAGGCGAAACATCCCCATTGTTGCGCTGTCATGACTGGCCGACTGCCAACCTTGAGCCGGTCCCATTCACCATTCCCGTGAGATGAAACGATGAAGGCAACCGCGAAACTCCACGATCTCGGTCAAAGTCTGTGGCTCGACAACATTACCCGCGACCTGCTCGAAAGCGGAACGCTTGCGCGTTACATCGCGGAGCTTTCGGTGACGGGATTGACGTCGAATCCCACGATTTTCGATCATGCGATCAAGGGCAGCGCCGATTACGACGCCGCGATTCGCAGCAAGATGAAGGCCGGCAAGGCCGGCGAAGCGCTGTTCTTCGAGCTGGCGCTCGAGGACATCACGCGCGCAGCCGACCTGTTCCGCCCGATTTTCGAGCGCACGCGCGGCGTCGACGGCTATGTGTCGCTCGAAGTCTCGCCGTTGCTCGCGCACGATACGAAGACGACGCTGGCCGTCGCCCGCGATCTGCATGCGCGTGCGGGGCGCCCCAATCTGTTCATCAAGATTCCCGGCACCAAGGAGGGCCTGCCGGCCATCGAGGAAGCGATCTTCGCGGGTGTGCCGGTGAACGTGACGCTGTTGTTCTCGCGCGAACAGTATCTCGCCGCGGCCGACGCATATCTGAAGGGCGTGGAACGCCGGATCGCCGCGGGGCTCACGGCCGACGTGGGCTCGGTCGCATCGCTGTTCATCAGCCGCTGGGATGTCGCGGTGGCCGGCAAGGTGCCGCCTGCGCTGAACAACAAGCTGGGCATCGCGATCGGCCAGCGAAGCTACAAGGCGTATTGCGATCTCGTTGCCTCGCCCCGCTATCGCCGCGTCATGAATGTCGGCGGCCGACCGCAGCGGCTGCTGTTCGCGAGCACCGGCACCAAGGATCCGAAGGCCTCCAACGTGATGTATATCGAGGCGCTGGCCGCGCCGTTCACCGTCAACACCATGCCTGAAGGCACATTGCTCGACACTGCCGATCACGCCAACATCGGTGCGGCGACCCCCGCGGACGGCGGCGACTGCGAGGCCGTGCTCGCCCAGTTCAAGCCGGCGGGTGTGGACATCGACGCACTGGCCGTGCAGTTGCAGGACGAAGGTGCCGCGTCGTTCGTCAAATCGTGGAACGAGCTGATGGCGGTGCTGGCGTCGAAGACGGAGATCTTGGGTAAGGCGGCATGAGCGGCGCCTCAAATCACTCTACCGTCATTCCCGCGAAGGCGGGAGTCCAGCGACGTTGGTACAAAAGCCACTGGGTCCCCGCCTTCGCGGGGACGACGGGCCGGCGATGAACGTGCTGGTCATCGATGTCGGCGGTACGCATGTGAAGATTCTCGCCACGGGACAGAAGGTGAAGCGGGAGATGGAATCCAGCCCAGCATTGACCGCCGAACAGATGGTGGCGGGCGTGCGTGCGCTGGCGCAGGGCTGGAAATACGACGCCGTGGCGATGGGCTATCCGGGCCCCGTTGTGCGCAACCGGCCGGTCAAGGAGCCGTACAACCTGGGCAAAGGGTGGGTCGATCTTGACTACCAAGCCGCCTTCGGATGCCCGGTGAAGATCCTCAACGACGCCGCGCTGCAGGCATTGGGCGGCTACAAGGGCGGCAAGATGCTGTTCCTGGGACTCGGGACCGGTCTCGGTACCACGCTGATCGTGGACAACGTGATTGTCCCCATGGAGCTCGCGCACCTCCCTTACAGGAAGGCCACGTTCGAGGACTATGTCGGCGTGCATGCGTTCGAACGCGACAAGAAGAAATGGCGCAAGCATGTGGCGGACGTGATTGCGCGTTTGGTCGCCGCGTTGGAACCGGAGGACGTGGTGTTGGGCGGTGGCAATGCGGGAAACCTCAAGGAATTGCCGCCGCTTTGCCGGCTGGGCGACAACGCCAATGCGTTCGCCGGGGGCTTTCGCCTCTGGGCGCAATCATCTGCGCCCAGGACCGCGGTCCGCACGGCTACGCGCTCGCGCAAATCCAAGAGAAGGTGACCATGCCATCGACCATTGCTCCAACGACGGCGCGGCCCGCGTGGAAAGCGCTCGCCGCGCATCAGGCAACCGTGCGCGACTTGAAGCTGCGCAAGCTCTTCGCCGACGACCCGACCCGCGGCCAGCGAATGACGACCGAGGCCGCGGGCGTCTTCCTCGACTACTCGAAAAACCGGGTGACCGACGAGACGATCCGTCTGCTGCTGCAACTCGCCGAGGAATCCGGATTGCGCGACTGCATCGCCGCGATGTTCCGCGGGGACAAGATCAACGTTTCCGAAAATCGTGCGGTGCTGCATGTTGCGTTGCGCGCGCCGCCCGACGCATCGATCGTCGTCGATGGCCGCAACGTGGTCCCCGACGTGCACGCGGTGCTCGACAAGATGACGGCATTCGCCAACCGCGTCCGGAGCGGCGACTGGAAAGGGCACACGGGCAAGCGCATCCGCAACGTGATCAACATCGGCATCGGCGGGTCCGATCTCGGCCCGGTGATGGCGTATGAGGCGCTCAAGTTCTACAGCGAACGGGCGATGACGTTCCGGTTCGTGTCGAATGTCGACGGCACCGATATCGTCGAGGCGACCCGCGACCTCGACGCGACCGAGACGCTGTTCATCATTCGTCGAAGACGTTCACGACGCTCGAGACAATGACCAATGCGCATTCGGCGCGCGATTGGGCGTTACGGGGCCTGGGCGGCGATCCGAAGGCGGTGGCCAAGCATTTCGTCGCCGTATCCACCAACGACGCGAAAGTCTCCGAGTTCGGTATCGATCCTGCGAACATGTTCGGCTTCTGGGATTGGGTCGGCGGCCGTTACTCGATGGACTCGGCGATCGGGCTGTCCACGATGCTGGCGATTGGCCCCGAGAACTTCCGCGCGCTGCTCGGCGGGTTCCACGAAATGGACGAGCACTTTCGGACGGCGCCCTTCGAACGCAATCTGCCGGTGCTGCTCGGGCTGCTCGCCATCTGGTACAACGATTTCTTCGGCGCACAGACGGTCGCGGTGCTGCCCTACGACCAATATCTGAAGCGCTTTCCCGCCTATCTGCAGCAGCTCACGATGGAGAGCAACGGCAAGCACGTCACGCTCGACGGGACGCGCGTCGACTTCGACACCGGGCCCATCTACTGGGGCGAGCCCGGCACCAACGGCCAGCATTCCTTCTATCAGCTGATCCACCAGGGCACACGGCTCATCCCGTGCGATTTCATCACGTTTGCGAAAGCGCTGAATCCACTGGGGAGGCACCATGACATGCTGGTGGCGAACGTGTTCGCGCAGACCGAGGCGTTGGCCTTCGGCAAGACTTCCGAAGAAGTGAAGGCGGAGGGCACGCCGGATTGGCTGGTGCCCCACCGGGTCTTCGACGGCAACCGGCCGTCGAATACGATCCTCCTCGAACAGTTGACGCCGGCCGCGCTCGGCAAGCTCGTGGCGCTGTACGAGCACAGCGTCTTCACGCAGGGTGCGATCTGGCAGATCGATTCCTTCGATCAATGGGGGGTCGAGTTGGGGAAGGTGCTTGCGCAGCGGATCATTCCCGAACTCGAGGGCGCGAGCGAAGGCAAGCTCGCGCACGACAGCTCCACGAATGCGCTGATTCATCGCTACCGGCAGCACAAAGGGACTTGATGGAAGATCTACCGCGCGGCTACGACCTGCCGCTGTACATCTTGCCGTTCGACCATCGCGGGACGTTCGAAACGAAGATGTTCGGCTGGAAAGAGCCCCTCACGCCTACACAGACGGCGGAGATCGCGGCTGCGAAGGGGGTCATCTACGACGGGTTCAAGGCGGCACTCGCTGCCGGTGTGCCCAGGACGAACGCCGGCATTCTCGTTGACGAGCAATTCGGCGGCGCGATCCTGCGTGACGCGACCGCGCGGGGTTTCGTCACGGCGTGTCCCGCGGAGAAGAGCGGACAGGAAGAATTCGATTTCCAATACGGCGATGATTTCGCCGTGCATATCGAGACCTTCCGCCCGTCGTTCTGCAAGGTTCTCGTCCGCTACAACCCGGAGGGCGACGCGGCGCGGAACAGCAGGCAGGAGGCGCGCCTCAACCGTTTGTCCGACTACCTCGCGCGGAAGGCGCAGTCGCGCTTCATGTTCGAGTTGCTGGTGCCGCCGGAACCGGCGCAACTTGCACGCGTGAGCGGCGATCAAAAAGCGTACGACCTCACGGTGCGGCCATCGTTGATGGTGCGGGCGATCGAGGCCATCCAGGACGCGGGTGTCGAGCCCGATGTCTGGAAGATCGAGGGACTGGACCGCCGCGAGGATTGCGAAAAAATCGTGACGGCTGCGCGGCGCGGCGGTCGTTCCAGGGTCGGCTGCATCGTGCTGGGCCGCGGCGAGGACGAGGCGAACGTGCACGAGTGGCTGGTGACGGCGGCGAGCGTGCCAGGCTTCATCGGCTTTGCCATCGGCCGCACCGATTTCTGGGACCCGCTCGTACAATGGCGCGCGAACAAAGTGACACGCCAAGGCGCTGCCAAGGAAATGGCGCGGCGCTATCGCGAGTTCGTCGACATCTTCGAGAAGGCCGCCGCCGCTTGAACTGCGTGCATCACGTCAGTCGTCGTTCCCGCGAAGGCGGGAACCTAGTGGCGTGCGACAGAAGACACTGGCGCACGCGCGGAACCGCGTGCGCCTTCGCGGGAATGGCAGAGTAATCCGTTATTCAGCACGCAAAAGGGAAACCATCATGCAACTCGGAATGATCGGATTGGGCCGCATGGGCGCGAACATGGTGCGCCGTCTCATCAAGGACGGCCATGGTTGTGTCGTCTTCGACGTGTTTCCGAAGGCGGTGCAGGATCTGGCGGCGGAAAAGGCGGTCGGCGCGACGTCGCTTGCCGACTTCGTCGGGAAGCTCGCGAAGCCGCGCGCCGTGTGGCTGATGGTGCCGGCGGCGGCGGTCGACAAGATGCTCGCGGAGCTCGTGCCGCTGATGGAAGCGGGCGACACCATCATCGACGGCGGCAACTCGTATTACATCGACGACATCCGGCGCAGCAAGGAGCTGGCGCCGAAAAAGATCGACTATGTCGACGTCGGCACCAGCGGCGGCGTGTGGGGACTGGAACGCGGCTATTGCATGATGATCGGCGGACCGACCGCCACCGTGCAGCGCCTCGATCCGATCTTCAAGACCCTGGGGCCCGGCATCGGGACGATCGACCGCACGCCGGGCCGCTCATCGGCCAGCGGCACGGCCGAGTTGGGCTACCTGCACTGCGGTCCGAGTGGCGCGGGCCACTTCGTCAAGATGGTGCACAACGGCATCGAGTACGGGATCATGGCCGCCTACGCCGAAGGTCTTGGCATCCTCAAGGCGGCGAACGTCGGCAAGCAACAGCACGCGATCGATGCGGAAACAACGCCGCTGCGCGATCCCGAGCACTATCAATACGACCTCAATCTGCCCGACGTGACCGAAGTCTGGCGGCGCGGCAGCGTCATCGCGTCCTGGCTGCTCGACCTGACCGCCTCCGCGTTGCTCGCGGATCCTGCCCTGGCGAAATTTGCCGGACGGGTGTCGGACTCGGGCGAAGGCCGCTGGACGATCAAGGCCGCCATCGACGAAGCCGTGCCGGCGCCGGTCCTCACGACGGCGCTGTACGAGCGATTCAGCTCGCGCGGCGAGGCCGACTTCCAGAACAAGCTGCTGTCGGCGATGCGCTATGAGTTCGGCGGCCATCTCGAGAAGCCCGCGGCGAAATGACGCGCCGCCGCCAAGGACGACGACGATGACCGCCATCCATTCCGACGCGCTGGTGTTTTTCGGCGCGACCGGCGACCTCGCCTACAAGAAGATCTTCCCGTCGCTGCAGGCGATGATCAAGCGCGGCCATTTGAACGTGCCGGTGATCGGCGTGGCGAAGCAGGGCTGGAACCTCGATCAATTTCGTGCCCGCGCCCGCGACAGCCTCGAAAAACACGGCGGCGTCGACGAGGCGGCGTTCGCCAAGCTTCTCACGCTTTTGCATTACGTCGACGGCGACTACGCGGACGTGGCGACGTTCACCGCGCTGCGCAAGGCGCTGAAGGATGCGCAGCACCCTGCACACTACCTGGCGATCCCGCCGATTCTCTTCGGTGCCGTGGTCGAGCAGCTCGAAAAGGCGAATTGCGTGGCGGGCGCACGCGTCATCATCGAGAAGCCGTTCGGCCGCGATCTCGCCTCGGCGCGGAAGCTCAACGCGATCCTGCTGGGCACGTTCGATGAAGCCCACATCTTCCGCATTGACCATTACCTCGGCAAGCGGCCGGTGCACAACATGCTGTTCTTCCGCTTCGCCAATTCGTTTCTGGAACCGATCTGGAACCGCAGTCACGTGGAAAGCGTGCAGATCACGATGGCCGAGGACTTCGGCGTCCAGGGCCGCGGCAAGTTCTACGACGAGACGGGCACGATCCGCGATGTCGTGCAGAACCACCTGTTCCAGGTGCTATGCAACCTCGCGATGGAACCGCCGGTGCGCACCGACAGCGAGTCGATCCGCGACGAGAAGGTGAAGGTGCTGAAATCCATCGCCACGCTCGAGCCCGGCGATCTCGTCCGCGGCCAGTTTCGCGGTTACCGGAAAGAACCCGGCGTTGCGCCGGATTCGACGAAGGAGACGTTCGCCGCGCTCAGGCTCACGCTCAACTCCTGGCGCTGGCAGGGCGTGCCGTTTTACATTCGCGCCGGCAAGTGCCTGCCGGTCACGTGCACCGAGGTGCTGGCCCGGCTGCGCCGCCCGCCGACGATGTTTCCCACGTGCACGGCGCCGGCGAATCATCTGCGCTTTCGCGTGAGCCCGTCCGTCACGCTTGCGCTCGGCGCGACGGTGATGGACGAAGCGGAACGCAACATAGGACAGCAGGTCGAGTTGCTGGTCAGCCACCATCCCGGCGTCGATGAACCAGATGCCTACGAGCGCGTACTGGGCGACGCGATGGAGGGCGACCCTACGCTGTTCGCCCGCGAGGACTATGTCGAGGAAGCGTGGCGTATCGTCGATCCGGTCCTGGCTGCCGCAACACCGGTCTGCGAATACGACGCCGGCACCTGGGGACCTGCGGAAGCCCAGCGGCTCGAGCCGCCCGGCGGCTGGGATAATCCCGTCGTCACGCAAGACTGACACGTTTCGCAGCGACGTCGTCAATGCAAATCGAAATCCTGGCCGATGCCGGTGCGGTGGCCACCCGCGCCGCGCAGTTCATCGCTGCGGAGGCGCGCGCCGCAGTGGCCGCGCACGGCCGCTTCGCGTTCGCGGTCAGCGGCGGCCACACGCCGTGGCAGATGTTGCGTGTCCTCGCGTCCGAAAGCGTGCCGTGGCAGAGCGTGCATCTGTTTCAGGTCGATGAACGCGTTGCTCCGGCGGGCGATCCCGATCGCAACCTCACGCACATTCGCGACAGCCTGCTCGCGCACATTGCGCTGCCGGAGACCAACCTGCACGCGATGCGCGTCGAGGCGACCGATCTCGCCGCCGCAGCGGCAGCCTATGCGCAGGAGCTTGCCACGTTTGCGGGCACGCCGCCGGTGCTCGACCTCGTCCATCTGGGCCTCGGCCCCGACGGCCATACCGCGTCGCTGATCCCCGGCGATCCGGTCCTGGCCGAAGCGCATCTCAATGTCGCGTTGACCGCACCGTACCAGGGTCACCGGCGGATGACGTTGACGTACCCGATCCTCAACCGGTCGCGTTGCGTGCTGTTCGTCGTGACCGGCGCCGAGAAAGTCCCGGCGCTCGCGAAGCTGCGTGCGGGCGACCCCACTATTCCCGCGGGTCGCGTCACCGGCGAGCGCGCGTCGATCATCGCCGATGCCGCAGCCGCCGGCACCGCGCCGCAGTAAACGACGGAGACTCCAATGGCGTTCCCGCAGGACCAGGACATCGCAACGCTTTGCATCAACACGATCCGCACGCTCTCGATCGATGCGGTGGAGGCGGCGAACTCGGGACATCCGGGAACGCCCATGGCGCTCGCGCCGCTGGGGTACGCGTTGTGGAATCACGTGCTGCGGTTCGATCCCGAGGATCCGATCTGGCCCAATCGCGATCGCTTCGTGCTGTCCAACGGCCACGCGTCGATGCTGCTGTGGTCGCTGCTGCACCTCACGGGGGTCAAAGCGGTCAACGCCGAGTACGAAGTATTGGGTCAGCTGTCGGTCAAGCTGGAGGATATTCGCCGCTTCCGCCAGATCGGCAGCAAGGCGCCGGGTCATCCGGAATATCACCTGGTGTCGGGCGTGGAAACGACGACCGGACCGCTCGGACAAGGCATCGCCACCAGCGTGGGCATGGCGATCGCGCAAAAGTGGCTCGCCGCGCGTTACAACCAGCCCGAATTCGCAATCTTCGACTACAACATCTACGCAGTCTGTGGCGACGGCTGCTTGATGGAGGGTGTGGGCTCCGAAGCGGCCTCGCTGGCCGGCCATCTCAAGCTCGACAATCTTTGCTGGATCTACGACAACAATCACATCACGATCGAAGGCAACACGCGCATCACGTTCACCGAGGATGTCGCCGCGCGGTTCATGGGCTACGACTGGAACGTGCTGCGCGTTGGCGATGCGAACGATCTGGAGCGCATCGGCCATGCGCTCAGGATCTTCGCGCTGACGAAGGGCCGGCCGACGCTGATCATTCTCGACACGCACATCGGCTACGGCTCGCCGCACCGGCAGGACACGGCGGCGGCGCACGGTGAGCCGCTCGGTGCGGAAGAGGTCAAGCTCACCAAGCGCGCGTACGGCTGGCCCGAAGACGCGCAGTTCCTGGTTCCCGACGGCGTGCGCGAGCATTTCGCCGCGGGGATTGGCGCGCGCGGCGCGCAGGCCCGTCGCGAGTGGAACGAATTGTTCAGCAACTACCGGACCCAGTATCCGTCGCTCGCGACCGAAATCGATGACATGCAGAAACGCGCGTTGCCGGACGGGTGGGATCGCAATCTGCCCACGTTCCCGGCCGATGCGAAGGGCATCGCCGGACGCGATGCCTCGAGCCAGGTGCTGAACGCGCTCGCGCAGAACGTCCCATGGTTCATGGGCGGTTCGGGCGACCTCGGCCCGTCGAACAAGACGACGCTCAAATTCGACGGCGCCGGCGACTTCGAGCCCGGGACGCCCGCCGGCAGGAACATGCATTTCGGCATTCGCGAGCACGCGATGGCGGCAGTGGTCAACGGCATGTCGCTGTCGAAGGTGCGCGCATTCGGGGCGACCTTCTTCATCTTCAGCGATTACGCGCGCGCCTCGATCCGGCTGTCGGCGCTGATGGAATTACCCACGCTGATGGTCTTCACGCACGACGCGATGGGCGACGGCGAGGATGGCCCGACGCATCAGCCGATCGAGCAGCTCGCATCGTTGCGCGCGGTGCCGGGCATGACGCTCTTCCGTCCCGGCGATGCGAACGAGGTGGTCGAG
>Ga0184626_10000214_pt1 | contig 15903 bp, 18 predicted proteins | sample PLM3_60_b1_FD_133142 | JGI IMG/M metagenome (GOLD analysis project Ga0184626, IMG submission 133142) | Groundwater sediment microbial communities from an aquifer in East River, Colorado, USA - PLM3_60_b1 | ecosystem: Environmental > Terrestrial > Soil > Riparian zone | place: USA: East River... | reverse complement strand
CTGTGCTCAAGGCTTTACGGAAACCCTAAACCGTCACTGCTTATAAATGGCAGTTGCTACTATTTAGTTTTCAAAGACCAGATGGGCCGCTCGTGATGAGCGAAAGGTTGTTATAAGAAAATGATTGCCGCTTGTCAATACCGACGAAAAGAATTTCCTAGCAATTTTTGCCTGCGCGGGCAATGCGATTTTTCCCGACTTCCACCACTTGATGCTGAGGATAACAAAACTGGAAATTGACGTCGCTGACGACCTGACCATCGACCTTTACAGCTCCTTGGGCAATCAATCGCCGCGCTTCACTCGTCGACTTCGCAAACTTGAGCACGTCAGCAATAAGCCGGCATATCCAAATCGGCTCCGGCGCAGCAAACCGCGTTCGAATATCTGTCGGCGTCACCTTCTTTTGGAATTTCGATTCGAAATAATCTTGCGCGGACGCCGCCGCCGCCGCACTATGAAAGCGCGTGATCAATTCTATACCGAGAGATTTTTTTACATCCATCGGATGAAGCGAGCCGTTGTCAACTTGCAAGCGAAGAGATTTAATCTGCTCCAGATCCCGGTCGCTGAGCAATTCGTAATAGCGCCACATGAGCGTATCCGAGATCGACATGATTTTGCCGAACATTTCGTCTGGCGGATCGGTTATTCCGATGTAGTTTCCCAGCGACTTGCTCATTTTGTGGACACCGTCCAGACCCTCGAGGAGCGGCATTGTCAACACGATTTGGGCTTCCTGACCATACTCTCGCTGCAGCTCACGCCCCATCAACAAATTGAAGCGCTGATCGGTACCGCCCAGTTCCACATCGGCTTTAAGAGCGACGGAATCATATCCCTGAATTAACGGATAAAGAAATTCGTGGATGCTGATCGATTGTTGCTTCTGATAGCGCTGTTTGAAGTCGTCGCGCTCAAGCATCCGCGCCACAGTGTATTTCGCGGCAAGACCAATCATCGAGACCGCGTCCATTTTTTCCATCCAGCGATGATTGAATTCAATAATCGTCTTTTGCGGATCGAGAATTTTGAAAATTTGCTCTTTATAAGTCTCCGCGTTGTTCACGACTTCTTCGCGTGTGAGTTGTTTGCGGGTCTCGGATTTCCCTGTCGGATCACCGATCATGCCGGTGAAATCACCGATGAGAAAGATCACTTCATGCCCCAGCTCCTGAAACTGCTTCATCTTTTGGATAAGCACCGTGTGACCTAGATGGAGATCCGGCGCCGTGGGATCGAATCCTGCCTTGACTCGAAGCGGTCGTCCTCTTTTGAGCTTGGCGACAAGCTCTTCTTCAGGAACAACCTCGACCGCGCCGCGCTTGATAGTTTGGAGTTGTGTCTGGAGCTCGGCCATGCTCAGTGGTTTGATTCCCAATGAATTCTCAGCCGGCGAATTTCCCGCGCTCTGCCGTTGTCGTCGATATCGACGATGGCGCCTTGCAGCACGACATTGTCCTGCGCCACTTCAAATTGGCGCGGCAGTTGGGTGATAAAGCCGCGGATCACCGATTCCTTTTCCATGCCGATCACCGAATCGAACGGACCGCACATGCCCACGTCGGTGATATAAGCCGTGCCCGCCGGCAAAATCCGCTCGTCCGCCGTTTGCACATGCGTGTGGGTGCCGAAAACGACCGACGCCCGGCCGTCAAGGTACCAGCCCATCGCGTATTTTTCCGAAGTGGCCTCAGCGTGCATGTCGACGATCACCACCAGCGACTGGGCGGCGTGTTGTCTCAAAATCTCATCGACGCAGCGAAATGGATCGTCTACGTGATTCGGCATGAAAACGCGCCCCTGTAAATTGATCACCAGCGCGCGCAAGCCATTGTGCTGCCAGAGACACCAGCCTTTGCCCGGCGCGCCGGCGGGAAAATTAGCCGGCCGAATGAGACTCTCTTGGTCATCCAAGAACGAATAGATCTCCTTCTTCTTCCAGATGTGATTGCCGGAAGTCAGAACCTGAACGCCCGCAGATAAAAGTTCTTTGGCGCTCTTGATATCGACCCCCATCCCGCCAGCGGCGTTTTCCGCGTTGGCGACGACGAGATCGATTTCCTCTTTCACGATGAGGGATGGGACGAGATCCCGCACGGCGTGCCGCGCGGGACGTCCCATCACGTCTCCCAGAATCATCACTCGCATCCGGGCCTCGCTCTCACTTCGCGTAATCCACCGCGCGCATCTCGCGGATTACGGTGACCTTCACCTGCCCCGGATAGGTCATTTCGTTTTCAATTCTACGGGCAACTTCACGAGCCATACGCGAAGCTTCGTCGTCCGATACTATGTCATGCTGCACCATGATGCGGATTTCTCGGCCAGCTTGGACGGCATAAGACTTCTCCACACCTTTGAACTCATTCACGATGCGCTCAAGTTCTTCCAATCTCCGCGTATAGGTCTCCATCATCTCGCGGCGCGCGCCGGGCCGCGCTCCCGACAGCGCATCGGCGGCATCGACGAGTGGCGCCAGAATCGTTTCCGCCTTTACATCCTCATGATGCGCCGCGATGGCGTTGACGATCTTGGGAGACTCACCGTATTTGCGCGCGAGCTCGGCGCCGATGATCGCGTGCGAGCCCTCGACTTCGTGGTCCACAGCCTTGCCGATATCGTGCAGCAAGGCAGCGCGCCGCGCCTGTTTTTCATTCAATCCCAGCTCCGCCGCCATCCCGCCGCAGATAAATGCAGCTTCAATGGAATGCAGCAGCACGTTTTGCGCATAACTGTACCGATACTTAAGCCGGCCGAGCAGCTTAATGATCTCGGGGTGAACGCCATGCACGCCCACGTCAAAAATCGCCTTCTGACCCGCCTCGCGAATCGCCTCTTCGATCTCCTGTTCCGACTTGCGCACCACCTCTTCGATCCGACCGGGGTGGATGCGACCGTCCGAAACCAATTTTTCCAAAGACAACCGAGCGATCTCGCGGCGGATCGGGTTATGCCCCGAAATGACCACGGTCTCCGGCGTATCGTCGACGATCAGGTCGATTCCCGTCGCCGCTTCGAGGGCGCGAATATTACGCCCCTCACGGCCGATAATTTTTCCCTTGAGTTCGTCATTTGGCAACGGAAACACGGTCACCGAGCGTTCCGCGACAAAATCACCGGCGAGACGCTCGATCGCCAGGGCAACAATCTTTTGGCCCTTGCGCACGGCCTCTTCTTTGGCTTCCTCTTCGATGACGCGAATCCGCTTTGCCGAGTCATGCTTAGCTTCATCGACCATCTGGTCGATGAGATTCTTCTTCGCTTCTTCCCGGGTTAGGCCGGCAACTTGCTCAAGTTGCCGACGCGCTTCGTCGACTTGCCGTTCACATTCAAGCGCCTTTTCGTCGATATTTTTCTCGCGCGACTTGAGCGATTGATCTCGTCTGCTAAGATCGTTGTCGCGCTTATCGATGAGCTCCAGTCGTTTGTCGATCCCTTCTTCTTTGCTGATCAATCTTTTCTCCTGGTTCTGAAGCTCTCTGCGAGTTTCACGCACCTCCTTTTCTGATTCCGCCCGTTCCTTCAGTACGCTGTCTTTAGCCTGGATCTCAGCCTCTTTCTTGATCGCGCTCGCGTCCTTCTTCGCCTCTTCGATGATTCGGGCCGCTGAATTTTTCGCCGCTTCGCTTTGCATGCGTGTCTGCTTGTTGCGAATCCAGACAATTCCCGCAGTGAGTAGAACTCCGCCGATCAAGCCGGCAATTCCAAGCAATATACTCTGATCCAAAGACAACACCCCCTTTCAATTCAATCGCTACGGCTTCTTGCCGCAGTCGATGACTCGATCTTCCGTAATAATGTATTGAACTTTCTGATCCCAAGATTCCGTCGGTAAACTTTCGACGATCTGAATTTCGTATGCCAAGCCAACAAAAACCCCGCGATTGCCCAGCCGAGACAAAGCCCGATCATACCAGCCGCCGCCTCGCCCAAGACGATAGCCGTGATGATCGAACAGCACTCCGGGTATAAAAACCGCAAGTCGGTCACAATCGGCCGGCAACAAGGAAGCAGGACCTACGGGTTCAGGAATGCCAAACTGCCCGGGAAGAAGATCGGCGTGAGAATAGATCCGCACGAATACCGGCGCGTCTTGCTCGGCGAGCTTCGGATAAAAAACTTTTTTCCCTTCGACCAACCCGTGGTCTCGAAGCACCTCGGTCTCGACTTCGTTCTGCACCGGAGAATAGAGCACCACGAAATCAGCGGTGAGATACTGTGGAAGCTTGATAGCTCGATCCTGGACTAACCGGCTCCACTCACGGCAGTTCGCCGGTGAAAGCGAGCCGCGCCGCGACAGCGCCTGACGGCGCAACACGCTCCGGTTCTCTTCCATAACGGCTCCGTCCATAATTCGTTAGGAGCGGTTAGGAAAAATGATGAGAAGAAACTTTAGCGGGGAACGCTCGGCTAGAGATCAGATCGACGATTCAAAAGAGTCGGCCCCCTAGACAATTGCCCGCTGATACGCGCGCGGGCGGGCACCAACATTGCCGTTGTCAACGGGATATCCAATCGAATTTTAGGACTTTCCGTACGGGGCTGCCACATTGTAAGTGAATCGTAGAACAAAATAATCCAGCGGATCAAATCCACTGCTATCGTTTTTTTCCCATTCCCTCATCTTTCCACGCCGTCTCTGTTAAGGCGTCCGTCGATTCCCGAAATGCTCGGGTGATGGAATGCCCAAAAGACGTTTTAACCCTCCTCAGTCAATGTCGTAGACAATTTCTTGGACAATTGGTCCAATCTATTCAAAATCGATTCGTGTGTGTCTTTCAACCGATGATACTCGTCCGCAATATTAAGCGCGGCCAGCATGGCCACGTTCGATTTCGCCACCGGCTTCGAAGAGCGCATCAGCTCCTGCATCTTGCCGTCGACGTAACCCGCGACCTTGAGCATATAATTTTCTTCGGCGTCACTGCTGATGGTAAGTTTTTGTCCCAGGATCTCGACGTCTAATGCTTTTTTCATTGAATGTCTTCCGCGCTTCAATCGACAAGATTCAAACTGACAAACTGGCCGATAATTTTGTCCAACTTTTCCCTCAACTCGATCCGTTCGCGCTCATACTGGCGAATCTGGCCCTTCAAGTGGTGCCAGTCGCTTTCTTTTTGCTGAAGCTTCTTTTCAAACGCGTCCTTCTCTTTTTTCATCCGCTCATGTTTCTCCAGAAGCCGATTGATCGTGGCTTCGAGCTGCTCAACGTTGTCGAGTGGCATGGTCGTATGCACCGCAAAACTTCATGTTTGAGTTTAGTTTTAACGTGGTCCCTTGTCAAGCCAATGTTAAGAGCTCCATCGACGCTGAAAACCTCGACAAATAAATAGGATAGCAACTCTGTCTGGACTTATTTTGAACTCGAATTCGAGATTAGGTGGAATCATCTAATAAGTATCGGAGCGGTCAATGTGAGAGAAAAGACGACACGATCGTAGTGTTGAATTTCGGAGGTTGAACACACACACCCTCCAAGCGGTGAGTGTAAATTTAACTTATGTGAGTCCAATAACCCTACGGTTTCTTCTCCTCAGGAGGCTCATCGATTCCAAGCACAGATTCCCACGGAACGCTGCAGTGGGCGACGATCAAAGTGTCGAATTTTTCCCACCAGGCGATGTCTCGACCTTCGCGGCTTACGAAACGCACCATCTGCAGCAAGTCATTAATTTCAGACGGGCGTAGCGCGGGCTCGAAGGCGGGCATAAGGCCGCGTCCATCAGCGATAATTTTTCTGATCTGACTATTACTTTTTCTTTGTACCGTGTCTCTAAAGTCCGGCGTAGGAACCGGCAGGCTTGCGGCCATCGGTCCATCACCGCGGCCGTAGGGACCGTGGCAATTGAGGCAGCGTTGCGCATAAAGCGCATCCATCCGTTCGTTACGCCCGCAGCCCGCGAGAAAGGCAACAACAAAAATCAGCGACACAAGTATAATATTCATTGGCCAAGAACCTACGAAAACCACGCGCCTCCTCATGCTGCCAAATCCAACGGTCGATGACCAGCTTATTGACACGATCGCGAATTTCGTGCTACCAACTCGCCAGGTCAAGCTATGCATCATTTATCCCGCTTCGGCGTTTCATTGGAAGAGGATCTCCTGGCCGCTTTCGACCTGAGCATCTCCGGCGTCGGTTATCAGAATCGATCGGAAGCCATTCGCGATCTGATCCGCGATCATTTGATACAAAAAAAGGTCGGTCAACCCAATGTAGAAGTCATCGGCGTCGTGACTATGGTTTATGACCATCGGGTTCACCATTTGAGCGATGTGCTCGCCGATATGCAGCACAAGGCCGAAGTAGTTGTGAACGCAAGTCTGCATATTCACCTCGACGAGTACAATTGCCTGGAAGTGGTCGTCATCCGCGGCCGCGCTGACAAGGTCCACGAAATCGGCGGCAAGCTGATCGCGACCAAGGGAGTGCAAAACGGCAAGCTAGTGACCACGACATCGGAAATGAAGCACTAAATTTTTTTGCCAGATCGTAACACGAATTTGAAATTCATACTACTCAGCGGCCGCAAGAACGATGCAATCAGGACCTGCTGGAATTCTCTTCTTAGTTCTCTGTCTCATGATTCAGCGCCAAGCCGCATCGGCGCAACAGAGTCAAGAAAACCCCACAGAACCGGTGGAGATCTACGTCTGGGGTCAGCAGCCAACGTCTTCCGCAACGGAAGAGACGCGTTGGGAAAGAGATTTGGAACTTCGTCCATCGAATACGCCGAGTGACGTCTTGCGATTGACTCCCGGCCTGATTATCGGCCAGCACCACGGCGGCGGCAAAGCGGACGAGATTCTCTTCCGCGGCTTCGACTCCGACCACGGCACTGACTTCGCCGTCTTCGTCGATGGCATTCCAGTGAACATGGTGACCCACGCCCATGGTCAAGGGTACGCCGATTTGCACTGGCTCATTCCTGAAACCATCGAGAGGGTTGAGATCTACAAAGGGCCGTACTTCGTTCACCTCGGCGACTTCGCCACATCCGGCGCCATGAATATCATCACAAAAAAAAGAGACAAACACAGCACGCTCACTCTGAGCGGCGGAAGTTACAGCACGCAGCGTTACGTCGGAATTTTTGCGCCGCCCGAAGGGACCATTCTAACTCCCTATATTGCCGGCGAGGTTTACCTTAACGACGGGCCATTCAAGAACCCCAATGATTACTTCAGGTATAACATCCTCACCAAATTTGGTTTGTGGTCGACAGCCAATTCAAATCTAAGTTTCCTCGGCACCTTTTTCAAAACAAGCTGGAACGCTTCAGGCGAAGTTCCAGCCAGAGCGGTGCGGAGCGGTGAGATTGGCCGGTTCGGTTCTTTCGATTCCAGCGAAGGCGGCAAATCGGAACGGCAAAATTTAAGTTTGATATACAACTTTGCCGACGCCAATCAGGCTTTCACGGCGCAGACCTGGGCCTCCTGGTACAAGCTCCAACTCTGGTCGAATTTCACTCTATTTCTCAATGATCCGGTTAACGGCGACGGCATCGAACAGAACGACAAGCGCTTTTTAGCCGGCAACAACATTAATTACCGGAGAAATTATGATCTCTGGGGCTTGCCGATGGAAAGCTTCATCGGCTTTCAGAGCCGCTTCGATCACATCCGCGTCGGACTGTTCAATCAGACCGATCGCCGCCGGCGCGAAACCGTGAAGAATAATAATATCCAGCAAACAAATCTTGGCTGGTTCGCGCAGCAGGAGATCCGACCGACCTCGTGGTTGAGAACCCAAATCGGCGCTCGAATGGACAACTTCTGGTACGACGTCGATCAGATTGGAACAGTCACCGAACCGATTTCAGGGGAAGGTTCCGCGACTATGGTGAATCCCAAGCTAAATTTTATTTTTACTCCGTTCAACGACAATAACGTTGCCAAGGGAACCAACTTGTTTCTAAATTTTGGCGGCGGCTACCACAGCAACGACGCACGGGTTTTCGTCCAGGACCCGAAAAAGAAGATACCCCGCTACTGGGGCGGAGAGCTCGGCACCAAGTCGCGCTTCTTCGACCGTTTGGACGTTACACTTTCCTACTGGCGATCTTATATCGAGAGCGAACTCGTGTTCGTGGGCGACGAAGGCACCTTCGAGCCGGCCGGCCCGAGCAGCCGTCACGGCATCGAAAGTGAATTTCGCTATGACATCTTACCTGGCTATCCTACGATCTCGATCTTTCCTATACCTGGGCACGATTTATCAACAGCGATCGAGTTCCGTTGGCACCGCGCTTTTTGGCGTTTACCGGAATCACGGTACGCCACGAATCAGGATTGCAAGCGCGTCTGCAGATGCGCCATATCGGTCGGCGTTACGGCAATGAAGACGGCAGCGTCCTAACACCAACCTCGACGATTTTCGATCTCTTTGTAAAATATGTTTGGCAGCGCTACGAGTTCTTCGTGTCGGTTCAAAATCTGGCAAACAAAAAATGGCGGTCTGCCGAGCATGTTTTCGTATCGCGACTCCCCGGCGAGCCCGCCGCGGGAGTACTCGATTCGCATTTTACGCCAGGCGATCCGTTTACCGCCAAAGCCGGGGTTACCGTGCATCTGTGGTGACTGCCGTGAAGATGACAGGTGTCGTAGCGTCAAAGGAAACAACATGACGGAAGAATTGCGCCTCGCCCCGTCCTTCCTCGCGTCAGCATTCATGCATCTCGTGGCATTGTTATTGGTCTCCACCCTAGTGACGCACCAACGAATATATCTGGAGCAAGATTTCGTATCTGTTCGGTTGCTCGATGTGCCACCCGAAGAAAAGCCAACCCAGCAGCGTGAACAGTGGCTAACCAAACGCGAATCAGCAACCACTAATCGACTCGCCTCTCCTGCACCGATGACGCCGACAACAAAAAACGAGCCGACTGGCTCGATCGACACCAAAGCACCAGCCCAGCCAACCCCGGAGCGTTTCCCCGCAATGACGAAAACGGAAGGCGGCGGCAGCGAAGCCGGCGCTGGAAACTTATCTGACCAAGGCGATGTTGGAACTATTCCTGGTACCGGCACCGGCGGCGGAGGAGGCGGCACGGCTCCGTCCGGCTTGGGTCACGGCTCCGGCGCACCGGGATTACCCGCGCAGCAACCGGTTCTCAGAACCAATCGGGAAGCGAAACCGATTCAAACCGCGCGTGCGGTCTATCCACCGATGGCGTTGCGCATGGGACTGGAAGGAGATGTCACGTTGAAAATCGAAGTTGACCCCGAAGGCAAAGTAACCAAGGCGAAAATCATCAAGAACGTCGGCGCAGGATTCGACGAGGAAGCGCTCAAGGCCGTGCGCCAATCCCGTTTCGAACCCGCACAGCGCGACGGTCAAAACGTTCCAGGCGAGTTCACTTTTATTTACCGTTTTCGCCTGCAACGATAAAACGCACTCTGTCGGTTATGAATCCTGGAACGCCATTCGTCAAACATACAACGACGCGGCGCAACTGTCAGAGCGGCTTATCGACTTTGACGCAATAAGAGCTATGGTCGCTGGCGCGCGCGTCAACGGAGACTGAGCGCGCACCGCTACAAAGAAAGACTCATTTGATTCAATACTTCCGACGGCATGGAGTTTATGATCAAATCTGACAAGGAGAGGAGAACAGCACATGCATGTCCGTTGCTCGATGATAACAATGATAACAATCGGATCGATGCTCGCGTTGCCAGGCTTCGCAGCCGCGCAGCATGATCACTCCAAAGGGTCTGAAGCGCCGGCGAAACCGGCCGCGGCGAAAACTTCGAAATCCGCTCTCAAACCCGCCAAAGGAGCGATCATCAAAATCACTTCGCCAAAAAAAGATCAGGTCTTCAAAGGCGACAAGGTTCCACTCGAATTCAAAATAACCAAAGGCAAACACGGGCACCACGCTCACGCATACGTTGACGGCGAGCTGATGGGCATGTTCGAAAACGAAAAAGGCACGCTCAACAGCATCAAACCGGGCAAACATACTTTGGAGTTGCGCGTGGTGGCGGAGGACCATCAAACCGAATTGAACGCCACTGACAAAGTCGAATTTACGGTAAAATGAAGCTATCAGGCGTCGCCGCAGACTGGCGCTTGCGCAGCCGGGCAAGACGCTTTAGGATCGCCATTAAAGCGATGACGCTACTTGGAAAACAACTCTCGCTCACCAAGCGCGGCCTGTGTTTGAATGCCGCCATTTCCTTGTTGTTCTTCTTGATTTTCTCCGCGCCCCATCGCGTTCATCATTTCTTCTTTGAGCAAACGTCGACGCCGGCGGCTCACCGTGTCGCTCACGGACAAGCTCACGATCATTTCAATGGCAACGATCGCGATGCGCATGACCAATCACCGCCTGCTTCCAAACAGAGCGATTGCGCCGTTCTTTCCGTAGCGCAAACGGCGCATGGATCGTTGGTCGCATTATTCACACTGCCGATTTTCGATGGCGCCGCGACATGTCGGCATGATCATCGTGTCACGACAGTCGTGTCTCGCCATTTTTCCCCCGCTTCGCCACGCGCACCGCCTCAGCTCTAAGCTCTTTCCGCTCATTTTCTACGGGTTTCGCCGGCCGGGCCGATCAATTAGCGGTTTCGTAGAAAATGTACCGCGGCCCGATCGCTGGATCGGCGGTTTCGGCTCCTGAGGACATCACGTCGCGGCAAACCAATGAGCCATCGTTGCACGTAGAATAAGAGCATATCGAGCAATGACGGCGGATCGGCATTCGCCGTTTAGATAAACGATAGAAGTTAAGCTTAGGTGTGCTTATGAAAACCACTGCCACAGGATCGTTATGGATCGCTGCCTGTATGTTATTCGCCGGCTGTAGTTCGGAATTGGTCACGCGACAGAGCGCCGATCGCGCCGAACCGTTGAGCTTCGGCCCCGAAATTCACATCGGCGATGCTGAGTTGAACCCATCGACGCCATTTCTACGCTTTGCTCCGAACGCGCGCTTGTATGCGATCTGGACCGAAGACGAACCGAGTCAACCGCCCCAAATAAAACCGGCGCAGGCGCACAATCATAAAATGAGCGACCGCGACCCTTCGCCCATGCGTACCGCGATGCTCGCTTCGTCCGCCGACGGCGGAAAAACCTGGTCAAGGCGGAAAAGAGTCAATCGCGATATTGAAGCCGTCCAAGGAGAAGAAAACGGACCCAAAGTCGCTTTTGGTGCTGATAACCGGGCATACGTCGTTTGGTCGATTCCCGGGGAAAAAGGCGACAAGACCCGCGCCAACGTTCGCTTTGCGATGGACGATGGTAACGGCGGATTCAGTCCGGCGCGGACATTGAACGAAGTCAAAGACGCGGCGCGCTTTCCGATCATCGAAGTCGCGCCTGACGGCAACCCGCTCATTGCCTGGATCGATCGCCGAATCGACAATCCTAAACCGCGCCAGCTATATCTCTTGCGGCTCGATCCGAGCGGCAAGGCGCGAACGAAAAATTATCAGACGGGCGAAGGCCTTTGTGAGTGCTGCAAGTTAGGTATCGCCTTCGCGGATGGCGGCAATACGGTTTACATGGTGGACAGGGAGGTGGACGGAAATAAGATTCGCAATCACGTGCTGCGTAAGTCCACTGACGGCGCAACCACCTTCGGATCGTCGGTGGAAATCAGCAACGACGGCTGGCAGGTTCCCTCCTGTCCCCATTCCGGCCCAAGCATCGGACGCGACAGCAGCGGCCGCCTCCACGTAAGCTGGTTTACGCTCGGTCGCTCCGAACCAGAGGCCGGTATCTACTATTCGGTTTCGCAAGACGACGGCAAAAGCTTCGCCGCGCGTCAATTGGTGCACGCCAACACGGCGCCGGAAACGCTCTACACAAACCTCATCGTCGGCGAAGATGACACGATTTACGTGGCATGGAGCAATCTCGATGGCAATGGCAAAGCACAGATTTTCATACGTACACTCGCGCCCGATGGGAAAAGCTGGAGCCCGATTCAACAGATCAGCCGGGCTAAGGGCAATGCCAGCCGGCCCGTGCTAGCATTTTTGAAGAAACAGTTGCACGTCGCCTGGACAGAAACTGATGGCGAGGCGTCCCGCGCGGTATTGAGAAGCGCAACGGTGAATCGATGAAAACCGTATCGTCTCGAATCGATCGATTGCCGCTATTTCTCTCTTTTTCGTGGCTCGCGCTTTTCTGCATCGTCGACATTGGCCTGAATCCAAGCGTGTGTCAGGCACAACATGTTCACCCGGCCGGGCCAAGCGCTGCGCCAAGTGTCGGCGCGCCGGCCGTGCCATTCGACCTGAAAACCCTCGAGGGAAAACCGGCCAACCTGGAAACATTTCGCGGCAAACCATTGGTGCTCAACTTTTTCGCCAGCTGGTGCGATCCCTGCCGCGATGAAATGCCATTGATCAACGAGCTGGCGTCCAAAGCCGCTAGTGAGGGCTTCAGTGTTCTAGGAGTTGCCGTTGAAGACGGACGCGCCGCCGTGACGGAATTCGCCAAGGAGACTAAATTAGTTTTTTCCATCGCATTGGACTTAAACAGCACAGTAAAACGCGCCTATCGAATCTTCGGCCCACCGGCGACTTTTTTTATCGACGGTCAAGGAATCATACGCGACGTGGTGCTCGGGCCGATCACGGCCGAGCGTGTGCGTCAGGCGATGAAAAAAGTTGGCACGACAAGTTGAGACGCGCCAGCCTGGGATCGAACGCCCTGATCCCACGCTTTTGGTTCACGACGGGGTTGGGGCTCATCATCCCGGGAACGAATCAGAACTGAATACCATTTGAAGAAATGACCATCAGCCATACCGGAATGTCTTGGAAGTTGGTTTTCGGCATCGCTGCTTTATTGATTTTCTTCACACCGATCTTCCCCATCCCCAGGGCCTCGCCGAACCCCACGAATCGATCGCCGGAAAAGCCGCTCGATGTCGTCAGAGCCTACCTCAAAGCGACTCACGCGCACGACTTTCGCACCGCCTACCAATACATTTCTACCTTCGATAGAAACGTCAGAGACGAAAACAGATATCTTCGATCGGAAGCAAATTTCAGCGGTTTTGCTCTTGTGCTAGCGAAAACGCTCGCTGACGACATGGAGGTCTGGGTGGTCGAAGAAAAGTTAGGTCCATTCAACGCCCGTTACCAAGTCGGCTACCGTGTTCCAGCCGCTGATGAAATCGCCTCGCAACTTTTCGACTGGAATCCCGACAAGCTCAACGCCCTTTCAACCAACGAGCAGCGTCGCTTGTTCGCAGCTGTCGATAGCGTTAAGAATCGTAGAAAGATGATTACCATCGAAGGCCGCGAGACTCTTGATCTTGTTTCGGAAAAAAGCGGTTGGAAAATTTTTCTTGATTGGACCTCAAGAACTCGGATCGTTTTCAATGCTCGTCAGCCGCCCTCGGGCGATTTGGAAGTTCGATTTCTGCGCAATGATTTTTTAGTTAAGATCGACGATCCTTTCCAAATCGATTTCACGGTTAAGAATCGGACCGATCGCGACCTTGTCATGAGACTCAACCATCTGTTCGAGCCGGGTCGGCTGGCCGAGAATATCGATATGATCGCTTGCGGTTCACTCGCGCCGTTTCGACTCCGTCCTCAAGAAGTTCGGGAATTGTCCAGCAACTATCTTTTACGCGGCCCTGTCCAAAAATCAGCGCGAGTTTCAATCATCTATGATTTCACTGCGGCGCCCGCAGTTGCGGAAAGAAAGAAGGCACCGTAGTTTGTCGGAAATAAGATTTTCGAGCACCAGAAAAAGATAGCGGATCGACTGCCATGACATCCTTCAATCTCGCCCGCATTGTTCCCACCCAATCTGTCCTGGTTTTCGTCGTCGCGGTACAACTGTTTGCCGCGCAGCAGCCAATCGACATGGGCGATCCGACCCAAGTCATTCAAGCCTACCTGCGCGCCACCTACGCCCGCGACTTCGTCGAAGCTTATCGCCTGATTTCCGCCCAGGATCGCAAGGTGCGCGACTTGAATCGCTATGTTCAATACCGGGGCGCGTTTAGCGGCTTTATTCTCCAAGCGTCGAAAAAAATCAGCGAAGCCGTTGAAATCAAACTCTTAGAGCAAAAAAAGGTCGGTGATAGCCTTCATCTAGTCGTCAAATACCGTGTTCCCGACGCGAAAAAGATCGCGCCGATTTTGTTAAATTGGGATCCGTACCGCTTGAATTCCTTAAGCTCTGGCGACCGCGATCAACTTCTCACGGCTTTGGACAGGAAACGGCGGGACGGGTCGCTGGAGATGATCGACGGCGAAGCAAGATTCGAACTGGTCAGAGAAGGAAGCGAGTGGCGTGTGTTCCTGAACTGGGATTCCGGCGTTAAGATCCCGCTGCGGCTCGATCTATCGAAGGCGGCCGGCTTAGAAGTATCTTTGTCGGAGAGGGAGGTTGCCGTTTTGCCCGGCGAAATCTTTAAAATTCTGCTTAAAGTCAAAAATAAGACCAACCACGCGATCACCGCCCGCATCGGCCATCTGGTCGAACCGAAAGACAGCGCCGACTATCTTGATTTCGTCCAATGCGGCTTCCTGTTGCCGGTGACTATTCCACCGGCAATCGAGCAAGAATATGCCGGCGTTTACCTGTTGAGAGGAAACCTTCCAGAAGGGGTTCGCCAGCTCGAGCTAACGTATGATTTCAATATTCTTAAATAGGCGTTTAGGTCATGCATGTCTGATGTTCCTGATTCTTTGTCCAAGCATGCCGTATGCTCATGTGCCGGACGCTCCGAAAAACGCGCTCAAGACTGCGACAGCTGTGAACGTAACGACGCCCGATTTTGTGCTAGTCAATCAGGACAATCAGAGTTTCCCTTCGACCCAACTGCGCGGCAAAGTCGTGGTGTTGAATTTCATTTTTACCACCTGTACGGACGTTTGCCCGATTTTCACGGCAAATCTGGCTCAGCTGCAGCAGACGTTGAATAGTCGCTATAACGGGGACGTCTTTTTCGTCAGCATTACCACTGATCCCGAAATTGATTCGCCAAAAGTATTGAAGGCATACGCGCAACGCTATAGCGCGGATTTCAAAAACTGGGCCTTCTTGACCGGCTCGGAAACCGAGCTGAATCGGGTGTGGAAAAGCTTTGGCATCCGGGTGATTAAAAAAGCGCGCGGCTTGGTCCAGCACGTAAGTCTGACGACTGTGATTGACCGGCAAGGAGTGCGACGGTTCAACCATTATGGCGAGAAATGGCGCGTCAAAGACGTCGAGAAAGATCTATTGTCGTTGCTGGAGAAGAAAGCGTAATCGGTTTTCAAGGCAATCTAGCAGGCCGGTTTTTTTTATGGTTAATTGATCTCGAAGAATGGAGTCAGGCCGTTTAGTCGTCTAATCAATCGTGAGGTTGAAGAAACATGAAAAATCTTCGTCGCCGGCTAATCGTCGGTTTTGTACTTGCTCTCGTCCTGACGCAGACACCATTTGTCGACTTCCGCGGGCGCGGCCGGATTGATCAGGCCCTGGCACAGGATTCAATCTATGAATCCAAAAAAATCGTCCCCTTCGTTCCGTCGCCGCAAGTGGTTGTCGAAAAAATGATCGAGTTGGCCGGCGTTAAAAAGGGCGACGTCGTTTATGATCTCGGCTCCGGCGACGGCCGCATCGTCATCGCCGCGGCGAAAAAAGGCGCCAAGGCCGTTGGTTTTGAAATCGATCCCGACCTGGTCGGCGAGTCACGCGCCAACATTCAGAAAGCCGGCGTCCAAGAAATGGCCGAGATTCGCAATCAAGATATTCTCACCGTCGATTTGTCCGCCGCCTCCGTCATCACCATGTACCTGTTGCCCGACGTTAATTTGAAACTTCGGCCCAATCTGCTGAGCCAGCTTAAACCGGGCTCCCGCGTCGTCTCTCACTCTTTCGACATGGGCGATTGGAAACCGGACAAAGTCGAGCGCGTCGAGGGCCGGACAATT
>Ga0184626_10000213_pt1 | contig 15908 bp, 17 predicted proteins | sample PLM3_60_b1_FD_133142 | JGI IMG/M metagenome (GOLD analysis project Ga0184626, IMG submission 133142) | Groundwater sediment microbial communities from an aquifer in East River, Colorado, USA - PLM3_60_b1 | ecosystem: Environmental > Terrestrial > Soil > Riparian zone | place: USA: East River... | reverse complement strand
GGCTGCATGCAATACTTTTCTTCGGTGTCACCATTAGGCCAATAAACAATGTCGGACTTCATCCGAATCGCAAACACACCGATCTTTCGGCTCGCCCCTTCCATCGTGCCCCAGCGGTAGTAACCGTCGGGCCGATCGCAAGGCATCCAAACGTCGAGGCGCGGCCGGTAAACCGCATCGCCTTTAAGCAGATCGTCGTAGCCGTCCTCCAAGGCCTCCAGACAGGATTTCATATCGAGAAGCTTTTCCACTTCCTGGTTGTTGATGAGTAGCATTTTGTCCTCCTATGATTCGCTTACACCAATCGTCCGAGTTTGGAAAGGCTCTCACCTACCGAAGGGCATGTAATTTCGTGACGTCAGGAAGCTCGGATTCGGATTGACTTTTGCCCAGCCTTGTCGCAAAGATAGGCGCAAATTTCGACGACTGGAGGACTTAACATTGAAGATTCTTCGCTTCAACGATGACAGGATCGGCGTAATCAAAAACGACAATATGGTTGTAGATGTTAGTGACACAGTTAACTCGCGCAAGGCCAAAGGCCCGCAGAGAGTGATGGAAGAGATCATCGAGGGTTGGCGCAAATACCGCCGCAGGTTCGAAAAGATCTTAGCGGAACAAGAGGGTGTGCCGTTAAGCAGTGTTCAGCTTCTGTGCCCGCTGCCTAGACCGAGCAAGTGCCTCGCGGCTTTTGTGAATTATGTCGATAGGCCCGATCGCAGTCCTGACAGTTTACCCAATGAATACTTTTACAAGTCGCCCGATCTCGTTGGACCTGGCGGAACCATCGAACTGAGAGACATCCCTGCGGCCGTGGTCTACCAGCCGGAAGCGGAATTTGCCTTTGTCATAGGCAAAACTGCGAAGGACGTTCCGGAGTCCAAAGCTTTAGATTACGTTTTTGGTTATGTCCCGTTCTTTGACGTTTCAACGCGTGGCATGGTGCGGCGCACCCAGTTCATTCCGAAGGGCCAGGATAGCCATGGCGCCTGCGGGCCGTGGATCATCACCAAGGACGAGATTCCGGATCCGCACAACGTCGTCGTGAAGTCGTGGACCAGCGGGGAGCCACGACAAAACTACAACACCAAATCCATGGCCCACAAAATTCCTGATCAGATCGCCTGGTTAACAAAATTTCTGCGGCTCAATCCTGGGGACGTCGTCGCCACCGGCACCTATCATGAGGGGCTCCGTCCCATGAACCCCGGCGATACGATTGAGATCGAGTTTGAAAATATGGGCCGGGCGAAATTCGAAGTGAAAGGCAACAGTCCGCGAAAAGACGCGGACTGGCTCCCCGGGCGCAATCAGCCGCAAGCACCGGAAGGCGGAGGGATGCACAGAGTCTGAGGGAATGGAATGATGGAGTGTTGGAATAGTGGAGTAATGGTTTTTCCGGAATCCCAACACTCCAGTACTCCATCACTCCAATGCTCCAATCCCAAAGACTCCATTATTCCCCCCCATTCATTCGCGTCATCCCCCAATGCCACGGGAGTAGCGAACGGTGCGCCAGGTTGAAAAGCTGGTTTAGAAGGTAGCCTAAAATCGCCAAAGCCAGCATCCCGGCATACATCTGAGCGACTCTAAACCTTCGCTGCGCATCCAGAATGAAGTAGCCGATCCCATCGGTACTTCCCACCATCTCGGAAATCACCACGAGAATGAGCATGATCGGCAGACTGACTCTCAAGCCGGTCATGATTTGTGGCGAGCTGGCGGGTAAGATCACTTGCCAAATGATCTTTCGTTTAGGCAACCCAAATGTCCTGGCCGTATGCAAGAGAACCCGATCGATGTTTCTAACTCCATCGAGGGTGTTTAGCAGGATCGGCCAAGCACAGGAAAAGAAAATGACAAAGATCTTCATCTCGTCTTCCAACCCGAAAAATAACATCGCCGCGGGAATGACCACGGGCGGCGGAATCGGCCGCAACATTTCGACGCTGACTTCCAGCGCGCGACGGATATTGTCAAACAGCCCCATGAAGATTCCCAGCGGGATAAATATCGCCGCCGCCAAAGCGTAACCCACCGCAGCTCTTTTTAGGCTCGCAAGAATCTGCACAGGTATCTGGCCCGACCAAAGCAATTCTAAAAACGTCCCCACGATCTTGCTCACAGCCGGGACGATAAGCGGGTTTACCCATTCCGCTCGGGCCGCCAGCTCCCAGACAAGCAGCAAAGCCAGCAAGAAGAAAACTCCGTTGAGCTTTGACTCGCGCATATTTAGACTGATTCTCTCGCGACCATACCGCGACGCCATTTCATCGCCTTTTCCTGCAGGACCACGAACAGACGATTGAGCACGTAGCCCAGCACCGCCACAAGAATGATCCCGGCGTACATGTTGCTGCTCTGTAACGAGCGCTCTTCGTCGAGAATAAAAAAGCCAAGACCTTTGTTGCCGGCGATCATTTCCGCCGTAGTGACCAGGATCAAAGCGATGGACAAACTCACCCGCAAACCCGTGACGATATAAGGCGAGGCTGCAGGCAAGACGATTTGCCAAAGGATGCGCCGGCGGGCCAGGCCGAAGGTTCTGCCGGTATCGATCAAAGTCCGCTCGATATGCCTCACGCCGTCGATGGTGTTCACCAAGATTGGCCAGGTGCTCGCGTAAACCGTAACCGCCACGATCATCGAATCGCCGATGCCGAGCAGCAGTATGGCCACGGGAATAATCGCCACGGAGGGCATTGGTCGCAAGAACTCAATGAGCATCTCCGTTAGACTATGGGCGAAGCGAAAATAACCGAGGGCAACGCCAACAGTCACTGCGATCGCCGCGGCCAGAAGATAACTTTCCAAGAAGCGGCGCAGAGTCGTCAAGAGATGCGTGGTCACTTGACCGGAAACAATCAAGTGACTGAGGGCAACTACAATCTGGCTGACCGGGGGTATATAGAGTTGGAGTTTCGGGCTCGCGCGAGAGCCGCATTCCCATAGTAACAGGAACAGGCCGAACACCAGCCAGCCGGTCCAATTAAATTTGCCGGAGCCGTTCACGCCGTGTTTTCGTTACTGATCTGTTTATAAATCTGGTTTCTGATTTCCATGAAGCGTCCTTCGACGCGCGTCGTCACCTGATGGCGTGGTCTGGGAAAGTCGATCCACAGCTCCTCGATGATTTCCGCAGGCCGGCGACTGAGCACCCAGATCCGATCCGAAAGATAGATGGCTTCTTCGATGTCATGAGTAATGAAAAGAATCGTCGTGCCGAGTTCTTCCCACAATCTTAGCAGCGTGTCTTCGAGTTCCAGACGGGTCAAAGCATCCAACGAACCAAATGGCTCATCCATCAATAGCACCTCCGGTTCGTAAGCCAGCGCCCGCGCGATCGCTACACGTTGTTGCATACCGCCGGATAGTTCCCACGGATAATGGCTCTCAAATCCTTTCAGGCCGACAAGTTCAATGAGTGCTTTTGCTTTTTCCTCGGATTCGCGAACCTTCTTTCCTCGAGCATCCAATCCAAAAAGCACGTTGCCCAGTACAGAGCGCCAAGCAAAGAGCGATTTATTGAACTCCTGGAAAACCAGAACGAGGTTCGGTGGCGGACCGCTGACCGCGCGTCCCTTCACCAGGATTTTCCCCGTGGTGGGAGCGATCAGTCCGGCGATCGACATGAGCAAGGTGGTCTTGCCGCAACCGGATGGCCCAACGAAGGAAACGAACTCTCCCGCCTCGACCTGGCAAGAGATATTGCCAATCGCCACTGTCGTTTCGCCACCCATTTGGCGATAAGCTTTGGAAAGACCTTGGACTTCGAGGATAGGCATGAATGGCTAAGCAACAGGCGAGATGGAATCTTGGAGTTGTGGAGTACCGGAGCGTTGGAGTATTGTAAAAACCATCGCTCCTGCACTCCAATTCTCCATCACTGCATGTCAAGCTGTAAATTCGAAACTGCGAAAGCGCAATGACCTTCAACCCTTTGGAGCCAGGTCGCTGATGACATCCCGTGCTTTGATGGAACGCGAGATGAGCTTGTATTTTTGCGTCAAGTCGATAGTCGCTTGGAGATCTTTTTCCGAAATCCCTTTTTCGAAGACCGGCAACCCGATCTTACCGGCCAAATCCGGATTCAAACCGGCCCACTTTATCATGGCAACGCGACTCCCTTCCGGATCCGCGTGAATCGCGTCAACACCCCGACTGATTGCCCGCACAAAGGCTTGACCCATTTCTTTGTTCTTCACAATCCATTTTTCCGAAGCGAACCAACTGGCGATCAAAAACTTCGGCAGCACGTCTCCCCAAGGATACGCAAGTACGCGCGTCTGGCCTTTTTCCAGCGCCGCCGTCGCGAACGGCTCGTGGACGCTGATGGCGTCGATCTTTCCCCCGACCAGAGCTGCCTCCATTTGAGGAAACGGCACCTCGACGAATTTTACCTTGCTGGAGCTTGCGCCATTCTTATCGACCCACGCCATCGCCATCAAGTGAACAATGTTGTTCAACGTATTGACCGCGACGGTCTTCCCTTCGAGATCCTTCGCGCCCTTGATGGGCGAGGTTTTTAACACTTCGATCGCGTGGCTCTCGCCCTTGCCCTTGACGTTCGTCGCACCGCCTGCGATCAGTTTGAAATCGAAGCCCTCGACGTGCGCCTGATAAAGTGAGATCACGTTGGTCCAGCCGATCTGCAGATCGCCGGAAGTCACGCCTTGTACGATCACGGCGCCGCCTGCCATTGGGACGGTTTCCAGTTCCAAGCCTTCCGTCTTGAAAAATCCTTTCTCCATGGCCACGAACATGGCAGCATTGTCGACAATTTTCATATAGCCCAGCTTGCCCTTCGCTTGTGCCCAGCTCAGCCCGCGCATAAGCGGCAAGCCGGCAAGGCCGACGGTCAATTGAGTGACGAAATTACGCCGAGTAATTCCCATGTCGCATCCTCCTGCTAGTACACTTAACCCTTTCAAATTTTGGCCCAACGCTAACGGCTTACATCGAGAACGTCAAGTTGCACGCCTTCCCGAATCTCAGCCTGACTTCCCTACCTGCCAAAGTTGCCCCATCCGCGAAACGACATCATTGGTTGTCGCCACACCCGGCGAGAATTGCACGTCCAAGACAATTTCCGCTGCGCCGAGTTTTTGCGTTGTTTTTACGTCCTCGGCAATCTGCTCGAGGGCGCCGGTGAAGTCGACGCGGTCTTTCTGGATGGGAGTATTATGAACTTCGACGTTGGCGCGGACGATGAGTTCCAGCGCGGAAGGATCGCGGCCGGCTTCCTTTGCCATGCCTTTGATCCCCTCGAACATTGGTCCAACGCCGCTGAGTGGAATTCCGACGGGAAACCAGCCGTTGGCCTCAGCTGCAACGCGCTTCATAGCTGAAGGCGTATAGGCCGCCATATAGATCGGCGGATGAGGTTTCTGCACGGGCTTCGGACCGATGACGGATTTTGGGATGCGATAATATTTCCCCTGAAATTCTACCGGATCGGTCGTCCAGATCTTCTTGAGGGCCTGGATCAGTTCGTCGGCGTGTTTGCCGCGTTCTTGCCACATCGCGCCGGCGGCCTCGTATTCGTCCGGCGACCATCCGATGCCAAAACCGACTTTTAGTCGTCCGGCAGACAGGATATCGATTGTCGTCAGCTGTCGCGCGAGCAAGACGGGGGTGTACCAAGGAAGGTTGAGGACGCTGGTCCCGAGCGCGACGCGGCGTGTGTGCGCGGCGGCAAATGTCAACGTCTCCAACGGGTCCAGCACGCTTTTGTACTTGACCGGCAGAGAGCCGTCACCGATCGGATAAGGCGCCCGCGGATTGACCGGCCAGAGTATACGGTCAAGGACCCAAAGACTGTCGAAACCCAAATCTTCGGCTCGTTTCGCGACTGTAACCAACGCCTCCGGTCCCACTGCCGAGCCCACCTGTGGAAGTGCAAATCCGAAGCGCATAGGAACCTCCTAAACCATTCCCGGCGAATCATGCCGTGCTAAAGCATTATTCGACTTTACTCCTCCCCGCTAAACGCGGAAACATTGACAGACGTTGCGCCGGGTTGGTATGGGCTAATTATGCTCATTGACGCTCACGTGCACCTTGACAAGTATGGGGCAGACCTAAACCAGGCGCTACAAGACATTCGAACACACCACGTTTTTACCATCGCGGTGGCGATGGACGTGCCGTCATATGAACGCAGCCTGGAAATCGGCGACGAGTGTGACCTTGTGCTGCCCACGTTCGGTATCCATCCCAGGCGGGCTCCGGAATATGTCGATCGTTTGAGCGAGTTGAGCCCCCTTATCGAGCAGAGTCCCGCCATCGGCGAAGTCGGACTGGATTTTCACTGGGTGAAAGATAGCTCTCAGTATTCCGCACAAGTAAAGGTGTTGGAATATTTTCTCGCCGCGGCGCGCGAGCAGAAGAAGATGCTCAATCTGCACACGAAAGGCGCCGAGAAGGAAATCCTCAATCTGCTGGAACGCTATGACATTCAGCGCGCGATTGTTCACTGGTATTCAGGACCAATGGATATCCTGCGCGCCTTAGTTCAATTCGGCGCCTATTTCACTGTCGGCGTAGAAGTTTCCTATTCCCAAACAATACAAGCAATCGCCGGCGAGATTCCGGATCACCTACTGCTTACAGAGACCGACAACCCCGGCGGGCTTAAATGGCTAAACGGCGTCGTGGGAATGCCCAAGGACGTACGGAATGTTATTGACGTGATCGCCCGGGTCAGAAATTCGTCCCCTGAGTCGCTCGCCCGGATTATCCATGCGAACTTTTTGCACATGATCGAAGCCGACCCCTGGCTTCAGGATGTGCGTGCCCTTCTATCGCCACCGGAGGCTTAGCCTCGGTTCTTGCTTTGGTTTCGAGTTCACCTGACATTCACCCAAAACCGGACAACTTATCGATCACTGCCAAAGCTTCTTGAAGAACCCTTCCTTTTCCAGTTCATCTACATAACGGTTGTCGTAATAGGCCGACACGGGAATTTTTTTCGCGGCGACGGCATCAACGGATTTCTGGCTTACCATCTGCTCCACCAGAGTGGTAAAAGCCTCGGCAGGCATGGACGCGTCTTTTGAAAGGGCTTCCACGGAAAATCGATAACTCTCGTCCAACAACTTTTCATCCGTCAGCTTGGTGTACTTGGCCAAGGTCTTCATGGCCAGCTCTTTGTTGTCGTAAATCTGCCGAATACCTTCAAACGCCGCCCGAATGAACCGCTTGACCACATTCGGGTTTTTCTCCGCGTAGGAGCGGCGCGCCGCGACTCCATTTTCAACGACCGGAATATTCCACTCCCGAAATTGCCTGACGCTGACCAGTTCACGAAACCCTTTTTCTCTAAGCATGACGCTTTGCGGCGGGGGCACCATGGCAGCTGCAACGTTGCCCGACATCAGCGCCGCGGCGGACTCGGGAATGCCGCCTGTCTGGATGATGGTCGCCCCCGTGACGCCAGCCTTTTGGAAGATATTGAGCGCGGCGATGTGGGAGATCGAGTTAAAGCGGCTCACGCCGACTTTTTGTCCCTTTAATTGGCCGACCTCCTTGATCGAAGGCTGCGAATACATCGGAATGGTGAATGTCTTCACCACAGCAGCCACTTGAATAACATCTCCGCCGTTTAGCACGTTTGACACCACCGCCGGCCCAGCCAAACCCGCGAAATTAGCTTCCCCGGCCAACATCATCTGGACGATTACTGACGATGCTCCTTCGTAATTCATCTCCACGTCGAGACCGTATTTTTCAAAAAGCCCGGCTTCCTTGGCCATCCACCAGGGCAAACTGTTCCACGCGATAGGCGAATACGGAAACCTGATCTTTTCCAAGCTCGCCGCCTCACCCTTACTGAACCCAAGCAATGTCGACGCCAAAAAGAATACAAAGATAGCGTTGCCACGACGATTCATGGTTGACCTCCGGTTCAATGACTGGCCGGAACTTAACGCGTTCGACGGCGATGTCAAGGCTAAAATTCAGCGGCGAGAAATCTACAATGGCTTCCCTCTTTATTTTTTGAGGTGTATTAGGAGACCATCCAGGAAATCGGTGTGTACGTAATTCCTGAGCGTCATTAACAGTAATATTTTCGAACTCGAATAAAGGAGGAATCAGCAAATGTTTGGAAACTCAACGGTGACATTTTTGCCTAAACTCATCGATATCGGAGTGGATTTTACCAAAGCATCGCTGCGCATTGTTTTGATCATTATCGCGGCCTATGTAGGTCTCCGATTGTTGCGCCTCGCGTTCAACCGGCTGGAAACGCTCCTCATCCGTGCTGCGTCGGCAGCGGAAGTTATTCCGGGAGCCGCCACGAAGAGAATCCGGACACTAATGAGCGTTCTGTGGACCATTGTCGTCGGGCTTATCTGGTTTGTTGCTGTATTGACAACCTTGGGACAGATTGGAGTCAATGTCACGCCCGTCCTCGCCGGCGCGGGTATAGTGGGTCTGGCCATCGGCTTTGGCGCTCAAAACCTGGTTAAAGATCTCGTCAACGGTTTTTTTCTAATCCTCGAAAATCAAGTCCGCGTCGGTGACGTCGCCATTATCAACGGCACCGGAGGATTGGTGGAAGCAATCTCGTTTCGCACCATCGTATTGCGTGATGAAGCCGCGGTCGTCCACGTCTTCCCCAACGGAGCCATTACAACGTTATCGAACATGACCAAGGACTGGTCAGCCTACGTCATCAATGTGAACGTCGCCTACAAAGAAGATCCGGATCGTGTCGTCGATGTCATGCGCCGTGTAGCTGAAGAAATGTACGCCGAGCCGAAATACAGATCGGCCATGTTGGAACCCATTGAGATTTTCGGCGTCGATGGATTCACCGAATCAGCGGTCACGATCAAAGCCAGGCTCAAGACCCAACCGCTGCAGCAATTTACCATCGGTCGCGAGTACCGGCGAAGATTGAAGAAGGCCTTCGACACGGAAGGAATCGAGATGCCCCTTTCCCAGCGGATGCTGCGCACAGTGGAGCCGAGCCAACCTGCCGGCGCGCCGTGAAACAGGCATAAGGTGTTTTGGAGGCAAAGAGCCGGACGCACAAAGTCGCCCGGCCCTTCCCATTTTGGCTGAAGCGTGTAAATTAGCATGAATCCTTTTTGGCAATCTAAACATCGACGGAAAGCACACTCCCCCTTGGTTGACAGCCATCATTCTTTTACCCGGGCTGAAATCGGTCCCGTCATAGTCGTCAGTCTCATCTCCGCGCTGCGATTGCTGGGCATCTTTTTTATGCTGCCCATTTTTAGCGTCTATGCCGTTCGCTACCCGGGAGCAAGCATCGGCCTTACAGGTATTGCCTTCGGAATCTATGCTCTTACGCAGTGTATATTCCAGATTCCTTTAGGCTGGGCCAGTGACCGCTGGGGACGCAAGCCGGTATTACTTATCGGGCTGGCACTGTTCGGCTTGGGCAGCATTGGTTGCGGACTTGCCCAAAACATTTTTCAGCTGATCATCGCTCGTATGATCCAAGGAACCGGCGCGGTGGGCTCCGTCGCCTTGGCCGCTTTAGCCGACCTCACCCGACCAACCGTCCGCACGCAGGCGTTCACGGTCACCGGGATCGCCATCGGATCGGCGTTCATGATCGGCATATTGGGGGGTCCGCTATTGGCCGCAAGCATCGGCTTGAGTGGTCTTTTCTATGTTCTGGCCGCGCTTGGTTTCTTAGCGATGATTCTCGCTGCCACTTCGTTTCCGCAGAAACGTCAATCGGAACAGCAAGAGCCACCGATGGCCTTTAAACCCATTCTCTTAGACGGCGAGTTGCGGCCCATATTCATCGCGACGTTTGTTCTCTCATTCGCGCTGAATCTCTTTTTCTTCACCTATCCGCTCAGCTGGACGGATCTCGGCCTTGAAAAGGCCGAGCTTTGGAAAGTTTATCTGATTATTTTTCTGCCCAGTGTCCTGTTAGTTTTTCCTTACGTGCGGCGCGCGGAGAAACGAGGCCGTTTTCGTCTGCCGGTTTTTGTCGGCTGGTTCACAGCGACTCTAGGTTATGCGCTCTATCTCGTCGGGGCTCAACATGACTTCTTACTCTATGTGAGCGGTGCCGCCTTTTTCTTTGGCTATAGTCTCTATCAACCCATATTGCCGGCCTTTCTCACTCAGAGAATTCCACCGGGCGGCCGCGGCACGGCCACCGGCGTCTACACGTTTTTCGGGTTTATCGGATCTTCGCTCGGCGGCATGTTAGGTGGCGGACTCCTCCATATCTCTCCGTCTCTTCCGGAGTTTGCCGGTGTTTTGCTCTTGGTCGTCTGGTATTTCCTGGGCCTGCCCAGTCGACCCGATTCCATTTCCTAAGGAGCCTGCTGAAAAAGGCCCATCTACTTCGTTCCGCTCGAAGCGCTCGTGTCAACGTACTGCCAAAGTACGCCTCCACTCGCGCCCTCTTCGCGCGCCTCGTAGCTGAGACCTTTTTGACCAGGCTCCAGGAAGGGTGTTTTCAGCAGCCCGTCGGTCTCGCGCGTTCGGCTTGATATAAATCGTCAGACAAATTTGCATTGAAGGTGTTAGACGATTGATGTAGGAATCGGTAGAGGGGAATATGCATGAGAACCGAAATGAGAAGCTGGCTGCGACTTACGGCCTGTTTATTTTGGATCACCGTGGGTACGTCCGGCTGCGGCGGTTCTTATGAGGAGACTGTTGGGGGCGTCAAGATTCCAATACCCGGTGGAATGACAAGATCCCAGGAAAGCGGCATCGAGGTATCGTTACCGGGCTTCGGTGGTGCTCAAGCCGCGTATCAAGGAAAGCTAGATCCGGACAAGGTCATCGAGTTTTACCGGAAAGAAATGCCGGCGCGCGGATGGCAGCCCAGTATAGGATTGCTGTCTAAAGGGGGTATGCTAACTTACGTAAAGGACAGTACTACGGTCATTATCACCGTAGGAAAAATTGACAGCGGCACCGGCATGACGATCATCGCCGGTGGGACCCAGCGCTGAGCGCTGGACTATTTGGCACAGCAAATCATCAAGAAAGACTAGCAAGCTGCTGAAAAGCTCTCCATTCACCTGCCCTGAGTTTAGCGAAGGGGCGAACGGATGAGAGCCTGACATTATTCTGATTTTCCGTTCATGCTGATCGGGTAGCGACTGTGGAAGCGCGGGTCATCGATCGCTGACGCCCGTTGTTATTCACTTCTCCCCACTGAGATCAAAAAGATTCCCGCAACGACGAGCACTGCTCCGGCCGCTTTGCGTAAAGTAACTTTTTCAATCTGCCTTGCCATCAGCGGTGCCAGAACCAGGACGAATACCGCGTAGCTATTGATCAGCGGAGCGATGATTGAGACGCGCTCCATATTCAAGGCGAGAAACATGAAGAGAAACGAGCCGCCCGTGAATAACCCGGAACCGAGAAACCAATGGATGACCTGCTTCGGCGGGAGAGCGAATTGCTGTTTGTGAATGAAACGGGTGATCAAGAAGATTTCGACGGTTGACGTGAAAGCGGCGATGGCGGCGGCCAAGACCGGCGAACTACTTCCTCCCAACCCCCACCGCACCGTGACATCTTTCATGGCGAATAGCAGGGCGGCAAGAAACGGAAAGATTAGCTCCGTTCTTTTCCACGAGCGTTGTGCTCCCTCCCAGGAGATGATCGCCAGCCCGCCGACGATGAGAACCACTCCGGCAAGCACCAAAGGGCCGGGGCGCTCTCCCAGTACGAGCATCGCCAGCGCTGTGGAAAACATCGGCGTGGTGTTGACTATGGTCGAGGTTATCGCACTGCCCATCGTTCCAATCCCGCGGAACGTCAAGACACGAGTCATACCGGGCACGAAGAGCCCGACCGCCACAAAGGTGAGATTGTCCAACACAAAGATCGATGCGTTCGGGTAAAGCGCAAGGTGAAACGCCAATAAGAAAACGGTGTTCGTAACCAGCGTAACCCAAGCGGCCCACGGAGTAGGCACTATGTAGAGACCGCGCTGCGCCAGCAGGCTGGCGGCTGCGAAACAAACCGATGCTAAGATGCCGAACGCGATGGCGAGCATAGGGGCTGTTGTTTTCTTTCCAGGGTTTTTTCGTTTAATCTACCTCAATACTAAAATTCCCTCCCGATTTCATTGATGGCGCTCAAGAATCTTTCGGTAATCCGCCGCAAGCTGCTCCGCTGGTACGACCAGCACCGCCGAGATCTTCCGTGGCGCAGAACCCGCGATCCTTACGCTATCTGGATTGCCGAGACGATGCTCCAACAGACCCAGGTCGCGACAGTCGCGCCATATTATGAACGGTTTCTGCGCGAGCTGCCGACCGCGCATGCCTTAGACCGAGCGCCCCTCAGCAGAGTCTTGGCTCTATGGTCCGGGCTCGGCTATTATCGCCGCGCGGAGAATCTGAAGAAAAGCGCCCGTGAGATCGTGCGCAAATACGGCGGGCATCTTCCCGATAATTATGACGCCCTCCTGGCTCTACCTGGCGTCGGTGACTACACCGCTGGGGCTTTAATGAGCATTGCCTTTCAGAGATCATATCCAGCTATAGACGGCAACGCACATCGTGTCTTGCACCGCCTCTTCACTCCGAAGAACGATAGAAAGCTGCGGCAAGAGGCCATGCTGCTCGTACCGCTGGCACGTCCCGGCTATTTTAACCAGGGTTTGATGGAGCTGGGCGCGACGATTTGTATTCCCAAAGATCCACGTTGCCCGCGCTGTCCTCTTGCGGCGCACTGTGCGGCGCGCGCGGTGGGTCGACAAGCGAAGAACTTTCGAATAAAAAAATCCGCGCTGATCCGAGACATCGAATGGCCACTGGCGATTCTTCGACAAGACCGGAAAGTTCTCCTGCGAAAACGGATGCGCAAAGGACTTCTGGCAGGTTTATGGGAATTTCCTGGGGCTGAAAGGACCGCGCGCAAGAGCCTGCGACAGTCGCTAGCGACCCAACTCGCGGAATTGAGCCGAACATTGCAACCGGAGCGGCGCATCGGTGAGTTCCGCCACAGCATCACCAATCGAAAAATCCGTTCGCCGGTTTATCTCATCGATTTGCCTAAAGGGATGAACTTCCGCTTACCCAACCGCCGGTGGCGCTGGACATCGCCTGCTTCACTGCAGGAGTTTGCCGTATCGTCCATGACTTTCAAAGCCGCAAAGATTCTCGCGAATCATGAAAAGAATTCTTCTTAAAAGTCTGCTTTTGACCGCCGTGGTCGCTTCCATCGTCTATCTCTATTCGACACTTCCCGACGTTAAAGCTCTCAAGACGAAAAACCCGAAATCCACTGCGTTAATGGAGCTGAGGGATCCGGAATATAGACAAAAGGGCGGCAAGATCCCGCGCCAACAAATCTGGGTTCCCTATGGCGCAATCTCCGAAAACTTAAAGAAGGCCGTTTTGATCAGCGAAGACGCATCATTTTTTAGCCACACGGGAGTAGACGTCAAAGAATTGCAGGAGGCTCTGAAGAAGGACTGGGAGACCGGCAGTTTCGCACGCGGTGGCAGCACGATCACGATGCAACTTGCAAAAAACCTCTATCTCAATCCATCGAAGAACCCGCTCCGGAAAGCGAAGGAGATTATCATCGCTTGGCAACTTGAACAAGCTCTGTCGAAAAGGCGCATTTTCGAAATTTATCTAAACGTCGTGGAATGGGGACCCAACGTCTATGGCGCCGAGGCAGCGGCGCGCTATTATTTCGCTAAGCCGGCTGTTAACCTTGACATTCTCGAAGCGGCGACACTCGCCGCGCTACTCCCCAGCCCACGCAATACTCGTGAAAAAAATCTCACCTACAGACGAAATCTCATCTTGAGCCGCATGGCAGAGGTCGGTTACGTGAGCGCAGACGAATTCAACCGCGCCAAGCAGGCGCCGATTTTCAAAAAAGTTGCCGACGCCCCTTCCCTTCTTCCTTTATCAGAGTAGTACCCACACAAAAACAGCCATTCCTGCGGATATTTCCTGATTCTGCAAAATTTCGTCAGATCAATGTGCACCTTTTTGCCCTCCTGATCGTCTAAACAAATGAGGCGCGGAAAAGCGCGCGCAAGTCCGAGAATCGAAGAAATCCGGAAAGCTGTAGCTAGCAAAACTGTTTTATCTGCAAACCCGGAGAAAGGATCCGTCAAAACAATGAACAGTCGCAGCGCGAAGAGGATTGATACCACCCTGGGCGAACTCATCGCCGCCGCCAGTGAAGTGGCATTCGAATATTCCGACAATGAAAGAGAGGCCTACCGATTGGCACGACTCGCTTTGATCGAAATGCTCAAAAAGGCCTCACATCCTGTTGATGTGGAGGAAGACATTTTTAACGCCGTGACGAGAAAAACCCACCTGCACTGAATCTCAAAAGACAAAATGGTTTAGGGGAGTCATCGCTCCCCTATTACCTCGAGCGCGGATTATTCACCGTGCCATCGATCGAGGGGTGAGCCCTCCAGAGCGAAGGCAATGGGCCTCTCACTTAGCAGAGTTCAATTCGTTCAAGTGGTTCAAATCGTTCGAAACGTTTTGAACGGCTTAAACGGCTTGAGCGTTTTGAACTCGATTTCGCCATCCGGCTCACCCCTTATATCGGTCGACACAGTCTCGTAGTTTTTCCTCTGACCATGAACAATCCGGGCTAGTTACCTGCCTGGGCTTATTTATGATCTCGGCATTTACCTTCGGCACGATCCTCGAACATCCCGCTTCAACGGTTCACCAAGCCATCCCAAACCCGCATTTACGCCGATTGCTCATGGGTCTGGCCATGGGACTGACCGCCATCGGCATCATCTATTCACCGTGGGGCAAACAGTCAGGCGCTCACATCAACCCGTCAACAACTCTCACCTTCTTCAGGCTCGGCAAGGTCGCCACGTGGGATGCCATCTTTTATGTCGCTTCTCAGTTCGCCGGCGGCGTGGCGGGTGCAGTTTTAGCCGCGACGGTACTTTCAAGGTGGGCCGCGCATCCGTCAGTCAATTACGTGATAACCACCCCGGGTAGTGTGGGCATCGGCGCCGCTTTTTGCGCCGAGGTTGTCATTGCCTTCATTCTAATGTGGGTGATCTTAAGGGTCTCCAATAACGCACGCTGGCACAAGTTGACTGGCCTCTGCGCCGGCATTTTGGTAGCCGCTTACATCACCATCGAAGCGCCCATTTCAGGCATGAGCATGAACCCCGCGCGCACCTTTGCTTCCGCCGTACCCGCCCACCACTGGACCGCCTTATGGGTTTATTTCACCGCGCCGCTTCTCGGAATGTTTTAGCCGCAGAAGTCTTTGTAAGGACCCGAGGTGCCCGGAGCGTCGCTTGCGCCAAGCTCCATCACGAAAATAGCAAACGCCGCATCTTCTGTGGTAAACCCCGTACCATGGACTCACATCCGTAGCCTTGGGGCACTGCTCCTGCGGGTGTTCAAAAACATTCATCCCGGACTGACGTTTCGAGGCCTCTGTGGTACGGGGTAAACCTCCGGCTGACGTGTAAGACAACTTACTCACCGGGGGGCAAGCCATATGAAATCGATGACGTTGTCTTTATCAATCGCTCTGTGGGCGCTCATGGTTACGTCCGGGTGCCTGGATCTTCAGGTAGCCAAGGAGGTGCAATTAGGCAGGAATGCTCTCCAGACCGGCCAGCCGCAAGTGGCGGTAGGATACCTTCAAAACGCGGCTGAGCTTGATCCTAACTATAAAACTCCCTACTCAATCCGCGAGAGCGTATGGACCTATCTGGGCCGCGCCTACTATGAGGTCGGCAATTTTCCCGAAGCTCGTCGGGCACTCGAAAAGGCTTTGTCCGATGACAGAGATAATCCCCTCGCAAGACTCTATCTCGGTCTGACACTCTTGCGCTCCGGCGACCAACAAGAGGGGCGCCGCGAGACAGAGGCCGGCCTTAGAGGAATTAACAATTTGCTCAATCGTCTGGCCTCCAGTCCGTCGAGCGG
>Ga0184626_10000212_pt1 | contig 15913 bp, 6 predicted proteins | sample PLM3_60_b1_FD_133142 | JGI IMG/M metagenome (GOLD analysis project Ga0184626, IMG submission 133142) | Groundwater sediment microbial communities from an aquifer in East River, Colorado, USA - PLM3_60_b1 | ecosystem: Environmental > Terrestrial > Soil > Riparian zone | place: USA: East River... | reverse complement strand
TGCCCAGCATGTCGAACACATCGTCGCCGGCGGCGCCCAGCATGGTATCGACGCCCGCCCCGCCCGCGATGGTATCGCCACCGGCGCCGCCGGAAATGCTGTCATTGCCATCGTCGCCGCTGAGCTTGTCGTTGCCGTTATTGCCGATCAGCAGGTCGCTGCCGGCGCCGCCCTTGAAGTCGTCGCCGCCGCCGCCGCCGACAATGATGTCGTTGTCGCCGCCGCCCAGGACTTCCAGTCTTGCGGACTTCTCGGCAGCGCCGTTGATGACCAGGATCTCGTCCTCCGCCAGCTTGCTGCCATCGATGAGAAGACCGCCATCGTTGTTGCCGTCGACCAGCGTCAGCCGATAGTTGTTGCCGGCCGTGAGTTCCAGCCGCTCCACATTCACCAATGTCAGGGCGCCCAACGTCACGTTGGTCGAGTAGTTGCCATCGAGGATGACGACGTCGTCGCCGGCCTTCCCGCCGTCAATGCGATCGAAGGCATTCAGGCCGAAGCCCATCTCGATGCGGTCATTGCCCTTGCCGCCCAGCACCGTATCGTTGCCGCTGCCGCCGATCAGCGTATCGTTGCCCTCGCCGCCGTCGATGTAGTTGGCGCTGCCGTTGCCGGTGATCGTATCGTCTTTGCTTGAGCCGATGGCGCCTTCGATGCTGACATAGACATCGCCGGCCGCACCGCCCTTGTTCTTGCTGGAATCGAGCAGGAAGACCTCGACCGCTTCGCCCAGATTCTCGTAACTGGCAACGTCGGCCCCGAGGCTGCCGTTCAGCGTGTCGTTGCCCTTGCCGCCTTCCAGGATGTTGCCGTTCTTGTCGCCGAGCAGCACGTCATCGAAATCTGTGCCCCGCAGATTCTCGATCGAGACGAGGATGTCGCCGGCGGCATCACCGACGCTCACCTGCGCCGTCTTCAGCGACAGGTCGACAGTGACCGCTTCAAAGGAATTCTGATAGCCCGCGGTGTCCGACCCCTTGCCGCCCACAAGAGAGTCGGCACCGAAATTACCGACCAGGACGTCCGCGCCGCCGCCGCCGATGATCGTATCGTTGCCCAAGCCGCCAAAGACGGTCAGGGCGTTAATGGTCTCCTTGGAGCCGTCGAGCCTGAAGATGTCGAAATCGCTGAGTGAACTGGCGTCGACAATCAGGCTGCTGCTGTTGGTGGCGTTATCCAACCTCAGGACATAGCCGCCGGTGCCGCCGATAGCTTCAATCCTCTCAATACCCCGCGCCGTGGCTGCGGCCAAGGTGAGGCCGGCGGAGAAATCGCCGTTGAGCTGCAGGGTATCGCCCTCGAATATGGCGTCTGTGTCCAGATCATCGACGTCATCGCCGCCGTCGATGCGGTCCTTCGCCGTCAGGACGGATTCCAAGAAGACATCGGCGCCTTTGCCCCCCAGCAGCGTATCAGTGCCGAAATCGCCGGCGAGCACGTCGTCGCCATCGCCGCCATCGATCCGGTTATTGCTGGCGTCGCCGTAGATTTCATCGCCTTTTTCTGTGCCGATAACATTCTCGATATTCACATAGCCGTCGCCGGCCGCGGCTCCAGCGCCAAACCCGTTGAGGAGGTCGACGATGACCGCGTCTTTAGACGCCGCGAAGCTGATGAGATCGATTCCGTCGCCGCCGTCGAAGAAGTCGAAGCCGTCATCGCCGACGGCTTTCGTCTCGGTCTTGTCGTCGACGATCAACAGATCACGGCCGCCGGACAGGGTATCGTTGCCGGCACCGCCGAACAGCTGGTCGTCGCCAGTGCCACCTTCGAGAATGTTGTTGCCCTTGTCGCCGGTCAGCACATCGTCGAGGTCGGAGCCGCGGATGTTTTCGATTCGGGCATAGACGTCGCCCAGCGCCGCACCGTCATTCAGCGTGCTGTCGGAGAGATCGGCGACCGCGCCCGCGCCGGCCTTCGAGAAGTCCAGCAGATCGATCCCCTTGCCGCCAGTCAGCGTGTCGGCATCGGCGCCGCCGCGGAAAACATAGCTGTTGCCCGTTTCCGCCGAGGCGTCGAATTTCAGTGTGCTGCCAACGCCGAGCTCGCTGCCGTCGATGAGCAGCTTGCTGCTGTTGGTCGCGTTGTGCGCCTTGAACGAATAATCGAAGCCATCGATGAATTTGATCTCTTCGATGTTCTGGATCGTCGTCGCGGCCAGGGTCACGCCCAAGGAATGGTCGCCGCTGATCTCTAGCTTGTCGATCTCGACGACATCTTCGTCGGCATCCTTGGCTTTGCTGCCGCCATCGATCTGATCCTTGGCCGTCACGGCCGTAATGGTGATTAGGTCCTCGCCCTCGCCGCCCAGGAGCGTATCGTCGCCGCCGGCGCCCGAGGCCAGAGTGTCAGCGCCTTTGTCAGCGCCGCCGACAAGCTTGTTGCTTGCGCTGTTGCCGGTGATCTTGTCGCTCCCGGCGCCGCCGATGATCGATTCAATGTCGATCAGGACATCGCCTGCAGCGAAGCCGCCGTTTTGCGGGCCGCCGCTGGACAGGTCGACATCGATGGCATCGGAGACTGAATAATCGACCAGGTCTATGCCCGCGCCGCCACTGATGGTGTGTGCGTCGTCGTTCTCGACGAAGGTATCGTTGAACTTGCTGCCGATCACGGTTTCGATGCTCGCCAGCGTGTCGCCGGTTGCATCGCCGCCGCTGCCTGTGCCGCCACTGAACTTGATGGTGATTCCCGCCTTGCTGCCGGAATAGTCGGCCGTATCGGCGCCCGCGCCGCCGTCGAGGCTGTCGGCACCTGCGCCGCCGATCAGGGTATCGTTGTTCCCACCGCCCGCGAGGGCGTTCGCCGCGGCATTGCCGGTGAGCTTATCGGCGAAGTTCGTGCCGACGATGCTTTCGATCCCCGACAGGATATCGCCGTTGGCGTCACCGCCGCTGACTTGAGCGCTGGCGAGATTCAGGTTGACGGTGATGCCCGCCGCCGATGACCCGTAGTTCGCGGTGTCGGACCCGGCGCCGCCCGTCAGCCTGTCCGCGCCCGCGCCGCCGGTGAAGCTGTCATTGCCCCCGCCGCCGGTGAGCGTATCGTTGCCGTTGGCGCCGATGGCGGTGAGTGCGCTGTTCTTTTCTGCCGATGCCGTCAGGAACAGCGTGTTGGCGCCGAGGGCGCTGCCATCCACCGTTAGCGTACTGCTGTTGTTCGCGTCGGTCAGCGTCAGCTTGTAGCTGTTGCCCGCGGTGAGGGAGATAACCTCCACGTCCTTCATGGTGGTCGCGGCGAAGGTCAGGCCCGCGGCATAGTTGCCGTCGAGGACCAGCGTATCCGTGCCGGCGGCGCCATCGATGCTGTCGGCCGCCGTGAAGTTGGCACCCATGACGAACTTGTCGTCGCCGCCGCCGCCGGCAAGGCTGTTGGCGGCCGTGTTGCCGGTCAGCGTGTCGTTGAAACCGCTGCCGACGATCCCTTCGATGCCGACATAGCTTTCGCCCGCAGCATCGCCGCCGACCTGCACCGCGAGCGACAGATCGATGGTGACCGCGCCGGCCGAACTGGCATAGCTGGCCAGATCGATACCGGCGCCGCCGTCGAGGATGTCCGTCTGGGCGCCGCCATCCAGCGTGTCGTTGCCGGCACCGCCGCGCAGCGTATCGACGCCGCCGGCACCCTGCAGCAGGTTGTTGCCGGCGCTGCCGGTGAGGCTGTCGTCCTTGCCCGAGCCGCTCACATTCTCGATACCGGACAGGCGGTCGCCGGCGGCATCGCCGCCGACCTGTGCCGCCGCGGAGGTCAGATCGATCGTCACTCCCACAGCCGAGGTCCCGTAGCCGACGGTATCGATGCCGGCGCCGCCGATGATCGTGTCCGCGCCCGCGCCGCCGACGAACATATTCGTACCGCCGCCGCCGGACAGGCTGTCATTGTCGGCGCCACCGTCGAGCGTGTCGGTCCCGGTACCGCCAACGATGGTGTCGGCTCCCGCACCGCCGAGCATCTGGTTGGTGCCGTTGCCGCCGTTGATGCTGTCGGCATCGCCGTCGCCCGTGATCACATCGTTGTCGGCACCGCCGATGAGCGTGTCCAGACCGGCGCCGCCGACCAGCGTATTGCTGCCATTGCCGGCCATCAGCTTGTCGTTGCCGGCGCCGCCGTCAAGATTGTCGTCCCCGGTTCCCGCCGTAAGAACGTCGGTGCCATCGCCGCCGATCAGGACGTTGTCGCCATTGCCGGCGGTCAGCTTGTCATTGCCGAAGCCACCGTCGAGAATGTCATCGCCGCCGCCCGCAGACAGGGCATCGTTATCGTCGCCACCGGTGAGGAAGTTGTCGCCCTCACCGCCGTTCAGGCTGTCATCGCCGTCATTGCCGACAAGATCGTCATCGCCGAAGCCGCCCGTCAGAACGTCCTTGCCGGCGCCGCCGACAGCGGTGATGGCGCTGCTCTGTTCCGCGGCCCCGTTCAGCTGTAGGAAGTTGCCGGCGCCCAAGGTGGAACCATCGACAAGCAGCGACAATCCGACGGTCTCGTTGTTGAGCGTGATCTTGTAGCTGTTGCCGGCCGTCAGCAGTATCTCCTCGATCTTGCTGGCCGTACTGGCGCCAAAGGTCAGGCCGCCCGCATAGTTGCCGTTCAGCTGCAGCGTATCGGAGCCGGCACCGCCGATCAGCGTATCGGCCGAGGTCATGTTCGCGGCCATGACGAAGACATCGTCGCCTTCGCCGCCGTCCAGCATGTCATTGCCGCCGGCGCCGCCGCCGAGGGTGTCGCTGCCGAAGCCGCCGGTCAGCTTGTTGGCGACCGCGTTGCCGCCAATGGAATCGTCGAATCCGGTACCGATGACATTTTCGATGCCCGCGAGCGAGTCGCCGTCCGCATCGCCATTCGCGCCGGTCCCGGCGGCAAGATCGACGATGATGCCGGCAGCCGACAGCGCATAGTTGACCGTGTCGATACCGCCGCCACCGGTCAGCGTGTCGGCACCCAGGCCGCCGATCAGCGAGTCCGCACCGCCGCCGCCGGTCAGGATATCGTCGCCGTCATTGCCCAGCAGCGTCAGCGCGTTCGAAGTCTCGGCCGCGCCGTTGATGGACATCGTGCCCGCGCCGAGCGTTTGGCCGTCGATGGTCAGGCTGGCTTTGTTGGTGGCGTTGTTGAGAGTGAGATTGTAGTCGAATCCGGCGTCGAGAAGGATTGTCTCAACGCCCGTCACAGTGGTCGCCGTGAAGGTCACGCCAGCGCTGTAGTCGCCGGTCAGCAGCAAGGTGTCGTTGCCGGCACCGCCATCGATCCTGTCGAGGCCGTTCAGGCCATTTCCCCGGTTGATGGTGTCGTCGCCGCTACCGGCCTGGATCGTGTCATTGCCAGCACCGCCGCCGGAGAGCGTGTCGGCGGCGCTGCCGCCGACCAGGCTGTCACTGCCCTCACCGCCGATGGCCGTCAGATTGTGAAGGGTTTCTGCGGCGCCATTGACGATCAGGCGATTTGCGCCGGTCAGCGCCGAGCCGTCGATCAGCAGAGTGCTGTTGTTGGCGGTGGGAATGAGCGTGAATTTGTAGCTGTTGCCGTCGGCGAGGATGATTTCCTCGATGTTCGTGATGTTCTTACCGAGCGTGAGGCCCGCGGAGAAATCGCCGCCGAACGACAGCACGTCGTAATCATCGCCGCCGTCGACGGTATCCGCGGCCGTGAGGTTATTGCCGAGGTCCAGCGTGTCGAATCCGCCGCCGGCGAGAATCTTGTCGTTGCCGGCACCGGCCGTCAGCGTGTCGTTGCCATTGCCGCCGTCCAGGATGTTGGCGTTATCGTCGCCGATCAGGTTGTCGTCGAGGTCGGAACCCGTCAGGTTTTCGATGCCGGCCAGGGTGTCGCCGAGAGCGTCGCCGCCGCTGTTGTTTCCATTGTCGCTCAGATCGACGGTAACTCCGTCCTTCGACGTGGCATAGCTGGCGGTATCGCTGCCGGCGCCGCCGGTCAGCAGGTCCGCGCCTTCGCCGCCGCGCAGAACATCCGCCCCGCCGCCGCCGATCAGCGTGTCGTCGCCGCTGCCGCCGAAGGCAGTCAGCGCCGATTTGCTTTCCGCCGAGCCGTCGAGATTCAGCGTCCCTGTCGTCAGCCGGTTGCCTTTGACCAGCAGGGTCGAGCTATTCGTGGCGTCGGTGAGCGTCAGGGCGTAGCTGTTTCCGTCGACCAGGGTGATCTTTTCGAAGTTGACCACCGTCGCGGCGCCCAGCGTCACGCCAGCCGAATAATCGCCGTCGAGTCGCAGCCGATCGATGCCGACACCACCATCGAGGCGGTCGTCCGCCGTCAGGAAGGCGCCAGCATCGACGGTATCGTCGCCCAGACCGGCAATGACGGTGTCGACGCCATCGAGCGTATAAAGGTGATTGCCGCCCTTGTTGCCGGTAATGGAATTGCTGAGGTCATTCGCCTTGGCGTCGAGGGAGCCGGTGCCCGTCAGGATGAGGTTTTCGACCTCGTCGCTGAGATTATAGGTCACGGAACTGGTGATCGTGTCATCGCCCTCGCCCGGCGCTTCGATCACGACATCGTCGGTATGATCGAGCGTATAGGAGTCGTCGCCGGTAAGCCCTTGAAGCGTATCGGCATCGGTCGTGCCTTTGAGTTTATCGTTGCCCGCCGTGCCCGTGAAAATCGCCATGACCTATGCCCCGCAAATGAACAAACGAATCGCGAAGGCCGAGTCGTGGCGATGAATGCGGCCGAAATTGACCGCTTCGCAGACAGGCCGCCCACCTCAGGATGTCAATCGGCGTTCGCCACGTCGGACTTCGCTGCTGTGTCGGGTAATAGCGGCTGAAGTATTGACGAAAGAATAACACCGCCTAATAAAGGAATAGTTTCATAGCATCGCTCGCATTCCGTAATACAGGATTAGACACGACGACTTCCCGGATCGCTTTACTGGACTCTAGATTACGGAAATGTCGCCATAGAAAATTATTTGGATGAAAACAGAGAACCGCCCGATCTATGCCGTGCGCCGCCAGGTCGTGCCGCCGGGGCCGTCTTCGAGGATGATGCCGGATGCTGAAAGTTCCTTGCGGATTCTGTCGGCCTCGCCGAAATTCTTGGCCTTGCGGGCGGCGATACGGGCAGCAATCTGCGATTCGATCCAGGCCGAGTCGGAGTCCGCGCCTTTAAGCCAGGTTGCCGGATCGTTCCAGAGCAGGCCGAGCAATTTCCCGTCGGCCAACAGCACCGCCTTCCAGTGCGCCTTCTCGGCCTGGGTCGCCGCAGAATTGAGTGCGCGCAGCGCCTCATGGAGATGAGACAACGCCATCGGCGTGTTGAGATCGTCCTCCAGCGCGGCCAGCGCATCCAGCGGCGGTGCCTTCATGGTTTCCGGCGTAATGTCCTGCATCTTGTCGAGAGCGATGTAGAATCGGTCGAGTTGATCCTTTGCGTCCTTCACGGCGTCGCGGGAAATATCCAGCGGCTGGCGGTAGTGGCCGCTCAACAGCGCCAGACGGATCGCCTCGCCCCGGTGGCCCTCCTCCACCAGTTCGCGCACGGTGAAGAAGTTGCCCAGCGACTTCGACATCTTCTCGCTGGCGATCTGCACGAAGCCGTTATGCATCCAGACCCGCGCCAGCGGCGCGCCGTCATGAGCACAGCGGCTTTGAGCGATCTCGTTCTCATGATGGGGGAAAATGAGATCCTGCCCGCCGCCATGGATGTCGAAGGTGACGCCCAGGATCTTGCGCGCCATCGCCGAGCATTCGATATGCCAGCCCGGACGGCCCTTGCCCCAGGGGCTGTCCCAGCCGGGCTCGCCCGGCTTTGCCGGTTTCCACAGCACGAAGTCCGCCGGACTCTTCTTGTAGGGCGCCACTTCCACCCGCGCGCCCGCGATCAGCTCGTCCTGGGAGCGGCGCGAGAGCTGGCCATACTCCGCCATCGCCGGTACATGGAACAGGGCATGGCCCTCAGCGGCATAGGCGAAGCCCTTGTCGATCAACGTCTGGATCAGGGCGATCATCTCCGGGATATGACCGGTGGCGCGCGGCTGATGGGTCGGCGTCAGCGCGCCCAGCGCCGCCATATCCTCCTCATAGGCTTGTGCCGTACGGGTCGTCAGCTCGCCGATGGGTTCGCCAGTCTTCGCCGCCGCCTGGATGATCTTGTCGTCCACATCGGTGAAATTGCGAACATAGGTGACCTGCCCGTCGCCATAGATGTGCCGCAACAGCCGGAACAGGATGTCGAACACCACCACCGGCCGCGCATTGCCGATATGGGCGAAGTCATAGACCGTGGGGCCGCAGACATACATCCGGACATTCTTTGGATCGAGCGGTGTGAACGCTTCCTTGCGGCGGGTCAGCGTGTTGTAGAGATGGATCGGCACGGCTTAGTCCTTCAAATCATGGGCAACGCGAACGAGAGCCTGTCTTGGGCCTTCGGCGACAAATCCAGAAAAAGGGAAAGCGCGACTGGATTGCCGGTCTAGGCCCGGCAACAACAACCCAGAAAGTCTTGGCGCGTCGCGATCATGGTTCCTGCATAGCATAACCGGCCTCCAGCCGCTACGCCCTTTCGCCGCGCAGACGGGCCAGCGCCCGGGCGCGGCCGATCAGGGGCAGGAATTCCTTCATCTCCGGCCCGTGCTCGCGGGCGGTGAGCGCCAGCCGCAGCGGCTGGAACAGCTCCTTGCCTTTGCGGCCGGTGGAAGACTTGATCGCCCCGGTCCAGGCGGACCAGGTGTCGGGGCCCCAGGGTTCCGGCGGGAGCAGCGCCGCCGCCGTGGAAGCGAACTCCGTGTCGGCAATGACCGGCGCGATCGCGCCGCGGCTCACCTCCAGCCATTCCCGAAGGTCGGCGAGCTTGGCGATATTCGCGCGAGCCACATTCCACAGCGGCTCATCGACGGCATCCAGCCCCATCGCCGCCAGCTTTGCCTTGACCTTCTCGAACGGCAGCAAATGCAGCAGGCGCGCATTCAGCTGCTCCAGCTCATGGAGATCGAACTTCGGCGTCGCCGCGATGTAGTGATTGAGGGCGAAGGTTGCGGCAAGCCCATCCAGTTCCGCCACCGGTTCGACGCGATCGGTTGTGCCGATTCGCCCCAGGTAGCTGTTGATCGCCATGGCCTCGATGCCGTCGGCGCGTAACTCGCCGACCGACAGGCTGCCGGTGCGCTTCGACAGGCCCTCGCCGGAAATGTTCGCCAGCAGCGGCAGATGGCCGAAGCGCGGCGGCTTTGCGCCCAAGGCCTCGAAGATCTGCATCTGCGAGCCCGTGTTGGTGACGTGATCGGCGCCGCGGACCACATGGGTGATGTCGAGATCGATGTCATCCACCACCGACGTGAACGTATAGAGGTAGGTACCGTCGGTGCGAACCAATACCGGGTCGCTCTGGCTGGCCTCGTCGATATCCTGCGGCCCCCGCACCAGGTCGTCCCAGCGCTCATGGGACCGCTGTAGCAGGAATCGCCAGTGGGGCCGCAGCCCCTGGGCCTCCAGCCGGGCGCGATCTTCCGACGTTAGCGAGAGCGCCGAGCGGTCATAGACCGGCGGCAGATGACGCTGCTGCTGGCTGCGGCGCTTGAGCTCCAATTCCTCCGGCGTCTCGTAGCAGGGATAGAGACGCTTGGCCGCTTTCAGCTTCTCCACTGCCGCGTCGTAGAGTGCGCTGCGCTCCGACTGCCGTGCGCTTTCCTGCCAGGCGAGGCCGAGCCAGGAAAGGTCATCTTCAATGCCCTTGGCAAACTCCGGTGTGGAGCGCTCTTTGTCGGTGTCATCGAAGCGCAGCACGAACACGCCGCCGGCCCGCCGCGCGAACAGCCAGTTGGCCAGCGCAATATAGATATTGCCCACATGGAGCCGGCCCGTCGGGCTCGGCGCGAAGCGCACACGCGCGGTCATCAACCGCCCCGGTAGGCGTTGGTGATGGGATAGCGGCGGTCGCGGCCGAAGGCGCGGCGGGTGATCTTCACGCCCGGCGGCGCCTGACGGCGCTTGTATTCCGCGCGGTCCAGCATGCGCCAGATGCGCTCCACTGTCGCCCGGTCATGGCCCTTGGCGACGATATCGTCCACACCCAATTCGTTCTCGATCAGGCATTCGAGGATCTGATCCAATATCGCATAGCGGGGAAGATCGTCTTCGTCCTTTTGATCGGCCTTGAGCTCCGCCGTGGGCGGGCGGGTGATCACGTTGTCGGGCATGACGCGGCCGGCGGGCCCGCGTGCATCGGGCAGCCGGTCCTCGTTGCGCCAGCGCGACAAGGCGAACACCGTGGTCTTGTACACGTCCTTCAGCACGGAATAACCGCCGCACATATCGCCATAGAGGGTGGCATAGCCCACCGACATCTCCGACTTGTTGCCAGTGGAGAGCACCATATGGCCGAACTTGTTCGACAGCGCCATCAGCGTCAGGCCGCGGGCGCGGCTCTGGATGTTTTGCTCGGTGATATCCTCGTTGGTGCCGGCGAACTGCTGCTTCAGCATCTCACCGAACGCCTTCATCGCCGGTTCGATCGAAATCGTATCCAGCCGGATGCCCAGCAGCCGCGCCACCTCCGCCGCGTCGTCGAGGCTCTCCCGGCTGGTGTAGGGCGACGGCATCATCACTGCCCGCACCCGCTCCGGCCCCAGCGCGTCGGCCGCCACCGCCGCCGAGATCGCGGAATCGATGCCGCCAGAGAGACCCAGCAACACGCCGGGAAAGCGATTTTTCTCCACATAATCCCGCAGACCCAGCGTCATCGCCGCATAGATGCTGGGCAATCCATCCAGCGGCTTGATGAGCTCGCCGGAGAGACAGCGCCAGCGGTCGCCCTGCCGCTGCCAACGGGTGAGCGATACGGAGTCCACGAAGGCCGGCAACTGCGACTTCAGGCTATAGTCGGAGTCCACCACAAACGAAGCGCCGTCGAACACCAGCTCGTCCTGGCCGCCCACCTGATTCACATAGATCAACGGCAGCGACGACTCCCGCACCCGCTGCAACGCAAGCTGGATGCGGCCGTCGTGCTTCTCATGCTCATAGGGGCTGCCGTTGCCGAGCATGAGAATTTCCGCGCCGGTCTCCGCCAGGCATTCGGTGACGGTCGAATACCACATGTCCTCGCAGACCATGACGCCAAGCCGTACATTGCGGAAATTCACCGGCCCCTGGGGCGGGCCCGGAACGAACACGCGCTTTTCGTCGAACACGCCATAGTTGGGCAGATCGCATTTGTAGCGCGTCGCCGCGACGCGGCCCTGATCCAGCAGAATGACGGCATTGTGCAGCTTGCCGTCTTCGCGCCAGGGCGATCCCACCAGCAGCGCCGGCCCGCCATCGGCCGTCTCGGCCGCCAGCTTGTTTACCGCCGCCTCGCATGCCGCCTGGAATGACGGCTTCAGCACCAGGTCCTCCGGCGGATAGCCGCAGACATTGAGCTCGCTATAGACGACGAGATCGGCGCCCTGGGCCTTGGCCTCGGCGCGGCCCTGGCGGATCTTGGCGATGTTGCCTTCGACATCGCCGAGGACCGGATTCTGCTGGGCAAGGGAGATGTTTAGCGTGTCGGTCATGTTGCTGGTGTTGTTTGTGTTGCCCGGTGTCGGCTTATACAAACAACAATAACCGACAGCAGCACTCAAGACCAATGCGCAGGGCGCAACCCTCGCCAGCGCCGGAATCGCATGCTAGCGTTGGCGCTTCCTTGCCGAGAGATGGACCGATGCCTGACGCAGCCCTTGCCAAAAAGATTACCAAAGCCGTCGATGACGGTTTCGAAGAGCAGATCAAATTCACCGCCGACCTGACGCGCCTGCCCTCGTTGCGCGGGCAAGAAGCGACGGCGCAGGACTTCATGGCTCGTGCCTACCGGGATCGCGGCCTCGCGATCGATCGCTGGAAGATCGAAGTCGAGGATATCCAGGGCCTGCCCGGCTTCTCGCCGGTCGCCGTCTCCTACGATGATGCCTGGAACGTGGTGGGCGCGCACCGGCCGAAGAACGCCAGCGGCAAATCGCTGATCCTCAATGGCCATATCGACGTGGTGCCGACGGGCCCGCTGGATATGTGGAGCACGCCGCCCTTCGAGCCGCGGGTCAGCGACGGCTGGATGTATGGCCGCGGCGCCGGCGACATGAAGGCCGGGCTCGCCGCGAATCTGTTCGCGCTCGACGCGCTGCGCCGCGCCGGGCTGGAACCCCAGGGCGAGATCTATTTCCAGTCGGTGATCGAGGAGGAATGCACCGGCAACGGCGCACTCGCCTGCCTGCAGCGCGGCTATCGCGCCGACGTCGCCATCATCCCCGAACCCAGCGGCGGCGCCCTCGGCTCGGCGCAGGTGGGCGTGATGTGGTTCCAGGTTAAGGTGCGCGGCCGCCCGGCCCATGTCGCCTATGCCGGCCGCGGCAGCAACGCCATCGAGGCCTGCTTCCCGCTGATCGCCGCGTTGCACGAGCTCGAGCATCGCTGGAACGAGGCCGGGCATCCGGCCTTCGCCGGGACCGATCATCCGATCAACTTTGTCGTCTCCAAGATCGTCGGCGGCGACTGGACATCCTCGGTGCCGTCCTGGTGCACCTTCGATATGCGCATCGGCATCTTTCCCGGCATGGATCTGGCGGATGTGCGCCGCGAGGTCGAGACGACGCTGGCCGATGCCGCGCGCAAGGACAGCTTCCTCGCCAACAGCCCGCCGGAGATCGTCTATCACGGCTTCCAGGCGGAGGGTTATGTGCTGGAGCCCGGCACGGCTGCGGAGACTCTGCTGAAGCAATGCCACGAAGCTGCGCATGGCAAAGAACTCGGCCGCCGCATCTTCACCGGCACCACCGACGCGCGCTTCTTCGGCCTCTATGCCGGCATTCCCGGCCTCGTCTATGGCCCGACCTCCCAGGACATCCACGCCTATGACGAGCGGGTCGAACTCGAATCGATCCGCCTGACCACCCAGGCGATCGCGCTGTTCATGGCCGACTGGTGCGGGGTGAAGGCGGCGTAGCCGATAGTTGTGGGGCGGAGCGACTGTCATCGCATTTCAGCCTTGAATGTTTCGCGCCTAGCCGAACAGCCGTCGGCGGGAACGGGCGAAGACCGGGCCGCGATTTGAGCGATCGACCCCATGTCCAGCGGGGATAGAAGAAGAAGGGTTGCACCACAAAGTCACAAAGGGCACGAAGCGATTGTGCCTCGGGGTGACAACTGCGTCTTTCCGGCAATGAAGCGGGATTCTTGCGCGGCCTACGGCCGCGCGGAAGTTTAGGACGTTTCCGTCGCTCAGGGGATGGGAGTAAGAGACCTGCTCGCTTCGTGTACTTTGTGACTTTGTGGTGAATGCTTTTTTCGCCACCGACGTCAGGGCTCGGAGGTCCCGGCCGGTGCGGGCGGCGGCGCTGCGAAGATCGATGATCTCGGCTGAGCGGAAGCCGTGGACGAGGCGGGCGGTGCGGGCGCGCTCGCGTCCCGCATCGCTGCGCGGGCCGGTGCTCTTGCCGCCGTGGAAGCGGCAGCGGCCCCCGCTTCCGCGAGGGCTCGGCATCGCGGGCTGGCGGCAGGAACCGCCGCAGCGGGTGCGGGCGCCGCAGCGGGACGCTTTCAGATAATCGCCGGAGGGATTGCCGTTTCTGAGCCGGCCGCGGCGCAGGCCCGGTGCGGCGTGTCGCGGCGTCCGCGCGATCCGCTCATCCAGCTTCTCGATGTCGGGGTCGGGATTGTGATAGGGCGGCCAGTCCTCCACATCCGGCAAGTCCGCTGCCTTCTTGCCCTGGGCCAGCCAGTCCAGCACTTGCCGGCGCTCCCGTTTGCGCTCGCTCGCCAGCCGCCAGGCATAGTGGTGCGGATGATCGCAGTTCTGCGGGCCATCGCCGTCGGGATCGTCTGATGGCTCCGGAAAGCCGATGCGGTCGAGGGCGAGGGCGGCGGCGCGGCAGCGTTCCATCAGGCGCGCCGTGCCGGCGACGAAGCGCAGCAGCTCCATCGACCGGCGGCCGTCGCCGTCGCCATCTGCCTCGGTCTCGCATTCACGGACCAGCCGGCCGGCTCGAACGGTGAGGCCCATGGCGAGCGTGTGGCCGGCGGCAAGCTGATGCGCCATCAACTGGCGCACGGTGTCGCCGGCGATTGCCGGATCGCTGGCGCCCTCAGCGAGATCGGCGCACTGCGCCTCGCCCGCCAGCCCCTGCAACCGCGCCGCGACCCGCTCGCGCAGCGACACATCGACAGGCGCGGAGATAGCGGCGGGCGGCGCGGTCACCAGGGAATGATGGGATTTGCGTGAATTCTTCGGGCGCGTGGCGCTGACGGTCGGTTCGGACATCGGCGGTTCTCCTGAGAGATTGGTGATTCCGGGCCCGGCAATGGCCGGACAGAAAACAGCACTATACCGCAAACAGCGGTTTAGATCAAGTGTAAAATACGTATATCCGGATCGGCGACTATATGTTCAAGAGAACATCCCAGACGCACATATTCCTCCGGCGACAGGCCGGCGCGCGTTTCTTCGGCCTCTATGCGGGTATCCCAGGACTCGTCTACGGCCCGACGTCACAGGACATCCATGCCTTCGACGAGCGTGTCGAACTCGAGTCGATCCGCCTGACGGCGCAGGCGATCGCGCTGTTCATCGCCGACTGGTGCGGGGTGAGGGCCGGGTAGGTACCGCATGAGATTTGGTACGAAGAATCAGCGTCAACAATAAACTGTCATGCCCGGGCTTGACCCGGGCATCCATATTTAGTCCGCGCTGTTTTAGCGACAGAGGATGGATCGCCGGGTCAAGCCCGGCGATGACAACCAGTGGGATGGTTGTTGGAATAGGGTTGCACCTACTTCCTGAACAAGAACTCTCTGCCCACCTTCACGCGCTTGACGCCGTTGTATTCGATGATGTCGGCGGTGGCGTAGGTTTCGGTCCAGCGCTGGGGCAGGAAGGAGCCGGTGCCGATGATGTCCACCGGCGCCTTGGCCTCGGCCATGACTTTACATTTCGCGGGGTCGAAGCCGGAGGAAGCAACGATCTTCACCTTGGGGAAGCCCGCCGCGTCCAGCGCCTCGCGGGTGCGGTAGATGGCGGCAGCGGTGACGCCGGCGCCGACCAGATAGCGCAGTTCCGTCTCGCTGCGATAGCCGCGGATCACCGCCGGCTCATGGCGCTCGAGCACCGCGTAGGAGACCGAGGGATCCAGACCTTCGATGAAACGGCTGCCCGGCGTATCCAGCCGCACGCCGAGTTTTCCCTGTGCCGCCAGTTCCGGGAAGCGGCGGCAGACCTCCAGGGAATCCGTGATCTCGCGCCCGAAGTAATCGACCAGCACGGTCATCGGATCGTCGGGGAATGCTTCGTGGAACATCTCTGCCGCGCGCACCGTCGAGCCGGCATAACCGATCAGCGCATGGGGCATGGTGCCCATGCCCCCTTGCCGTCCGAAATAATGCGCAGTCGCCGCCGTAGCATTGCCGATGAAGCCCTTGGCGTTCACCTTGCGCTTCGCCCGCGCCGAGCCCACGGAAGCGGCATAGGCCATGATGTCGGCCATCTCCGTGCCGGCGCAGTGGCGCGCATCCATCGCGAGGAATTCCACCTGCGGCAGGTCGGCGCACATGGTGAAGGCGTTGAACGCCGCCACGCAGGCCGGGCCTAGTTTCATCAGGAAGACCGTCTCCGTGTCGGCCAGTGCGGCGAAGGAGCCGGTGATGTACAAAAGCGGCTCGCCGGCGCCGACCCATTTACCTTCGGGATAATTCAACTGGATGTCGAAGGTCGTGTCGCGCGCCCTAGCGATCTCCTTCAGCCACTCCACCGCCAGCCGCGGCGCCGAAACCACGGGCCGGCGCATGAACACGGCATAGGTGACGCGCTGATCGCCGAACTTTTCCACCGCCTGCTTGGTGCGCAGGAAGTAGTGATCGGTCCAGGCGGAAAGATTCTTCAGATCGGGATGCATATTGTCTGCTTGATGCAAGGTGAAAGGCGGGCCGACGGCCAG
>Ga0184626_10000211_pt1 | contig 15914 bp, 22 predicted proteins | sample PLM3_60_b1_FD_133142 | JGI IMG/M metagenome (GOLD analysis project Ga0184626, IMG submission 133142) | Groundwater sediment microbial communities from an aquifer in East River, Colorado, USA - PLM3_60_b1 | ecosystem: Environmental > Terrestrial > Soil > Riparian zone | place: USA: East River... | reverse complement strand
GCCGCGAGTCCAACGGGATTCTTAAATGTTAATCCAAATGCTTCAACAGGTTTGGACGGCGTCTTATAAAGTTGTGTGAACCACCAATTGGATAATGGAAAGTTTCCTGCAATGCGTAATGCGTAAAGTGTAAGCCAGTGCGCTGTTTCAGGATCGAGACGAAAAAGAAGAGAACGAAAGAGAGAATACATTTTATTGGTTGCTCAAGCCGCCGTCCTCGGCGGCGTCCCGCTCCCTGGAGTATGCACACAAGATATAAACATCAATCAAATGCGGTCGCGCGACTCGGTTTTTGCACATGAGCAAAAACTTCTCGCAACATGTTTTCATTAGTGCGATATACAGATAATGGCGGCAGGTTATTCAAATCAAAGAAATCCACTGCCAATGTTTCGTGACTGATGCGCGGCTCACCGTCCAAAAGTTTGCAAAGAAAGATGATCTTGTAAGCATGATAAAACTCCAGCGGCTGGATGCGGTTCGCATCGATGACTGCAACCACTTTTTCAGCCTGCACATTAAAGCCGCTCTCCTCGAACACCTCGCGTTCCGCCACTGACGCAGGGGAATTCCCAAGATCGGCCCAGCCGCCAGGCATCGCCCACTTATCATCTGCTCTTTCCTGTATCAATAAGATCTTATTATCGCGGATAACTGCACCGCGCACATCAATTTTTGGCGTGATATATCCCGCCTGCATCGAAAAACTTTCAAGCACAGATTCTTTTGGCATCTCCGATTGGCTGGCGATCATCTCGGCTGTGATCTCCTGTAAACGCCTGTATCGGTCTATATCGTATTGGTTCCCGCTGTAAGTGATGCCTGATTGACTGAGTGAAAAAATTTCCCGCGCCCATTCCATCCATTTTGGAGATTGAGTATTCATGGGATCAGAATCTCTTCTGTCCGCTTTTATCCAGAAAATATTGCACCACTTCCTCTTCGGGATGCGGGACATCCATCAGCGCGAACATCGCCGCCATTTCACCGCGATGATGCGTGTTGTGATTCGGCGGCTGGACGACCATCTGCCATAATGGAAGTGTGAATGTCTCACCTTTCGGGTTGGTGTATGTGACATCCTGCATGAGGGTTTGTTCGGTCTGCTCTGCGACGAAGCCGCGCAGTTTTTTTTCTACATCCACCCAATATTCGCGAATGGAGATGGCCGTGTGGAAATCTTTCGCGTCGAGAAAAGTTCCCGTTTCACCTCGCCAGCGCATGGGCCACATCCGTTCCGAACTCAGCATGTGCACCAACACGGCATGGACGCTATCCCAGCTATGTCCCTGCTTTCGGAAGAGTTGTTCCTCTGTAAGAGTTTCAGCGACCGCCAAATATCGTTTGTTCGCCCAGTAGTTGTAATCGTAAAGATGCTGGAGGTAACCCGTGAGTTGCATAAAAGCTCCTTAGGTTTTGGAAAAGACCAGGCAATAACTGTGATTATAGCCGTACCCATATTTATCCCAGCAGACAATGATTTCCCCTTCAAAACGAAGGAATTTCGATACTTCGCGCGCAATATCCCAGGCCAGCGTGGTTACATGGCCGTTCTTTTTCAAGTTCGAAGCCTCGATCACTATACGACCGGACGGGTTCAGCTTGTGAGCCACTTGTAAAAAGATGCGGCCCATTTCCTGTAAATAAGATGGATAGTCGAATCCTTTTTGTCTATAGTCTACAAACGGATTTTCCGTATCGTTCTGATTCGTGTATGGCGGTGACGTAAGACATAGATCGAAGAGTGGCAAGTCATAATCCATGAGGTTGCGAGAGTCGCCGTGGATTAAATGCTGCGGGTGATCGAGCAGCCCATGCACATAGTCTGCTTTCTGTTTGCTATATTCAATACCATATCCGATCCTGCCCATCTCTTCAGCGACAAGCAGCGTGGTTCCAAAGCCCGCAAAAGGGTCGAAGACAATCTGTCCTTTTTCCGTAAACTCATTCACGAAAAACTCCAGCATGTTCTCCGAAGAACGGACATCCTCATGTCGGAATCTCGGCGGCAGAACTGTTTTGTTGCCTCTGGGTAGGTGCAGCCAGGTCTGCACCGCTTCATCGGGGTTATTTTTCCGATTTGCCTTGTTTGAGCGTTTCAATTGTTCCAGTAGTGTGCCTTGCCCTCGTCTCTTCACGCTTCGCCTCCGTGAATTATCTTGCTTTTTGACCCTTTTTCAACATCCCGATTGCTTTCACAATCCGGTTCTGGCGCGTCTCTTCTCTTTTAGCTTCATTGATCCACATCACATATTCTCTTTGATGTGTATAGGAGAGTTTGTCGAAGAAGGTTTTCGCTTCCTTCTCGATCTTGAATGCTTTCTTCAACTCTGCAGGGACTTCGATCACGCGCGGCTCTTCATCCAGTTCAACAGTAATTTTCACTTCATCGCCAAACGTTTTACCGATCTGCTCCCGGATCTCCTTGAGGATGATGAGCAGGTGACGTTCCGTGCCCATACGCGTCAAAATGCCGCGATACGGGACCCCCTCAAACGTGGCTTTGACCTTGGGCCGCTTCGACCCGAATGCCTTTTCCACATCGAACGGCACTTCCACGAACGCGCCGCCTCCGCCTGCGTTTTGGATGGTGGCTGTAAAAGTATGTTTTTTCGTCATGCTACATTTCCTTTATTCATCAGCTTTCCAGCGAGTGCGAATAGTCTCATCATCCTTATACTCCGTCACTAACACACTTTCAACCTCAAATTCAAAAAGGATATAGCGCTCGGCAGGTTGATACGGAGTAACTCTTACGGCCAGTGCTCGCAATTCAGCATCTTCAATAAACCTGGCTTTTCCCGTAACAATAAATTCGCCACTCTCCCCGCTCGTATCCGTCACGGAGCAATGGGCAGCGTAACGCGCATCACGGCGGAGGTCATTGCCTTTTGGGGAAGTGGGTTCCATAAAAACAAAGAAATGACCTTCGCCAATAATCGGCGTGAAAGGATGAACGCGCGGCGAACCATCCTTGCGAATGGTGGCAAGATAAGCGACTTTATTATGCAGGCGCGCTTTTCCGAATTCAGCAATTTCTGGCGCTTGAGACTCTAATTTGCTCCAGCTCATTAAAATATTCCTCCAGGCTTTTTCAAATAACCTGTTTACGATATCCGCGCATGATGCGCTCGGTGACAAAGCCAAACTTTTCATACAAATTGCGTGCGATAATATTATCAATATTGACCGTCAGATTGACTTTCCGCGTCGTGGGCGCGGATAGCATCCAGTCCACGCCTGCAGCCAGCAGGTCGGCGCCAATGCCACGACCTCGGGCGGACGCGTCGGTGCCGATAAAATCCACATAGCCTGATTCCGCTTCGGGGTCGATTTTGCAAAAAAGATATCCGAGCAAATGTTCATCTTCAACGGCAACGAAGATATGATGAGTTTCATTTATTTTTTTAACCATTTGAGTCGCATTGAAGGAGCCGTTTGGAAATAGTACTTTGTGCAGTTCTTCAAATTGCTCAAAGAAACTTTCCTGATACGCAATGACTTGTGTCTCCCTTTTTGGAGATGGTTTGTAATTATCGCGCGTCAGGATCAGTATTGTATTTTCAGATTGCAACGGGAATCCATGCCGCGCGGCGAATTCTTCCATGTGGATATTCTGCACATCACAGAACAAAATGCGGTCACGAATGTTCGCAGGGATGAGTGGCAGAACAAACTCGTACAGTTGATCTGCAACCGTATGCCACTCTGCATGTTCAACGAGCGGACCATACAGCCAGGCCTTGTTGACCTCGGGATCTGCATCTACCCCGAAGGTGCCGACGAGTTGATCGTCATCATAAGCCAGCATGAATCCTTCAGAGGGTGTAATGAGACACTCCGCCAAGGAGGAACGCACGTCCGCTTCGCCTTCACCAAAGAAGCCGATGTGATGTGCCCCGTCACTGTTGAGGCGAGTAACAAAATGGACAAGTTCGTCAAAACGTTCCTGGCAGGGGATGATTTTTATCATGGCTGTGAAGGTTTGTTTTTGGTCGTGATGTTCATTATGCAATCAAAATATTTATTTTTATTCTTCAACCACTTTGAATCTTTCGGTTAAATCCCATTGTGCATCTGTTGAACGAGAATAATTCACTGACAACTTATTTCTCGGCACATTACGACTTTTGATTGGATATTCAATTTCCACAATTAGAAATTCATTTTCGAGAAATCTTTGAGACATCATAATCATCTTTTGGTCAAAAACACTCTTGTCGCCTCAATTTTATCCTTCTCCACCTTGCCTGTCTCCTCCCAATAATCCAGCAATTGACTTATCGCCAACACCGCGTGCATAGTATAGCCTGCTTGCTTCAAAGACTCTTTCGCGCCTGATTGACGGTCAATCAGCACGACGACATCTTTTACAACCAGGCCCACTGCGGTCAGTTTTTCGATGGCTTCGAATTTGCTTCCACCTGTCGTGGCGAGGTCGTCAATGATGAGGGCGGTCTCACCCGCGTGGTATTCGCCTTCGATCTCTGCTTTCGTGCCATAGGACTTGGCTTCCTTGCGCGGATAGATCATCGGGTAATTCCCTGCGAGGCTGATGGCGGTGGCGATGGGAATCGCCGCATAGGGCAAGCCGGCGATACGAGAGAACTGGAGATTGGAGATTAGAGGAAGGTAGGCTTGCGCAACATCTGCAAGAAGTTTTGGGTGGGAAATGATCTGCCGCAAATCAATGTAGATCGGAGATTTGAGTCCCGATTTGAGTGTGAAGTCACCGAATTTGATGCAGCCCGCGGAGAGGAGTTCTTCAGCGAGGGATGTGAGATGGACGTTAAGTTGCGTCATATGAATCTTTTTCTATCAAGATAAACCCGGGATTGTAAATAGGAATTTCATGAATGCCACCGACCCATGAAAAAGCATTGAAATTATCGTAAATACAATTCCTGTTACAGGTAATGCTTCTAATCGATTCACTTCGAGAGTTGTCCCAAGATATTTCTGAATTTTTCTGTCTATCACAATGATAATTACGCCTCCAATTAAGTGAAAATTGTAAAAGCATGCTTTCAGCGTATTTTCTCCTCCCCATTCTGGAGCCCAATAGATCGTCATTAATAAATGGAAAATGGCTAAACCAAGACCCACATAGGACAACGTGACCGTCAATTCGCTTCGTCTATCTCTCAATTCCAAAATAAACATTGCCAGCAAAAAAACGCAATATGCCCCAAGAAAACTAAAACCTATTTCCAAATAATAAGTGGCAAAAACAGTACTGTTTATCAATAAATAGATATAAGCAATAAGAGACAACATGAACAATACTATCACTATGCTTATCCCTGGAATGGTTTTGAAATATTTAATTATTGGGTTCTCTTGTGAAGCAGATATATCTTTACTTTCCATAAAATTCTCCAAACTGGGAGTCTCTGCAATTTAGTATCCTTGTTGTCGCCTAATATTCACAATCTGGTCGCGTATCTCTGCTGCGGCTTTGGTGGGACTCTTTGCACGCGAGATTCCACGTGAGATGGGAATCAGTATGCCCATTCCATCTTTTCTTAATCCAGCTTTCAGCGCCGATTCTAATTCTCCGCCCTGCGCGCCGACACCAGGGGCCAGGAACCACAAATCGGGCGCGATGGCACGGACGCGTTTCATCGCGTCAATGTGTGTCGCGCCGACAACGAGCCCGATATTGTTTTTGGTATTCCACGTTTGTGCGAGTTTGGCAACGTGTTCGTAAAGATAGAACACCCTCTCCCCTTGCCCCTCTCCCAATGGGAGAAGGGTTGGGGTGAGGGTTAAATCCTGTAAGTCACCTGAACCTGTATTACTCGTTTTGCACAACAAGAAAACACCTTTTTCCTGATCCTGGATGAACGGCTCAATCGAGTCCTTTCCAAGATAGGGACTCAACGTGATGCAATGTGCTCCGAGATTTTCAAATGCAGATTTTGCATATGCTTCCGCAGTAGATGCAATATCGCCACGTTTCGCATCCAGGATGACAGGAATCATCGAACCCATACGATACGATTCTTCTTGAATTGCTTCGATCACTTGCTTGAGCGCGGTCCAACCTTCGGCACCGAAAACCTCGAAGAACGCCGCGTTAGGTTTGAATGCAGCAGCGTAAGGAACTGTCTGTTTAACGAGATTCAGGCAGAAGTCCAGTGCAGACGCGGCGGTAGGCTCCTTGAGATCCGGAATGTGTGGGTCGAGTCCAACGCACAGGAGGGATGAGCAGTCATCCACACGTTTTTCAAGAAAAGAAAAGAAAGTTTCCATGTTTCTCCAAAGTTCCATGTGTCAAGTTAGCACGCAAAACCTGAAACTTGGAACGTGACACTATGCTTTGCCAAGAACCATCGCCAGCAACGACATTCTCACATACAGACCATACTCCATCTGGCGAAAATACGCAGCGCGCGGGTCGTCGTCGAAGTCCATGCTGATCTCGGTGACGCGCGGGAGCGGATGCATCACAATCATATCCTTCTTCGCGGGTTTCATGACCGCAGGGTCAATTACATACGCGCCCTTGACCTTTTCGTATTCGGCGGGGTCTTCGAAGCGTTCCTTCTGGACGCGCGTCACATACAGCACGTCAGTTTCGGGCAGAACTTTTTCGAGCGACAAATATTCAGCCTGCGGCACTTCCTTCTCCGCCACTTCGTCCATCACTTCCTTGGGCATGCGCAAAATTTCAGGCGAAACATAATTGAGTTTGATCCCGTTGAACGCGGATAGCAAACGCGCCAGCGAATGTACAGTGCGGCCGTATTTCAAATCGCCGAGCAGGGTCACGTTCAGGTTATCCAATCTGCCGAGTTCTTCGCTAATCGTAAACGTATCGAGCAAAGCCTGAGTCGGATGTTCGCCTATGCCATCGCCCGCGTTGATGACAGGTTTGCGCGCCGCCTTCGCCGCGATCGCCGCCGAGCCTGTTTCGGGGTGACGCAGGACGATCACATCGGCATAACATTCGAGCGTGCGCACAGTATCGGAAAGCGTCTCACCCTTCGTCACAGACGAATACTTCACTTCGTTGATCGGGATGACCGAACCGCCAAGTCGTTCCATCGCTGCAGTGAACGACGACGACGTACGCGTGGATGGCTCATAAAAAATATTTGCCAGGATTTTTCCCTTTAGCAGATCAAACGTCCCGATGCGCTCGACCATGCCGCGCATTTCGTGTGCCACGCCGAACACATATTCCAGATCGTCGCGGCTGAACTGTTTGACCGAAATAATATCCTTGCCATACCACTCGGCAGTTTTGTTTTCGCCGAAAGGCAGATGGGTAGATGAGGATTGGGTTGGCATTTGTTACTCCTTTGTAATTAGAGAATTAGAGATTGGAGATTGATGACTCGCTTCTCGCGACGGGTGAGGCTGATTCTGTTACAAAAACCATTACACACTCTACAATTCTTCAACGTTTACATTCTTAAGTCGTCAAATTCTAATGAATTAATTACCGACATGTGTAATAATAACAAACATGAGACCATACGGAAAAAGCGAGCAACTAGCAAAACGACGTAGGCGTGCGTTGGAACTCATTGATAGTGGAAAGCGGGTAAAAGAGGTTTCAAGGGTTATTGGTGTTACTGAACGTAGCATTCATCGCTGGAAGAAAGAATCCAAAGAACCGCTAGATGAAAGTGATCGTCGTCCAATAGGACGTCCGAGACGATTATCAGACGAGCAACTTGCAAAATTGCGGCAAGAATTAATGCAAGGTGCACAAACACAGGGATATACAGAAATTTACTGGACATTGGAGCGCATCGCTGGTTTGATTTGGGATAAATTTAAGGTGCGGTATCATCCTAGCTCAGTATGGCACATCATGAGGCACATGGGCTGGAGTAACCAGCGCCCTAGACGACAAGCGATACAGCGGGATGATGAAGCCATAAAACATTGGAAAAGATATATTTGGTCAAGCATAAAAAGGCGACGCTAGATATCAAGACCAAGACCTGTATGACGAAACAAGGACTCTAGCAAATTTGGCATCTTTTGCACTCTGAACAACTCGGCTATAACACACCTGCGAAGTTCTACAAGATTATGGGGACAGAAATTGGCTAAACGATCGTGTTTGATATATCCCCAAACATTATCAACAGGATTTAACTCTGGAGCATATTCTGGAAAGAAAAACACTCTAATTTCTGGATGAGCAGCAAGATAGTTGTTCACTGGCTTGGCACTATGAATTTTGATCGAATCCCAGACTAATCTAATATCACCATGAAGTTTGTTGTGTATACGGTTAAGAAAAGGTACTATAGTGTATCCCCGAAAATTAGTATTATCTTGTGAGAGGTGAAATAACAAACCAAATTGCTTTGTTTCTAGCGTAATCGTCATAGCACCTATAACCGAGATACGATCATGATGTGAATTTGATACTTTAATAACAGGTGTGTGTCCACGGGGCGACCAAGATCGACGAACTAATGGGTTAAGCATAAATCCTGTTTCGTCTATAAAGACAATGTGAAAATCTTTGTTCATTTTATTCCTGAACCTTTATTCATCACACCCATACCTGTGATGAATATCGTATGTGTTCATACTGATCCAAAAAGATGATTCGCAAGCGGAAGGATATTGATCAGAGGTTCTTCATACGGATGAACACTTCTAATCACTTTGATCGCTTCATTCGCCAATTCACGCTTGCAATTAACTTCGACTTTATACTCCATCACTTCGCTGATCTTTCCAATTTCACCCTCAAACGGATTAGCTCCTAAAAGAGGTCGGTAATATCCCTGAACGGGAGCTATTGCAACGCAATGATCGTAATTTCCGATCCGCCCGACGCCGATCTTTGCCAGTTCATCGCGGATTTTTAGCGCGTGTTCCTGGGGAACGAAAATTTCCAGTTTCACATCAGTAAAGTTTTCCATAACTCTAATCCTTAATCTCATTCTATTGAACAGGATTATTCTGTTTATGTATCTCCCACTCATCAACGATCACCGCATACATCAGAGTATCCCACCACCTGCCTTTGAAGTATTTGTGCTCACGCAGGCGTCCTTCCAGTTGCATGCCCAGTTTTTCCAACACATGCGCCGAACCGATATTTTCAGCAACGCAGGATGCCCAAATACGATGTACACCAAAGTGACTGAATCCAAAATCGACAATGGTACGCGCCGCCTCGGTTGCATAACCGTGATTCCAGTGTTTGGGATTCAACTCATAACCAATATCTGCTTCATGTGCGTTAACTTCCCCCATACGAACGCCGCAGTTCCCGATCAGTTGATTGCTCGATTTCAAAACGACAGCCAGTTGAAATTTTATGCGCGGTTCCTGCCGTTGGTGGTTTAGGAACATTTCAATAAATTCCTGCACCGCTTCTGGCGTTCTTTCTGTCCAATCGTTATAACGCAAATAGAGCGGGTCGGACTGATATTCCAAGACCCGCTGCCAATCTTCTTTGACAAAATCGCGCAAGATCAATCGTTCGGTTTCAAGATTCATATTACATCAGTTGACGGAAAGAGTAGTTTTGTTTTTTAAACGTATTCCTGATCTTGTATCATGGCTGGGCAAATATACAGTTGGATACTGGCTCGCAAAACTCAAAATGTTTCGTATCGTGTCAATTGCCTGATTTGGGTCAGGGCTGACACCATCTGCGATTTTTTGGAGCAGGTTTTCTTCTGAATAGCTTGTATCACCTGCCAGAAAATAGTGTACATCATCAATGGTAGCAATCACAGAAATATGTGCAGGTGTATGTCCCTCGGTTGTGATGACTTTTACATCGCCGTTACTGGTGATATCCCAGAATTTTTGGAATGGTCCAAATCCTTTATCATCAAAGACAATGGAGTTGGGGGAAAACCATGTGGGTGCGCGGTGTGGCACATACCCGTTTATCTGTCCTTGAAAGCCAAGCGAGCGTTTGTATTCGGGCATGTTTACATAAATCTGACTTTCGGGGAAGTGATGCAGTCCACCTGCATGGTCGGTGTGCATGTGGGTCAAGATAACTTTCCTCACATCCTTCGGGGTGATGCCCATTTGCTTTAACTGGGCGCCGATCTCCTGTTCAGGTTTTACATGGAATCGAACCGCAAACTTATAGTAGGGTTGCCAGCGCGGAAAGTAACCAGGTTCAGAAGTCCGTGCTGTTTCACCTGTATCAACTACAATAACGCCTTCTTTATGCTCGATTACCCATGCATAAATCGGTACTGGTCCTAACCATGTAGTGCCAAGCAGGACATTGATCAAGCGCACTGCTTTGGGCCCTTTGCCAATTACTTGGTTTTTCTTGACCTCAACCGTGCCAGTTTGAATTGCGTGAATTCTCATAACTTACCTTCCAATAAACGAATATTTTTTCCAAATCCAGGTTCCACTAAAATCTTTCCATCTTCAAAGGCTGTTTTACCACGTAGCACAACTTTCTTTACTTTGCCCTTTACTTTCCAGCCTTCGAACGGAGTCCAGCCACAGCGGGTGAATTGTTCGGCCGCGCGGATTTCGTATTCCGCGTCTTCATCCACTTCGATCCACGTTTCAGGCTGTTCAGGGAGGTTGAAGATTCTACGAGGATTGGTGTACATTTTTTCAATTATATGGTCAATGGTTAATACCCTTCGGGCACTATGTCCTCCTTCGCTGACAGCAGTAAGAAGCAAAGGCAGTATGGTTTCAAGACCTGGAAAACCTGGAGGAGGAGTCTCTGAGTCTTTTTCAGCTAAAGTGTGAGGTGCGTGATCTGTGGCGAAGCAATCGATAATATCAAGGTTTTCCCATAGCGCATCCACGTCTTTTTGCGAGGCGAGGCGAGGGCGGACTTCTAATCGACCCCCACCTGTCCTTCGGACATCCTCCCCCATTTTCTCCGAAAATATGGGAGGCGGTTGGGTGAGGAACAAATGGTGTGGGCAGACTTCACACGTCACTTTGATGCCGCGTTCCTTCGCGGCTTTGATAAGCAAGACCTCTTCTCTCGATGAAATATGTGCAATGTGGATCGGTCTATCATAGATCGCGGCAAATAAGATCGCGGCTGCCATGCTTCTGCTTTCAGCATGGACAACGATTGGATATTCCTTTGGATACTTTTCAAAATGTGGTTTCCAAAGAGTCATGTCATCGAGGCGCAATTCGCCAAAGGTTGAGTCTAGATACATTTTCAGGCCCGCGGCTTTGTGAGCAAGAGTTGGAACAATTTCGGCGTTATCGGGTCCCGCGCCGAGGTATTGTGCATAATCGCAACGAGCCTTTTGCCGCGCGGCAGCCAATGCTATATCGAGAGTCTCTGCATCGAAGATGGGTGGTTTGGTGTTGGGCATCGCCAAGACCATTGTGAAACCGCCTGCGAGCGCGGCAGATGTACCTGTGTCCCAGTCCTCTTTGTGAGTCGCACCAGGTTCGCGCAGGTGGACATGAGGGTCAATTAAACCGGGGAGTTTGAGCATATATCCTTTCCCTCACCCCAGCCCTCTCCCGAGGGGAGAGGGAGAAGCAAGGTAAAAAAAGAGAGCCGATGAAGGCTCTCTTGAATGAACGGAGAAGAAACGATGAAAATAACGGGAACAGGTTGAAGGTCTCTAAAGATGCGCTTGGTCATCTCGGCGTGATTCTATGCACATGAGGAAATCTGTCAAGAGCAAGACGGGTGATATAATCCGCAAAGATTTTTTTCAGGAGAGATAAGATGGCATATCAGAACGTTAAGGTCCCCGAAGATGGTGCAAAGATCTCTATCGAAAATGGGAAATTGAATGTCCCCGATAACCCGATCATTCCGTTTGTCGAAGGCGATGGAACGGGGCGCGATATCTGGCGCGCGTCGGCGCGCGTGTTTGAAGCAGCAGTGGAAAAGGCATACGGTGGCAAACGCAAGATTCATTGGATGGAAGTGTACGCGGGTGAGAAATCTTTCAAGATGTTCCAAAGCTGGCTGCCCGATGAAACAATCGAAGCCTTCAAGGAATTTCTGGTTGGGATCAAGGGTCCGCTCACGACTCCGATCGCAGGCGGTATCCGTTCATTGAACGTTGCGCTTCGCAAATTGCTTGACCTGTACGTCTGCCTGCGCCCGGTACGTTACTTCAACGGTGTGCCTTCCCCCGTAAAGCATCCTGAAAAAGTGGATATGGTCATCTTCCGCGAGAACACGGAGGATATTTATGCGGGCATTGAATTTGCAAACGATACTGAAGATAACAAGAAGTTCAAGGAATTATTCAAGGAAGCATTTCCAAAAGAATATGCCAAGATCCGTTTCCCTGAGACGAGCGGACTCGGACTGAAACCGGTTTCCGTCGAAGGCACGGAGCGTTTGATCCGCGCCGCGATCGAATACGCATTGCTTAACAAACGCAAAAGCATAAACCTTGTTCATAAGGGCAACATCATGAAATTCACGGAAGGCGCGTTCAAGGATTGGGGCTATGCGCTAGCCAAGCGCGAGTTCCGCGATGATATTGTCACCGAGCGCGAGACATGGATTCTGGCAAACAAGGAGAAAAATCCAGATATGAGCGTTGAGGGCAACGCCAAAAGCGTGGACCCTGGCTTTGACATGATGTCACCCGCACAGCAGAAGGATATTATGCAGGAGGTTGAAGATGGTCTGAATCTCTGGTCTACTCATGGCGAAGGCAAGTGGAAGTCCAAACTCCTGATCAAAGACAGTATCGCAGATGTGACGTTGCAATTCGTGCTGATCCGCCCGAAGGATTACGATGTGATCGCCACGATGAACCTCAATGGCGATTATCTCTCTGACGCGTTGGCTGCACAAGTGGGCGGGATCGGTATCGCGCCCGGCGCAAATATCAACTATATGACGGGTCATGCCATCTTCGAAGCGACTCATGGTACCGCGCCGAAATACGCTGATCTTGATAAAGTGAATCCCGGCTCGGTCATTCTCTCCGGGGAAATGATGCTCCGTTATATGGGCTGGGGCGAAGCCGCTGATTTGATCATCAAGGGCATCGAAGGGGCGATCAATGCGAAGACTGTTACCTATGATTTCGTACGTAACATGGATGGTGCAACCGAAGTGAAATGCTCTGAATTTGGTGATGCGATCATCAAGTGGATGTAGATGCTAAAATAATTAGTGAGCTGCGCATGTTGGCACTTCTTATTCGTTAAAGCCGTTATAATATGCAAGACTTATCAGAAAACAACGGTAGAAAAACTCAATGTCAACTGCTTTGCGAATCGGTCCGTATCGTTTTTACTTTTACTCCTATGATTGTGGTGAACCCCGTCATATGCATGTGGATCGAGAAAATATGAGTGCAAAATTCTCGAAAAGAATTGCGCGAAATTGAACGGACCGCAACGGAGAATTTGGACACATTAAGAAATGAATGGGACGCTTTCTGTAATGGTAACGCTAAACCTACCTAGAGCTGTAAGCGTATCTGTAACGGACGATACGTTGTCTGTGGACCTGGAAGACGGGCGCACAGTTTCTGTTCCTATTGGATGGTATCCACGTCTTGTGTATGGCACTCCCACCGAGCGCGCGAACGTTCAAATTTCAGGCGCGGGCTTTGGGTTTCATTGGCCCGATTTGGATGAAGATATCGGCATTGAAGGAATCTTGCTCGGCAAGCGGTCTAATGAAAGCCCTGAGTCATTTGAGAGATGGCTGCAGGCAAGAAAATAAATCAAAAGTCGGGATTTCATCAGTCCCGACTTTTTGATTCGTTTAGATTCTGTTTGCGTGCAGTTACATAAGATTATTGTGTAACAGTGATCCCAAGCAACATTCCATCTTCATAATGTCTTCTAATAAGACAGGAAAATTCCAACAGTTGCCCCGCAGCAGAATCAGGGAATGTGTATTCCACAATCACGCTTGCACCAGCGCCAAGTTGCCCTTGAGGCACAGCCAGCAACGCGCTATTCAAGGCTGCTTCCAAACTACCAGTCACTGAAACCGGCTTACTGATATTGAAGTTGTGCGCATGGCGACCTGTATTCGTGATCACAAAAGTATATGGCACACCCACCTGGAATGTCGTCAACGAAGAGTCGATGGTATTGTCTGCCAGCGTGATATCCACCTGTGTACCAGTTCCAGATGCGGCCGGTGGTTCTGTTGCGGCGGGTTGTTCAGTTGGGACTTCTGTAGTGGGGGGTTGAGTCGCTGCTGGCGGTTGAGTGGCCACAGGCGTGGCACTTCCACAGGCAGTGATCAACAGGGGGATGACGATCAAAAATAACAAAGCAATTCTTCTCATGGTTATTTCTCCTTTCAAAACCTCATGAGATTGCAGCATTCCCCTTTACCTCACACATACGACTCTAATCAATTGCTCATAGAAGACAAGCGCGCGATTTAATGAGATAATGGGCTATCTCGAAAATCGAGGAGGCATACATGGGCTTGAATAGAAATGTCACCCTTTCCGCAGCCCTGCAATACAAGGGACGCGACGCATATCTCACTTATATCCTGCATCGCATTGGCGGGAGCGCATTATTCATCTTCTTTACCATGTACATTCTGGTGTTGGCGGGGGTGGATTCGGTCAACGCCATTTTCAGCAACTGGCTCTTCCAGATTTTCATGCTGGTCTTCGGGTTGTTCCATGCCATCAACGGACTGCGCATCACCATCCTTGATCTGTGGCCCAATTTGATAGAACATTATCGGCAGGCCATCAATCTCGAATGGGTGGTTTACGCGCTAGTTTGCGGCTTCGCGATTTTTGTTGTGTTGCGAAATGCGTTGGGAGGTTAGGATGGCAACCCGAACTCTGTCTCTCTCAAAACGCGGTTTCAACTTTGAAACCACCATGTGGATCTTCACACGCTTCACCGTTCTGGCGATGTATAGTTTGATACTGGCGGGTCTCATCGGCGCGTTGATTATGAGCGCGCGAACCGGTGCGAATCTCGCGGATATTTTATACTGGGCTTTCTTCCCCAACCTCAGCGAAAACCCGCTCGGCGCGTATATTGGTGTCACGATTCTCGCGAAGTTAATGGTTGTGGCGTTTGTACTGGTCGTCTCCGGGCATGGCGTGCATGGCGTGCTTGAAATTCTGGATGATTATTTCACAGGTGCGTTTGCGCGACGCTGGTCCCGCAATTTCGTCATCACGTATGCAATAGTGGCAAATCTAATTGCGATTTATGTTATATGGACTAAATAAAAAATTAACCGCTCAGAGGCAATGAACGCAAAGATTCTTAATTGGATTTCTTAGCGACCTTCGCGTTCTTCGTAGTGAAAAGGTTTAGGAGCAATCTTTCATGGCAAATGTTCATCAATTTGAAGTGATCGTCGTTGGCGCGGGGGGTGCGGGACTCATGGCGGGTCTCTATGCCTCGCGCGGCGCGAAGACGGCAGTCATCAGCAAGTTATATCCCACGCGCTCACATACAGGCGCGGCGCAGGGCGGCATCTCAGCCGCGCTGGGCAACTACGAGGAAGACAAGCCCGAATGGCACATGTATGACACGGTCAAAGGTTCTGATTATTTGGGCGATCAGGATGCCATCGAATTTATGACCAACGAAGCGATTGACGCGGTGCTGGAGCTGGAACACATGGGGCTTCCATTTGACCGAACTCCCGAAGGCCGCATCTCACAGCGACCGTTTGGCGGGCACACTAATAACGAAACAGGCAAGCCGGTCCGCCGCGCCGCACATGCCGCAGACCGCACAGGTCATATGATCCTGCAAACCTTGTATCAACAATGCATCAAGAACAAGGTCACCTTCTTTGACGAATATCAAGTCCTTGATTTCATTATGACGGATGGAAAAGCCGCAGGCGTTGTAGCAGTTGAACTCGCCACGGGTGAACTGCACACTTTCCATGCGAAGGCAGTCATCTTCGCGACTGGCGGATATGGCCGTATCTTTGAGGTGACATCAAATGCGTATGCCTATACCGGCGATGGTGTGTCCATTTTGCT
>Ga0184626_10000210_pt1 | contig 15940 bp, 10 predicted proteins | sample PLM3_60_b1_FD_133142 | JGI IMG/M metagenome (GOLD analysis project Ga0184626, IMG submission 133142) | Groundwater sediment microbial communities from an aquifer in East River, Colorado, USA - PLM3_60_b1 | ecosystem: Environmental > Terrestrial > Soil > Riparian zone | place: USA: East River... | reverse complement strand
TTGTATACCGAGAGATTTGCGCTGTTCAACGTTCCTTCCACAGCGTAATATCCAACCGCACCATGTATATTTCCATTTGCTGTGATGTCACCGGCAAGTGGCGGAATTTGAGAAAAAAGATGAGAGACGGAATCTGCGTTTCCCTTTACCTCGTACTTGATTGTGTATTTAGGATCGCTCAAATTGTTCATGCTGCCTTCGCCGCGGATTTCCAGATTTTCAAGCCGCGCTAAAAGATTCTTCAACAGGATGCCGTCTGGTTGTATTTGGGCGTCCATGGTGATCTTCTGCACGTTGAACTGCTGATAGCGCACGTTGCCGGCGGCGAGAGTCAGTTGACGAATTTCAAACGTCTTTGAGCTTTTTTCACCCGATCTGGATTTGATACGTGGCAGATTTTCAGGTTCCAGTGAAGGCTTGTCGAGTCCTAATTTTTCAACGACGAAAGAATCTCCAAAAAAAGACGCATATGGGATGACTGCATCAATGGCATTCGCATCCAAAAAGAGACCCGTGCCTTTAGGACCACCATACACCTTCACTTGCTGAAACCCGAGATAAAAAGGTGGCGAAAATCGATAGTCCAGGGAGCCGATCTTGATTTTGACGTTGTAATTCGAATAGACATAGCTTTCCGCATAAGCTGCGAGGCGACGCTTTGCCGAGTCCGTCTGTAGAAAAAGAAATAGACAAATCAGAATGACCAACAGACACGCAAGGACGACAAGAAGTTTTCTCATAATCGCTGACATTGACTTCACCAAGCACCTCGCCAGGCAAGCAACTCCCCAGAAGGCTTATGAGTTCGTTGCCCGAAAAATGAAGCTACTTTCAAAATCTATAATGCGACTTGCGGATGTCAATTAGCACGTCCCAAAGATGTCGCCGATTTACTACAGAACCGGGAATCGTCCAGTCTTATTCTTATTGTGTACTCGAAAGAGGACTAACTACGACTACTTGATTGTCGCAAATTATTGAAAACAAAGACATTTTAGTTGGCATGTTTTTTGCCACATTTTAGAGTGAATAACATCGGAGGTAACTAAGATGAGAAAATGGAGCGCCATACTAATCGTTTTAGCGTTTCTATTCATTGCCAACGGGCCGGGAGCTCAAGCGTATACAAATGTAGATTTTTCATTGAGCTTCCATGATGGTCTACGTCCGTATGGATCGTTTGTGAACGTTTCTCATTATGGAAACTGCTGGCGGCCTAGCGGAGCCGGGTTTAGACCGTATGTAAACGGGTACTGGGACTATACGGACTATGGTCCGACCTGGGTGGGTTACGAGCCTTATGCCTGGTCTGTCTATCACTATGGCCAGTGGGTTTATGATCCATACTACGGTTGGGTCTGGGTACCCGGATATGATTGGCACGCGGGCCGAGTAAGATGGGCATATGGAGCCGATTACATCGGTTGGGCCCCTGATTATCGAGGCTTTGACGCATCGAACATTAATCTCTGGGTCTTCATCGACCGCAACAACTTCGGTGACAGGAACTATTCCAATGTGGTTTTGCGGCGCGATATGGTCCGGAATCTGTTTGACCGCCGGGTGGTCAGTGTGCGTTCCGGTAGGTTCCAACGGGCTGAGCTCGAAAGAATTGTAGGCCGGCCTATCCGAGTGGCGCGCGTACAAGAGAGAACTATTCTCGCAGACGGCCGTCGCGCACGTCTGGTAGTTCCGGAAGGACACGAGGACATATTGACGCGCGTTTCTGCGATGAGTAAGACTCGTGGAAATTCTGCAAAGGAAAAAGTGAGTTCATCGAGAAAAGTGGAAGTGAAGCATGAGTCTCGCGGAAAATCCGTATACGAGTCAAAGAGCAAGGTTCACACTTCATCGAAACCGACTGTGAAACATGAATCCAGCGGAAAATCCGTGCACGAATCAAAGAGCAAAGTGCACACTTCATCGAAACCAAGTGTGAAATACGAGTCTCGTGGAAAATCCGTGCATGAATCAAAGAGCAAGGTCCAGAGCCCGACAAAGTCAAAATCGAGCTACAGCACGAAATCACAGGGACATTCTTCCGGTACGGTAAAAAAATCGGAAGCAGGCTCAAAACATCAGACCGCTTACTCGAAAACGAGCGGAAAAAACTCTTCAGCTACAAGCACACAGAAGAAATCCGTGAAGCGGACTTCCAAACCGAGTCATTCGAAACCTCATTAAATCGAGCGTTCTAACGGCGGGCCTCATGCCCGCCTTTTCTTTCTTCATCATATCTCTGCGTTCTCCGCGTCTCTGCGGTGAAATCTTACCCTTCTAAAAGCAACGCGGAAGGGTCTTCAATCAGTTGTTTGACTCGCGCGAGGAACTGGACCGATTCACGTCCGTCCACGATGCGATGATCGTAGCTGAGGGCCATATACATCATCGAACGGACAACGATCTGGCCGTCTACAACAACCGGACGTTCTTCGATTTTGTGAAGACCTAAAATCGCTACTTGAGGCGGGTTGAGGATCGGAGTGCTCAGAAGTGAGCCAAAGACTCCACCGTTTGTAATCGTGAATGTGCCACCCCGCAGGTCTTCCAAACTCAGCGTGCCGCTTTGCGATTTTTCGACGTAATCCCTGATCCCCTTTTCGATTTGCGCAAACGACATACGGTCTGCATCGCGAAGAACTGGAACTACCAGTCCTTCTTCCGCGCCGATTGCGATCCCAATATCGTAGTAGTGCTTGAAAACGATTTCCTCACCCTGAATTTCGGCATTGAGCGCAGGAAATTCCCGAAGCGCTCCAAGGACCGCTTTTGTAAAAAACGAAACGATTCCTAGTCCCACACCATGACGTTGCTTGAAGATGTCTTTTTGACGCTTCCGAATCTCCATCACCGGACTCATATCTGCTTCGTTATACGTCGTCAGCATCGCAGCATTGTGCTGCGCTTCGAGAAGCCGCGCAGCGATGGTGCGACGGCGACGCGACATACGCATCCGTTCCTCACGTCTTTCTCCGGAAGCAATGACGGGCGCTGCGGCCGCGACAGGTGGCGCCGATTGTAAAGGAGAAGGCGCGGGCTTCGGTTTGGCCGCAGCCTTTTTTGTCTGAAGATAAGTTTCAATATCCTGACGGGTGATTTGATTTCCCGATCCGGTTCCTTCAATTTGTTCCAGGTCGACTTGATTTTCCTGTGCCAGACGTCTTGCGGAGGGAGTTGCTTTTGACCCGGAACGAGGGGCTTCGGGTGCCGGTGCAGCTGCAACGCTCTTTTCTTCCGCTGGTGCTGACTCCTGTGATGGCGCTTCTGAAATCAAGCCGAGCACCTCGCCTACTTTTACATCTTCCCCACTCTGCCGTTCGATTTTTGCGAGCACGCCCGCCTTTTCTGCGCCAACTTCCAGGTTCACTTTGTCAGTTTCCAGTTCAACGAGGGTCTCTCCCACAGCCACAGGGTCCCCTTGGTTTTTCAACCAGCGCGCAACGGTTGCTTCGACTACCGATTCGCCCAATGCAGGAACAACAATTTTGGTTTCCATCTTGACTTCACCGTAAGGATACTTTCTGTAGATGATCGGTTCTCAATTCGTAAGCCTGGTCCACAATCGCCTTCTGTGTTAACAGATGTCTTGCAGCGGAGCCTTCCGCAGGGCTGGCGTTGCGACTGCGACCGATGTAGCGGATGGGCCATCGATCGGCGAGAAGTTCGCCAAGTCTTAAACGCATGAACGCCCACGCACCCATATTTTGCGGTTCTTCTTGCACCCATACGATTTCTTCCAGATTCAAGTACCCGGTAAATATCTGTTCGAGTGTATCTCCGGGGAACGGATACAACTGCTCCACACGTACAATCGCGACTGCCGGATGATCGTTGCGCAGATCACCACTCACAAGATCTACATAGATCTTGCCGCTGCAAAGAACGACGCGACGCACACGCTCGCGCTGCACTTGCCGGTCGTCAATTACGGGTTGCCAGTTTCCTTTTGCCAGATCCTGCGGAGGCGACGCGACCATCGGGTGACGAAGCAAACTTTTAGGAGTCATTACAATCAGCGGAAGCGGATCAGTTTTTAGCAGAAGTGCTTGACGTCGCAGCAGGTGAAAGTACTGTGCTGCGGTAGTGCAGTTGGCAACCCGCATATTTGTTTCGGCGGCGAGTTCAAGAAAGCGTTCCAGACGTCCGGTGGAATGATCCGGCCCTTGTCCTTCATAGCCATGCGGCAACAACAACACAAGTGATGGAGTTTGTCCCCATTTGGCGCGCGCCGAACAAACGAACTCATCGATATGGGCCTGTGCGCCGTTGATAAAATCCCCGTATTGAGCTTCCCAGATCACAAGACGTCCGGGTTCCTGCACGTTGTAACCATATTCAAACCCGATTGCTGCTTCTTCCGAAAGTGGACTGTTGCGAATTTCAAATGCTGCCGCAGCTCGCGGTATGTTTTGAAGCGGTGTGAACGGTTTCCCTGTTTTTGTATCATAAAAAGTAGCATGCCTCTGGCTGAACGTTCCTCGCTCCACATCTTGTCCGGTAAAGCGAATTGAAATCGAATCTTCCAGAATCGAGGCAAAGGCCAGATCCTCTGCCGAAGCCCACTCCACGGTTGGCTGATCAGGCTGATCCAGTGTTTGACGCCGACGTTGCATCGCTTTTTCCAGCTTGCGATGCAAAGAAAAGTTTTCCGGGACCTGCAACAATGATTCGTTGAGACTTCGCAATCTTTCCATTGAAACGGCGGTCTTTACGCGCCGCGCAGCTCCCGGAGGAGGCGGTTCCGGCAGCGGTTCTACCAGCTGCTCTTCCGGTTTTAACGAGGCAAGCAATTGCTGTAGTTCTTCCATTCTGCGACGAACCATTTCATCCGCAACTCCCTTCTCAATGACCGCTTCTTTTTCCAACTTTCCGGCCCAGAGTTCGCGCACTGTCGGATGAGATTCAATCTTCTGATACATCAGCGGCTGGGTGAATGCGGGTTCATCCCCTTCATTGTGGCCGTGGCGGCGGTATCCGATTAGATCAATTAGAAAATCTTTCTGAAACTTCGCTCGATAGGCGTTTGCAAGACGCGCGGCCTGAATGCACGCTTCGGGATCATCCGCGTTGACATGCACGATGGGTACTTCAAAGCCTTTTGCCAGATCGCTGGCATACAGCGTGCTGCGCGCCGCTTCCGGCAGTGTAGTATAACCGAGTTGATTGTTGGCAATGATGTGCAGCGTTCCGCCAGTTCTGTAACCGGGAGCGCGTGAAAAGTTCAGCGTTTCTGCAACGACACCCTGCCCGGCAAATGCGGCGTCACCATGGATCAAGAGAGGCAGCGTGACAGTGAGATCGAATCTTGGGGGACCAGCGTGGTTGACGATCGTTCCAGCCGCGCGCGCCATCCCCTCCACAACCGGATTCACCGCTTCCAGATGACTCGGATTAGGCGCCATGCTGACAACGAGACCGGAAAACTCGCTTGCATTCACAGCGCGCCGCGCGCCTGCATGATACTTTACGTCGCCGGTCCATCCCAAATCACCTCGACCCGCTTTTACGGGATCTTTGAATTCCGCAAGGATCTGTAAATATGGCTTGTTCAGGATGTGTGCCAGCACATTTAACCGTCCTCGATGTGCCATTCCGATTAAAATATTCTGGATCCTCGACTCCGCAGCAAATGCAAGCACTTCATCCATGATAGGCAACATCATGTCGAGTCCTTCGATGGAGAATCGCGTTTTCCCCGGAAAAATGCGGTGCAGAAATCGCTCGAAACATTCCACCTGCGTAAGACGTTCGAGCAACGCCAGTGGATCGACCGGATCTGCGGCAAAACCAAAACGGCTCGACTCTGCCGCATTGCGAAGCCATTCGCGTTCTTCGGGTATGCGGATATGATCGTAGTCGTAGCCGGTAGTAGAGGAATAGACAAGCCGGAGCGCTTCGATCGCCTCAAGCGCATTCGCAGCTCCACTGGCAATCGGTCCTCCAATCAAGCTGGCCGGTAATGCCTGTAAATCCTCAGATGTAATCCCATGTGTTGCAGGGTCTAATGACGGATCCCCGCGAGGTGTGCTTCCCAGCGGATCCAGACGGGCTGCCAGGTGACCATGCTCGCGAATTGCTTGAGCGAGATTTACGGCCCCTACAATTTTGCTGACAGCACCTATGTCGGACGTAACCGCTGAAGTCTCTTCAGGAATGACCCACTTCTCGAAAAATTCGCGAGTAGACGCATCTACAGAATTTGGGTTTTCACGATAACGGTCGTATAACTCCTGAACATAGGCAGCATTCGGACCGTGAAAATCGCTCCAAAGGGGTTTCATCTCTTCCATTATAGCGGGATCGATCCAGGTACTAAAGCTGTTGAGAAAAGCATTCTGAGAAGAGAATTCAGAGCGCAGTTTGTAGCACCGGAGCTGCGATTAATTCATCGTGAACGGATTCCATTTCTTCCACTTGTTTTTCGATTGAAAATCGCTTCAAAGCTGCTGCGCGTGCGTTTGTCCCCATCGCTGAGCGCAAATCGGCATCTTCCATAAGAGTTTTGCAAGAGGAGACATACTCTTCTTCGGAGCGTGCAAGAAATCCGTTCACACCATGATCTATCACTTCCGAATTTGGACCGATCCGGCGCACCACAGCTGGAATCCCCATTGCTTGTGATTCCAGCAAAGCAACACTGAGTCCTTCTACCCACGAGGTACTAATGTACACGGCTGCTTGTTTGTACACCTTCCGAACATCATCAGCAAACAGTACATGCTCCAGCTCGGGTGGCAACTCGCCACGCCCTCCACCCGCTACAATGCAGCGCAATTGTGGAAAAAATGTTCGCAATCGACGCACGACTTTTCCCAAAAACTCAAACCCCTTTTCTGCGGCAAGCCGTCCCACAGCAACCAGCGCATTGCCATGACCGTCAGGCTGAAAGTGAGCGCAATCCACTCCATTCCTGACAACGCGAAGCCTCTGAAAATCCACCCAACCGGCATGAAGAAAATCCATCGCTGTGGAATAGGATGGAAACAAAGATAGATCTGCAAACGGAATTACTTTTCTAATTAGAAAGCGTTCCCATAGCCGGTGACGATTCAGTTGCAACAGCATGCGCATGTTTCGAGGAGATGCAATTACCGGCACATTCTCAATACGGCAGGCCATCACACCCTGCACAATCGATTCAAACAGCCAGCATTGAACCAGACTGTAACGCTGTTCTTTCAGCAACTTTCGCAATGCCGGCAGGATTCCCGGATTGTAGAAATCTGCGGAATTGGAGAGAAAGTGAACAGGAACATCACAATTTCGAAAAAATGGAAATAACTTTTCCGATGGCGAAGAAATGAGTGTTGCCACTTCAACTTGATGTCTTTTTGAGAGAGTGACTACGTTGGATAGAAGACGCTGTGCACCGCCTTCTTCCAATTGGGAAATCAGATGGAGTATCCGGCCCATAGTGCTTCGTCCGTGATACGGATCCAACCAGAAAGAAACATTCCGTGATATTATCCCACAACTACAAAATCCAGTTTAAACTTGTAGACGGGTGCTCCTGGCGAACGCAATGTCAATCTTGTGTGGCAAGCCTGCAAATAATTTTCAAACGGATGACGGCCACTTAGAAAGAATCCGCAGGGCGGAATTGGAAAGCGTTTGCGAACAATTCCAACCGGGGGTGAATGTTCTGGAGATTGGAGGCGGGAGCGGATTTCAAGCTGCGATCCTTTCATCCTCGGGATCCAAGATTACCTCCATCGATATTGCGGGTAGAAAACCAGCACACAAGAGTTATTTTACGGTGCAGGATTACGATGGAGAGAAGATCCCATTTCCGGATGAAAGCTTTGATTTGGTTTTTTCCTCGAACGTATTAGAGCATGTTCGGTCGCTACCCAGTTTCCTGAAAGAAATCGAAAGGGTCTTGAAGCCGGGTGGAACTTCATTGCATATCGTGCCTTCCCCTTCCTGGCGATTCTGGACCAGTTTCACTCATTACATTTACGCAGTTCGGTGGCTATTAGGGATTCAGCAGCGTGTGCCGGGTGTAGTCGAGCCTACCACATTCAGGCAAGTGGCAAAAGAAAATGGCCTTACTACTGCTATCAAACAACTTGTTCTCGCGGGAGCGCACGGAGAGTATCCTAATGCTGTTTCGGAGCTTTATTACTTCAGTCGAAGACGTTGGCGACAGGTCTTTGAAGATACTGGCATCCGGGTATTAAAGATTCACGATTGCGGCGTCTTTTATACGGGCTACGCGATTATGCCTGCCTTGTCTATCGCGGCGCGAAAGCGGATTGCGCGGTGGCTCGGATCATCCTGTTTCGCGGTAACGGCAAAAAAAAATGATCTATAGTACCGATGAGTTTTCCGGTCAAAGTTCGGTACAGAACGCGTCGGTCCAGTCCTTTCCGTTCAAGTGATCGTGAAGAATTTCATGTGTTGAATCATCCTGAACTGTTCCTCAAATCCCACACCGAATTTTTTCAGTTGCGAATAGTTTTCGCGGAAGTTGTGACTGTGTATCCCGGCCAGGAACTCCGGATCAAAAGAGTCCGGATCGCAAAAGAACGCATTGACGCCATGACTCTCTACCGTCAAGAATCTATATCCGTAATGCGAAAACAAGGTTTTCCAGCCCTGAATTGAAACACCGTAGTAAAGGCCACTCTCGTGCGCTCTGTTGCATTCAAACTTCCGCTCATACTCGATTGTAATGCTTTGATCCGGACCAAAGGCAGAGTTGTACTCAACCACAAATAGTTTAGGCCTAAACCCGTTTTCCATCAGGGTTCTCGCCACGTAGTAATCATTTCCATCCATGTCCAGAGAGAATACGTCGGGGTCTGAATGCAAACTTTTTGCTCTAATTTCCAGTACATTTTCGGCAGTAACGAATTGGTGAAGAAAGACGACTCCCATGGCTAACGGTCCAATAAACTTTTCCGCGTTTTCGAAAAGATCGCGGTTCCCTTCGACCATAATCCCGCTGTACTTACGCGCGACTGCCAACCAGCTCACATTGTTCTCCAATCCGTCCGCAGAACCGATCTCAATGAAGTAATGATTTGGATTTCGCATTTTTCTGGTTAAAAAGTCCAGAATTCCATCCTCCCCATTTGAGCTGAACCCACAAAATTCCCAGGAAAGAGGATCCGTTTCATCTATGATTCTTAAGGAACTGGCTGCTGAAGCTCTGGACAAGCTCAGACCAATCCGAAACCGCGCGTTGGATTCACTCCATAGGAATGTATTCAGTTTTTTGATCATCCGAAAAAGGCTTCTTAGCTGTTTCACAACAACAGGACCTCTCTGGAGAGAACTTGCCGATACACTTTACGCCGGATTATAACATGCGCCTTTGGTTGCGTTCTGTTAAGACCAGCCGCCACTGGCTGTTCCCTATGCTACTATCTAGCTTTGAAATATCTGGAGGTATTCCGTGCATCGCATTGTGTGCATCATCCTGGTTTCGTTTCTTATCTCGTGTGCTGACCAAAAACCGGAAGCTTTTACAAAACCCGCTGCTTCTTCGAAGTCAGAACGCGCAGTTGTAAGTGACATCAACGAGCGAATCGCCAGGCTGCCAAAAACAGTGATCGATTACGATCGCAGTCTTCTGAACGAAAACGAAAAGAATGTCGTGATGAAGCTGATCGAGGGAGCAAACTATATGGATGAAATTTTCTGGCGCCAATCCGCTCTGGAAAATGTAACAGTCCGCAATGAACTTCCAAAAACTCAGCCGGCTTATCAGTATTTTGAGATTATGAAAGGGCGCTGGGATCGCATTCTCGAAAACGAGCCGTTTATCGCGCCATTTGGAGTAGCCGGGAAAAAACCGCTGGGAGCGGGATTCTACCCGGTGGATATGACTAAAGAAGAATTTGAAAAATGGATTGCGGATCATCCGGAAGACAAAGAAAACTTTCAGGGCGGATTTACAGTGATCGTTCGTCAGTCAGGAAAGCTTGTCGCAGTTCCTTATTCAAAGTATTATGCCGAATTCCTCCAGCCGGCTGCGCAGAAATTGAAGGAAGCAGCTGCCGATACAACCAACGCATCGCTTCGTGATTTTCTAAACAAGCGAGCCGACGCATTCTTGTCGGATGATTATTACTCGAGTGATTTCGCATGGATGGATCTGGATTCTCCAATTGAAATTGTGATCGGGCCTTACGAGGTCTATGAAGATCAAATGTTCAACTACAAGGCATCTTTTGAATCGTTTGTCTGTGTTGTGGACAAAGGGGAAAGTGAAAAACTTGCGATTTACGCAAAGCATCTCGCGGACATGGAGCGGGGACTTCCGATCCCGGACCAGCATAAGAATCCGAATCGTGGAAGTGATTCGCCGATTCGCGTGGTACAGGAAATCTATACAGCAGGCGATGCGCGTCGAGGCATCATGACGGCGGCCTTCAACCTGCCAAATGACGAACGCGTCCGTGAAGCAAAAGGATCCAAGAAAGTACTTCTGAAAAATGTGATGGAAGCCAAGTATGCGAAGACCGGCAAACCGATCGCCGATCGCATTCTGGAACCGTCGGAACTTTCGCACCTTTCCTTTGACGCATATTTCAATCACACCCTCTTCCATGAGCTCTCGCACGGCCTTGGACCTGGAATCATTGTTGGACCTGACGGTAAGAAAGTGGAGGCCAGGATTCTCTTGAAGAACGCCTACTCCACAATCGAAGAGTGCAAAGCGGATGCTCTTGGCGTTTGGACCTTGCTCTATGCAATCGACAATAAGCTTGTGACTTCGTTTGACAAGAACGCGCTGTACGGCACTTATGCCGGGCTAATCTTCCGCCTGCTGCGCCACGGCATTGGCGAGGCACATGGCCGTGCCAACGCGATTCAGTGGAACTGGTGCCGCGAGAAGGGAGCGATTCTGCCGGCACAGCAAGGGCGTTTTCGAGTCGATCATGAAAAAATGTACGAAGCAATAAAATCTCTTTCTAACGAGCTTCTCATGATCGAAGCGACCGGGGATTTTGAGCGCGCGCAACGACTACTAGAAAAATATGGGAAAGCGAACCCGGAAATCGATCGAGTGAACGATCAGCTCAAGGATCTACCGGTAGACATTTCTCCTGTCTTTGCCGGCGCGGGAGAACACTGAGTAGTCCTCCGAACTTCATCCGGCACTGTCAGCCTAAATTCACAATATTTTTTGCCAGCTTTCTATTTTTCAACATTGTATGGATGTACTTATCTATGTCTAGTTTGCATAGTTTCCTGGCCGATAGCTTGCTCACCATAACCTCAAATGTCTCTTTGGGGTATTTTCGAATATTCCTTTGGATCCACGACAATCTGCCTATGATGGACGGAGTTTCTCTCCATTTCCTCCCGATGAATTGTCTCCGATAAACATATTGCAATGCAGATAAGTCTTTGGCGTCGAGATGCTTGTCTAAAGTTTGAACTTTGTTGAATGAGGATTCAACCATGTCGATCAATTTCTGGGAGAAATCGGCTGAATTCAAATATTCGTGCTGCGTAGCTTGCTCATGATGCACTCGCCAAGTAGCTAGATACTTTGGTATGTGAATGACGTCCGCTACTAGCGTGGCGCGCATTTCCCATTCAAAATCTGCAATCGATCCAAAGTCGTTTCTAAACAAACCGATCTTGTCGAAGAGGCTGCGCCGGATCATTAGTTGAGTGATTGAGTTTGCGGTGCTCCATCCTGCATGGACGTAGCCGTCATAAGGAGCTTTTCTGACGTGTTTCCGTTTGATGAAGTCACCATAGAAAAGCACTTGATCCCATTGATCCCACTGGGTAGCCAAGGGCACGCCATGTTCATCGATTACTGTCAAACAACAATGGGCGAGATCACACTGAGGATAAGTTTCTAATGCATCAACCATGTGCTCGAGACATTCAGGCGCCATTGTGTCATCGCTGGTAGCAATGTAAATGTATTCCCCTCTGGCAAGTTCAATGCAATTGTTCCAGTTTGCGTACATTCCCATTCTAGGGGCTTGCGAAATGCGAACTCTAGTGTCTGATGCAGCAATCTGCTTGAAGAAATCCCAGGCTCCATCATCGGAATAATTATCCACAATAACCAGTTCCCAATCAGTGAAAGTTTGTTTGAAAATGGTATCAATTCTTTCGTCAAGATACTTTCTGGTATTCAGGTTAGGCAAAAGAATGGACACTTTGGGCACAGGATTCATTGTTTTAGATTTAAAGTCGCTGTAGATTCAATCCTACACGAAAGCTTCCGTCAACAAAGGTCCGGTGCCACAACTCAAGGACCAGGAGAGCATATATCTTGTAACTGTTATCAAACATACCGGATGCGTGGTTTCGGAGGATTTTTTGAATCCCGGATCTGGTGAAATAGCCCCGGCCTAAACTTGTGGGACTCAAAAGAATGTCCTGTACGAAGTCCTGGAGGTCCTTGCGAAACCAGATTCTAAGAGGTATTCCGAAACCCATCTTCGAACGTTGAACAATTGAAGACGGAACTTTCCCATGCAGATAGCGCTTGAGCAAGTACTTCGAGACTCCCGCTCGGATCTTCAGATCTGCCGGAAGAGATGCGGCAAACTCCATGACTCTATGATCCAGAAACGGGCAGCGCGCCTCCAGAGAACAAGCCATGGATGCAATATCGGCTTTTACCAGCAGGTCGTCCGGAAGATAAGTTTGAATATCCAGAGCCATCAGGATTTCAGGAAATGGAACATCAGGAAAAGACGATAGTCTGTTGCGAAGCCATTCCAGCGTGCTGTAATTCTTTGTCTTCTCGTAAAATTCTGGAGTCAAAAGGGCGCTCTTTTCTTCTTCATCAAAAAAGCAGATTTTTTTCAAGTAAATCGAAGGTATGTCGAGTGTAAGTTCATCGATGAATTTTCGAACTCGCCACATGTATCGCATATTGAGAGGAATCGGCCGTGCTGCATACGCAAGAAGTGATGCGCCCGCACCGGATAACCCATAATGACTAAATTGGTATCTCGGATATCCGCCAAAGAGTTCATCGCCGCCATCGCCCCCCAGAGCTACAGTAACTGAATCGCGAGTCATACGCGAAAGATAGTAGTAAGGAATTGCAGAGGAATCGGCAAAAGGCTCTGAATAATGCAAAATCAGTTTTGGTAAGACTTCGACGAAATCGGGCCGGACGACCAGTTCGTGATGTTCCGTTTCAAACCTTTTTGCGATCTCCCTTGCAAAGACAGCCTCGCTGTAGTCTTCTTCTTCAAAATGAATATGGAACGTCTTCACTCGCTGCGGGGAGAGTTCGCTCATCAAAGCGACAATCGTGCTTGAGTCAATACCGCCGCTTAACAAAGCCCCGAGAGGAACATCAGAGATCATGCGAAGACGCACTGCTTCCTTCAGCAAAACGTCCAGCTGTTCCAGCGCTTCTTCTTCGGAGCATTTGGTTGCCCGGTGTCGCAATTGCCAGTATCTATCGATGAATAACTTGCCCTTCTTGTAGATACCATAATGAGCGGGGGGCAGTTTGAAGACATTCTTGTATATGGTTTGTGGCGAAGGAATATACTGCAGGGTCAAATAGTGAAAAATCGCAGCCTCATCAATCTCGAAACGGAAGTCAGGGGAAAGGAGAAGAGCGCGCAATTCCGACGCAAAAATCAAACTGTCATTTTGCACAGAATAAATAAAAGGTTTCTTCCCGACACGGTCGCGAGCGAAGAAAAGCTCCTGCTGTTCCGCATCCCAAATGGCGAAAGCAAACATCCCGCGAAGGTACTGTAAGCAACCGGAATGGAATTTTTCATACAGTTTGAGGATCACTTCCGAATCGTTGTGATAACGAAAGGAGATATCCCTTCCGAATTGCTTTTTCAGCTCCGCAAAGTTGTAAATTTCGCCGTTAAATACAAGAACCTTTGTTCCGTCATCACTGATCTTTGGCTGGTGACCGCTGTGAGAAAGATCGATGATGCTTAACCTGCGGTGCCCGAGAATCGCGTTTCGGTCGTTCCAGAACCCTGAATCGTCCGGACCACGATGTTCCAGGAGATGCATCATTTGATGCGTGAGAGAGCCCGAATTTTCTATTGGGTCGGGTCTGAACGACACGAAACCACAGATTCCGCACATTACTGGCCTACTCTCCGGGAATCTTCATTGAGTGCCCGCTTCCGCATTGATTGTCAGTACCACCTCATCACTGACAACCAGCCCTACACCCTCAATCGTCTTACTCCATTTCAAACCGTAGTCCTGACGATTGATTGTAATGGAGCCTTCGACTCCGATTTTCTTCTTACCGCCAGCGTTAATCGGTCCCGCTACCGTTACCGGCAGTACGACTTCCTTGGTAACGTTCTTCATGGTCAGTTTTCCGGTTACGAGATACTGGTCACCTTTTTTTTCTACTTTGGTGCTCTCGAAAGTGATCGTAGGATACTTGGCCACATCAAAAAAACCTTCGCCTCGCAGGTCATTGTCCCTGTTTTCATTGCCGGTATCGACGCTTGCAGTTTTGATCGTGCCCTTCACCGAACACTTGGAAGGGTCCTTCTCATCAAATACGATCGTGCCTTCGAACTCCTTGAAATTCCCGCTGACCTTGCTGATCACGAGATGTTTGACGGTAAATCCGACCCGTGAATGGACCGGATCTACGACGTATGTATCCGCTGCGAATGCAGCGGTTGCAAGAACCAGAATCAAAACAAATGCAGAAATAAATTGTTTCATTTTCCTGGGCTCTCCTTGTTTTTCATAAGGTAACACTTAGCGCAACACTACGCAATTTTCCATTGGAAACAAAATGCCGGTCACATGCGTATAATGATCTAGCATTCGTCTATCCAAAAATAAAGGAGTGTGTCCGATGATACGTCTGTCCATTTTTTCCGTTATGACACTGGTCATGATTGCAGGCTCGGCGCTGACTTTACTTGCGGCCAACCTGCCGGAAGTGAAGTTTGAAAAGTACAAACTTCCCAACGGTCTTGAAGTTATTTTGCATGAGGACCATTCGACCCCTCTGGTTTCAGTGAACGTCTGGTACCATGTCGGATCCAAGAATGAAAAACCGGGGCGGACCGGTTTTGCACATCTGTTTGAGCACATGATGTTCCAGGGATCTAAGAACCACGATGATGATTACTTTACGCCGTTACAAAAGATCGGAGGCACCCTCAACGGTTCCACTTCCGAAGACCGTACCAACTACTGGGAAAATGTGCCCAGTAACTACCTGGAGATGGCTCTCTGGCTCGAAGCGGATCGCATGGGTTTTCTACTTCCTGCGATGACGCAAAAAAAGCTGGACAATCAGCGCGATGTTGTAAAAAACGAACGAAGGCAAAGACTGGAGAACCAGCCGTACATCAAATCGTATGAGATTTCCCTTGCGATGCTTTATCCAACGAATCATCCCTATTCGTGGCCCGTCATTGGAAGCATGGCAGACCTTTCTGCCGCGTCGATTGAAGACGTATCGGAATTCTTCCGCACATACTATGCGCCAAACAATGCATCGTTGTGTGTGGCCGGCGACTTCAAGCCGGAAGAGGCGAAGAAGCTCATCGAAAAGTACTTTGCTACGATCCCGGCGGGTCCTCCGGTCGACCGTCTGACATCCTGGATTCCGCAACTGGATGGCGTACGGCGCGCTTCCGCGGAAGATAACGTCAATCTGTCGCGCGTTTACATGATCTGGCACACACCGGCACGTTATAAACCGGGCGATGCTGAATTCGATCTGATCAGCAGCGTTCTCGGTTCCGGAAAAACATCACGGTTGTACAAATCACTGGTCTATGAAAAACAAATTGCGCAGGACGTGACGGTTTATCAGCAATCCCAGGAAATCAGCAGTACATTTAACATTGAAGTGACTGCTCGCGAAGGACACACCCTGGACGAAATTGAACAAGCGGTTGAAGCAGAATTGAACAAGCTCATGACGTCCGGAATTACCTCCGGAGAGTTGAACGAGGCTCGAAACGAAATTGAAGCACAGTTTGTGCGC
>Ga0184626_10000208_pt1 | contig 15982 bp, 13 predicted proteins | sample PLM3_60_b1_FD_133142 | JGI IMG/M metagenome (GOLD analysis project Ga0184626, IMG submission 133142) | Groundwater sediment microbial communities from an aquifer in East River, Colorado, USA - PLM3_60_b1 | ecosystem: Environmental > Terrestrial > Soil > Riparian zone | place: USA: East River... | reverse complement strand
CAGTAGCGGATGTTGGCCGAACACCATTGCAACCGGAAAGGGCTTTCCCGCTCGCATCGCCTTCTCGTAGTGCATTTTGCCATGCTTGCCCGGAGAGATATAAAGACCCACTTTGTCCTTGTCGTGCAGCATCACTCGGTAGCAGCCAACGTTTTCCACGCCGGTCTCAGGATCGCGCGTGATCACGAGATGGGCAGTTCCCAAGTAACGGCCGCCGTCGCCTTCATGCCAACGCGGCACCGGAAACTTGAGCAGATCAATCTGTTCGCCCCGCTCGACATTTTCCATTACGGGACCAGTGGAAACGATTGTCGGTTTGATCGGCTGAAGCGCCCGTAACTTCGCCCGCAAAGCATCTATCAGCGGCATGGTCTTCAGATCTGTCGGCAAGTTCAGTGTCAGCGCGGTACGTTCCAGAGTTTCGAGCATATTGGCGAGAACGCGGCGATTGGGATCGCAGCCAGGAATTGACTCAAACATGACCGCCGGCGGGGACGACAGCCGCTCCAGGATGATCTCGGTCAACGCCCCGATCTCCAAGTCCCAATGAGCACCGGAGATGTGTTCCAATTGCCCCAGGCTTTGCACACCGTCGAGCCAATCACGCAGGTCACAAGTGTTCGCGGCTTCATTTGTTTTCACTTCAGGCTTCGCCATACGGGACCCTCCTTCAATCAAGTACAGGCATCACTCTGTAAGATTCACGGTACTGGAATGAAACGACTCCTCCGGCGCGAGGTTCCTCGCGCTGATTCCTTGAGCGTGGCAATACAAAAGGAACTTGTTGAGTACGTGCCGATTTGCCTCCAACCCGTAGGCCCAAGGGTCGGTCTCAAAAACTTTTCCCTCTTCGTTAAGAGTTTCGTTCGGCCAAGCCTCAACCAGGCTTGGAATTGCACGGCGCCACCGCTGCGCCCAGCGTTTTGACTCCGAGAAAAGGCGAAACAGTTCTTCCGGCAACTCCGGATGTCTCTTCGCCAAGTCTTTTTTTAGCGCCATGACGTGCATGATCGGCAGGATTTTTGTCTTGCGAAAATAGTTTTCCTCGACCTCGCGGGAGTTCTCGAACAGCCTTTTGACTTCAGTGTTCGCCAGCAATAGAGGAAGCTGAGACTCCGTTACGCCAAGAGCGTCGACCTCGCCGTCAAACAAAGCTCGACAGGCGCGCTCCGAGGTACTCTTCCCGCTGCTTTGAATCCGTTGAATGGCCGAACCGTCGCGCGGCACCACCGCAGCGCCGGGATCAGCATCGTCCCAGTGATGCATAGAACAGACGTACCATTGGGTATCCCTTGCTGAAACGCCATATTCATCCACCAGCATGCCGCGCATCCAGATCGCCGCCGTCTGCACCCAGCGCAGAAAGCCGATTTTCTTCCCGCTTAACTCCGTTGGGTTTTTGATGCCCAAAGCCTTTCGGCAAAAGATGAACCCATGCCGAAACATCCGCGATGGAAAAACCGGAATGGCAACGAAGTCGGCCCGATCTCTTGAAGTGTAGTAGATCAGTTCCCCCAGAGACATCTCCGAGACGTCGTACTTCCCTTTGAACATTGCCGCGAACATTGCGGGAACATCTTCAGTCTCGATGATATCAAGATCGAATCCCGGTATCCCCATCTGACCGCGCAGGATCGGTAGGATTCCGTCATAGGCACGGCTGGCGAGCTTAATCGTTACGGGAGGAGCCATCGTAGATGTTACGGCGCTCGCTTATCCGGGCGGTGCGAGCGCGGGATTTTAGTTTTCCACCTCTTCCCGATATAGCTGAAGCGCTTCCATCACGGGTCTATCGTTGATGGAAAAGAGAATCACCTCGTCATCGCCAAGATTCTCATGAGAATGCCACTGCCAAAGCGGTATGACAAAAGAATCTCCCTTCTTCCACTCGAGGTGACCTTCTCCTATCGCAGTGCGACCTTGTCCCTTGAAAACGTGGTAGAGCGCCGTGCTGGTGTGGCGATGCACCTTGGTTCTCTCTCTGACTTTGAAAAGCTGAATCTCACACGACATTGTCGGGTAAGTAAATCCAGCCGTGGCCGGATTACCATAGCGCAGCAGTGCGCCTTCGTACGGGTCATTGTCGCTGTCGCCCATGGTCTTGAGCGCCTTGTAGGTGTCCTTCCAGGCATAGCGAAAGGGAACACCGCGCAGATGATCTTTATCTTTTTTGAGCGAACGGGCAAAGCCCAGACGGCTGAGGGACTCACCGGTCTGGCGGGTGATCGGCTGTTCATCTTTGTCGTAATCCTCAAAGAACAAGACGTTCAAAGACTGGATCAGCGGGCCATCCAGTCCGTCTAACCAGATGATGGGGTCTTCGGATTCGTTGTGATGCTCATGCCAGGTCCAGTTGGGTGTGAGGATTAGGTCGCCCTCTTCCATGGGAAACTTTTCGCCGTCGACGGCCGTGTACGCCCCTTTCCCCTGCACGACGAAACGGATCGCTGCCATGTTATGACGGTGCGCCCGTGCCACCTCGCCTGGATTTACGATAGAAAAGGTGAATTGAAGAGTGTGTGAGGTCGACTTGATTGGAAGATGGGGACTCACGAGCCGGATCGCACGACGTTCCGCCTGTTCGATACCGATGGTCTCGCTGGCCTTTAACAAGCCGTCAAGGAGCGGTTCCCACTTCCAGAGATACGGCGCTTCGGACGAATGCGACGGAACGCGCGTCTTCCAAAAACCGGCGAGTTGGTTTTTCTCTAATTCGCTGTCCAGCTCGGTAAGTTTCATCGGCTTCCTCCTCGGGTATAGGCATCAGGACGCTTTCGACATCGCGTGAGCCATCCCGCCGAAATAGGCGCGATGGAGATCCATCGATTCTTTGGCGGTATCGAGAACGTCTTGTTCTCTACCGGGAGCAACGTATTTCTCAAGCACATCAATAAACATGTCTGAATGTTTCACATCGGCCTTGCTGTGCGCCGTAAAGTTAGGCATCTGTCCGTCGCTGAAGTTCAGATCCCGCTTCCAGATCTTGTAAAGCCGGGTGCAATTACCGCCGCCGAGGTCGCCCAACAACCGGTCGTCGTTGGTCCATTCGGCAATGGTTGAAGCGGCGATCGCCTCCTGCCACGGCCGATTCCGTGCGATCCAAAACCAGCCATAAGTCGCCGCCTTCGTGGTTGGCAGAGCCTCAGCCTTGAGAACTTGCTCCACGCTGAGTCCCAGCTCCTTTCCCTGGCGAAAAATAAGATCCAGATGGCCGGCCTTCGAATGCTCGTCTTCGACCAATTCTTCGTGCTCGTGTTCCATGATCCGTTGCTTGACATCGAACTCCGGGCAATTCGCCGCCACCTGCGGCCAAAAATTTCTCCTCTGGCGGACGTAAATACCCAACTGCAAAAGATAGATCCGCGCCCGCTCCGTCGTCATCTCGATGGAGTAGAAATGCTGCATTTCCTGCGAAAGAAACAATTCCCTCACGCAATCCCCCAACTTTTGGCGCCATTCTTGTGGTTTCATGAAACTTACCTCCAGGTCGAACCTGACTTAGATGAAAACTTCTCACGTATCCAAATTCCACTCGCTCCTTTACCAGTAACCGATCCCTCAAATCCTTGTCAAGGAGCCCTGGGGCCCGATGCCTCTAGCAGAAAATTCGCGTGGCTCAGACACAAGTCAACGCTTATGGTAAACGGATGGTCTAGCGGTCGAACCTCGGCTGAAGCAGAATACCCTGAGATACTTTTTCCGGAATCGATAGACTAGGAAAATTGCCGTCGACTTGCTCGGGGCATTCGACCAGCGGATATGTGGTCTGCCATGAGCGAGCAGCGCAATCGCCACAGTCGAATGGGTGGAAGCGGGGGGAATCGAACCCCCGTCCGAAGGTCTTCTGCCAAACGTGACTACATGCTTAGCCCAATAGACTTTCCAAAACTTTCGGCGACACGAAGATCTTGGATGAGATTTCCTTTGAAGCGGCCGACGGTGAACTTTGTGTTCTAGTGGTCCGAAGTCTCTGATTTCGAGGGCGTGAGCAAGGCCAGCGGAAAACTCTGCAAAGCGCTCGCGAGACGTAAGAGTTTTCTCTGTTCCGAAAAAATGACTTTTAGCTCTTCGCCCGTAAGGATATTAAGCCAGCATTCGGGGGCATCCTCCGGCAGCACAAGGGCACTGGAACCCCACGTCTCCTCACCTAAAGGCGGCCTCTCCCCTTTGAGGAGTTTCGTGATCAGCCGCGGCACTGCCACCAAAGCCCAGGCCTCGCCCTTTTGCCGCGCAAAAGCGCAAATGCGATCTCTGCTTCCATCGGAAGCATTGACCGGGATGTAGTTTCCTTCTTCAAACAGAGACCTTTGGTAGCGGCGGAAACTTAACCCCTTGTAGGTCACGTAGAGTTTGATCTTGCCGTCAACCCAACGGGTAAGCAGATCTTGAATCAGCGAAGCACGGTCTTCTTTCTCTCGCCGCTTTAGTTCTTCGAGGAGCTTTATCCGTTTGCCGAAGTCCACCGGTCGGCGGTTATCGGGATCCACCAGGCTAAAATCCCAGAGTTCTGTCCCCTGATAGAAGTCCGGGACTCCAGGCGAGGCGATCTTTAGAATCGTCTGCGAGAGAGAGTTCAACATGCCCGGATAAGCGACCCTCCGATGAAATTGGATAAAGTCGTTCAGAAAACTGTTCTCCGGGTCGGCAACAAGGACCTCCTCCACGAACTTGCTCACTGCGTGATCGTAAGCCTCGTTTGGGTTAACCCAGCTTGTGTGGACCTTGGCTTCCTTGATGGCCTTCCGCATGTACGCACCGACGCGCTCCCGAAAATCGGCAAACTCTTCGGCGGTACACGATTCAGCGGGGTAGGCGCCGACCAGCGTCTGGTAAAACAGGTATTCATCGTTGCAGTCGGGCGCAAGCTCCGCATCCACTCCTGATTTTTTGTCGGCGTTGAGCCTGCTCCAGCGTGTCAGGGCTGTGTCCCATTCCGCTGGGATCTCAGTCAGCACGTTAATACGGGCGCGAACGTCCTCGCTGCGTTTGGTGTCGTGGGTTGAGGTGGTGAGCATCGAGTGCGGCCAATGCCGTTGACGAGTAACGTTCTGTCGGTGAAAGGACTCCAGCGGCAGCCCGAACTGTTCGGGGTCGCCCCCAACTTCGTTCAACGAGGTCAAGCGGTTATATACGTAGAATGCCGTGTCCTCGACAGCCTTGGCCATCACCGGTCCGGTAAGCTGTTGAAGCTCCATCACAAAGTCGATCACTTGTCGCCGATCCTCAACGCGGAAATGCTGCAGGTTTCTAAGCAGCAGAGTCTCCTGGATAAAGTCGAAGAGGGCCCGTGCGGTACGAGGGTTCCGCTTCTTGGCCTCTTCCACCGCGGCCTCGATATATTTCTGATCCCTTTCTGCCACCGTGCCCGTCGACGCATCGTTGTAGGTACGATAGACGGAAAGACAGGCGATGACCTCGCGAATGGCAAAGGTCAGGCTGTTGAGTGTGAAGTCTCGATAGTGACGGTTACTCTCGGAGATGCGATCGAGTTGATGGCTTAGGGAGTTGATCTCGCTGGCCAGGGAAACCAACATGATCATTTTTTTGGTCGAGTTGATCAGATTGCGAAAGTTTGTTTCTTTCCCGATGAAGTCTCTATAGATTTTATCAACGGCTTCGCGGTTGGCATGCTCGACGAAGATGCCGTTGACTTGGTTCAAGAAGTCATAGCCGGTTGTGCCAGAAACCGCCCAATCTTCGGGCAGAGATTCTCCTTTTGAGAGAATCTTCTCGGCTACCACATATAACGGCCACAGGGGCGCCGGCGTTCGATTCGAATTCAGGGAGGTATCATGGAGTGGTTGGATTCTCTGCGTGGCATAGCTTTGCTGGAGCTGGCGGAAATAAGCCGCCGGGTCCCAGAGGCCATCTGGGTGATCCACACGCAGGCCGGTAGCTTTTCCCTCCGCAAGAAACCGAAAAATGAGCTGGTGGATAGCCTGGAAAACCTCGGGTAATTCCACGCGGATCGCCGCCAGTTCATCGATATCGAAAAACCGCCGGTAGTTGATCTCTTCGCCGGCGACCCGCCAGAAGGCTAGGCGATAGGGCTGTGCTTCAATCAATCTGTCCAGCAGATCAAAGCTTTGCGGGTCGCCCACCGTGCCGTTAAACTCCCGCAGGGCCATGTCAATGGCGCCTCTCACTTGAGGGCCGGTCTGGAGAAGCGAGGCAATGCGCCGTTTGATAACCTCCTTCTCCCGTTTACGTTCTTCCAGCTTTTCCGGATCCACTTCGGTGCCCGGCGGAAGGTAGCTTATAGCGGTAAGGATACTCTGGAGTTCCTGCAGCGACTCATTGTCTTTTCCCAAAGTTTCGGCCAACTGGTCGAGCCGATGTCCAAGGATACTGCTATAGGTGCGAGGCCCAACCGGAAGCTTGGTGTCGTAGTAGTGGATGAAAAAGGCCCCGTCCTCATAGGCAAGCCGCAGTTTGCCCTCTTCCAACACGTTGCCGTACTGGTCCTCGAGGATAGGGAGCAACACCTTATTTTCCAGTTGCGGATTCACCGGGTGCCAGTCGATGTCAAAGTAGGAGGCGTAGCTGGAGCTGGGTCCGTTCTCCAGGACATCCATCCACCAAGCATTGCAGGCTTCGCCGATACCCATGTGATTGGGCACTATGTCCAGAATAAGCCCCAGGCCGTGCTCGCTTAGGGTTGACGTGAAAGCCTCGAAGTCATCCTCGCTGCCCAACACAGGGTTCAACTGACTGTGATCGCAGACGTCATAGCCGTTGTCGCTATCGGCGGGAGTCTTGAGCACGGGCGATGCGTAACAGTCGCTGATCCCAAGGTCATGCAGGTAGGGCACGATGGCCTTGGCATCGGAGAACTTAAAAGCGCGGTTAAACTGAACCCGGTATGTGGCCGTAGGGATACGCATAGAATTTTTTTCTATCAGGTTGGAAGCCTGCTCGCCAGCATCGTCGCGATCCGCGAGATGCTAAAAAATCCTACAACGTCCGTCACCGTTGCGGTCTCCTTCACACCACTAGTAATTTTGTATACACCGAGAGATCCAAAAGTATACACTTCGTTGATTCTTCCAACGCGATTTCGCAGTTGTTGTTGCTTAAATCACGGACTGCGAATTGGTACGAGGATTGCGCTTGCACATGGCAAAATCGCCGTGAGCAAATAGCTATATGCCGGAGTGACGTGATGTTCAAAATTAACGATAAATGGAGGAAGCTTCTGGGGTGAGCTGAGCGACTGTCGAGAAACCTACTCCCAACTGTCTGGGACGCTACCGCCATTGGGGCGTTTAGCGAAGGCGGACCAAGTTCCGATCCAGTCTTCAACTATCATCACCAGACATCAGCAGAAATTGTAACGAGTTAAAAAATGCTATCGTGTAGGAGGATATGCTTATGGACACAGTTGTTGAAGCTAGCATTCCTGCAGTACTTGGCGGGATCTTTTCCTTGTTCGGTGTTTGGTTGGGTCATCATCTACAGAATAAGCAAAAGGCAGAATCCACAGCTGTTCAGAGCCAAGCTAATCCATCTCATATGAAATTATCCATACCAGCTGTGATTAGAGACGTGGGTGTTTTGCTTCTTCTTACTGGGATTGGCGGCTTTATCGTTGGTGTTGCAAGGCCTGGGGCAGATATTGAGGATCTTACGGCGGCTATCGCGGTCTCCAATATATTACTTAGCACGATTGGTTTTACCATAAGTGGCTCTCGTACGAGCGGAAAGAGATGGAAACATTTATTTATTGTTGCGGTTGGGCTTTGGTTATCCTCTTTGATAAATCTGCTGTTTGGAATAAGCATTCTCCTTTGGATTGCCGCTATACCGATGATTTTAGTGGTGATGGGAGTTGGGGGAGCGACATCATACATCTTTAATCACTCGTGGGGGCGGCTCGACGAGACATACCAATCTCAGCTGAATATGACGGCGATGCCTGCCAACACAACCCTTCTCCGGTGTGGTGGGGTGTGGTGGTTCCTGAGCGCGTCGTGTCGTCGGCCTTTCCGTCGGGCGGCTGTGGCTTAGCTTTGGTCCGTTAACTGTATAATTGAGCTGAAGTCTCCTTCAATCAAAGTTTTGAAGTTACGCGCGTTAGAAGATCGGCCAGCCGGTATCCCGCGAGAATCATCCGTCTATCAGCAATCCGGCTCGCGCTAGCAACGTAGCCCGCTGGAAGGACGGGAGCCGCTGTTACCGTCGTGCAGTCCTTATTTCCCGCTCTCGAACTCCCGATCAGTCCTCCGTTCTGATAAGCAATCTTTGTCGCAATCTCGAAACTCTCTTTAGACCAAGATTCAAAGTCGGTGCTCGCAAGTTCGGTTAGCCGACTCCTCTGAAACTCCTGCCGATTTCGGAGCGCCGCTGCCTCGTTTCGTAGCCGTGTCACATTCGAGCTTGACGTAATCACGCCGTCCCAAAACCTGTGTAGGTCCATCGGTTGGCCTGCCTGAGTCACCCGCACACAGATTTCATTGCCGCCTCTGTCACCGTTGGGATACTCAATGGTGAATAGTTGCGCCGCGTGTAATGGCTGGTGTATGTCGCCCACGAGATGGAAGAGCCACGCAAGCGCAATCGCCTTTCGCTCCCGATCGTTCTCGTTCTTCACCACGCTCTCATTCTCGGCCATCGCGGTTAGGATGTTCACCGGCTCGGGCTGTCTGATTTGGACGTTCCCCGGCTGCCCCTCCGGCTTAAACGGCCAATTGATGTAATGCCACGGCCCACGGTGGTGTTGCCTATCCCTGAGACGAATATCATCGGCTCACCTTGCCGCCTGCATAAACAGCACTGGGTCATGCTCGGCGACGGGAACATCTTGAAGCCTCACCTGCCATTGGTTCGCAGTACCAGGGATGTTTCTCCAACACTGCTCTTATCTTACCTTCTCGATAGTCCTGGGGCTCTCTTGCTGGAGAACTTGGTAAGCGGGGTAAGGGCGGACAAAGTGATCAAGTAAGGAAGCACAGTGGCCGAACCAGACAAAAAGCCTGTCACGCTGGAAGAACTTCTCGCTTCTCGTTTCAGACCTCGCGCAGGTTGACGCCCTGGCGAAGCTCAAACGTTGTTAGAGTGGGCCGAGCAGCCGTTAAGTCGTGCTAATTGACTGATTATGGCGACAAAAAAGAAAAAGACCAGAGCTAAAAAGCCTACTAAATGCCCCTGCTTAAAGGGCAGGGTGTGCGAAGACCATCCAAATCAATCTTGGGGTCATAGAGGTTGCGCAGCCGCAGGAGAGCTTTGTACAAATCCCCAGTGCAACAAAGACCCGGATTCTCTTTTTCTCACAGTCAACTGTCGGGTACAGCCCGGAAGAAGAAAACCGCCAGTCAGAAAAACTGTATTACCAAGTCGGTCCGATTCACTCAGCCTAGGAGAGGGTAATTAATATGCTGCTTTTCTACTGTACCCACTGTAACAAGATGATCGCCGACGACGATTCCGAAAGCACCGGTCAGATCGTAGACAGACTTGATAAGCATATAACTAAATGCCACCCGGCGACATTTAGTTACGAGGGAACATCGAACGTTGCCCGGCTGAGGCTTGGCGGTTTACGATCATTCCTTGAGAGCGCCCTACGGGGTAAGATACGGCTACACTGATTACCCGAACACTAAAGTCCGCTCGTCGTGTTTCTGACAGCAAATGAGGGCAGCTCTGGGAACCGCCTCGTGGAACTCTTTGCCCTCTCTGAGTCGGTCAAGGGACAACACCGGACAAGTGTGCCGCGGTCCCAGTATTGGATTTCCTTTCTCTGCTTTGACGAGATCTTTCCTTAAGACCGACAGTATCCCCACCGTGATGGCTTCCGAATACAAGGGGTATTACATCAGCGCATGGGCAAGGCCAGAATTCACGAATGGCTACACGTCTGTCGGCATTGTTTCTAAGCAAAGCCGACTCGACTCGTTCGTCCAGGTTCAGCGAATTGAGGGCTCGTTTTTCCATATCAAAGACGAAGCCGAGCAGCACGGCCTAGAGCTATGCAAGGAATGGATTGATAAGCAGGTCAATTGATGGCTTAAAGTTCGCCGTAAGGACAGCAGTGAGGTAAACCGAGGAAAAGTTTTTCTATCGTCTCTTTCATGATCTTGATTGGAACCGGCTTCTGAAGAAACTCAATCATTCCTGCGTCCCGTGCTCTGTCGCCCCACCGCTCGGCACTCCAAGCTGTGTGGGCGACAATTGGAATATGTGCTGTGCTCGGGTTGTCTTTCAATATTTTGGCTGCGTCGACCCCTGACATGCCGGGTAAGCCAAGATCCATGACGATAAGATCCGGTTTGTCAGCCGTCGCCTTTTCTACGGCCTCCAACCCCGTGGCTGCCTCCATAGTCTCGTAGCCGCAATATCGCTGCAGCATAACAACGAGAATCGAACGCGAGTCTTCTACGTCTTCGACTACTAGAATTTTCTTAGCCATTTGCCGCTTCCTCGTTTGGGATGAGCAACCGTCATGCCATTAAAAAAGCTTGCAAATAGAGTTCTTCCGGGAGGTTAAGAGGAAATAATGACAACCACGTGTGGCGTTTTGGCAATGAATGGGCAGACTAGCGAAGCAAATTTGTTAGGTATCAGACTCAGAAGGGACGAGGGGTGGCAGCCTAAAGCAGCTGCTTCTTCATCGCGACAACGTGCTCGTGTAAGGCGCTTCGCGTGACCCCGAGCTTCTTGGCTGCCTCGGTGATGGTATACTTTTTATCTTTAGCGTCGCGATTTTTTGGCCACGGGGTTTTCATCAGGCTTGATGGTACATCTTTTTTCTGGGGGGCTGGCGTGCGTTACGGAGAAGAGGGTGGCATCGTTTCACCCGGCATTAACGGTTGTTGACGCACCAGCCGGGCGGCTTTTATTTTCAGCCTACGTAAACGGATTCGTTCCTGCCTCACAAAATTGCAGTCCGCCGGTTCCTAATTTCAATCGGCCTGTTGGTATTTCAACTTCCACGCAGTCGTGTGCGCCGGGGTCCACAAACTCGCTCAACGCTTTTTCAAAAACTTCTTCAGGAATATTGATGGCCTCCCTCACAGTATCTTTATCGATATATTCGTTTCCCTTTCCGGGATCGTGGTATCGACTGCAGAGCCAGTGAAAGATTTTGGCCTTTGCTTCCTCAATAGTCATGTCTATTTGTCCTTCTTGGGAATCGAACCAGTTTAAATGTTAGGGGCACGAGCAACAGGCTAATACAAGGGCGGAAAAGACGGAAGGGGAAAGGGTTCATGAACTCAAGCCGGTTCTAAGGAAGATAATTTTCTAAATGGTAGGTCACCGATGGTGCTGCCTGTCCCTGATGCGAATATCATCAGGCCATCTTGCCGCCTGCATAAACAGCACCATGTCGTGGTCAGTGACGGGAACGTCTTGGAGCCTCGCCTGCCATTGGTTCGCGTACCAGGGATGTTTCTCCAACACTGATTTGACCTTTCCGATGGTCGGCGGGTTCTCCTGTTGAAGGACTTGGTAAGTGATGATCCCTGAGAGCATGTGGCCAGGGATGGTCCAAGCCGAAGCGGGAAGGGGCATACGGCGACCGCGAGAAGTACAAGGGATGCGATTAGTCTCATGTAGCCTCTTGCCATCTCAACGTGGTATGGGTGCCATTTAGGCCACCCCTCAAAGCTGACCGGGCGGATAGGACATGCTGACATTTTACGCTGAAAATTTTGTTCAAATCGGTCGCCTCATAGCCTATGCAAGGGGGATGGTACAATTCCCCGTTCAGAAGTTTAGTGATACGCGCATGGTAAAACATCACACTGCTTCTTTGTCTGGAACGCAACGAGGCGAGTTAGCAACTGCATTCAAACTACTTAGAGATTCATGCATGGAAATCAAGTTAGAACTCACCGTCGATCAGATAGATAGAATTTTAACTGGCATCTCTGACGATAATTATACACACGGGCAAGCCGCGAGACACTTAGAAGATTTAGAGCTGAGAATGACTGATGAATTGAAAAGAAAGCATTTTATTTCATTATCCTCGCTTGAATCGGATCTATTTCGCAACCCTCGCCAGGGATGGAATAAGGTTATAGAACGATGGCCGGAAACTACGGATGACATTATAGAAGCTATGAAATGTTTTGCATTATCGCGTTACACAGCAGCCGTCTTTCATAGCCTTCAGGTTGTTGAAATTGGAATTATAAAACTCGGAGAGTTTGTACAAGTTAGTGATCCCAAGTGAGCTCGCGGCCGAGCTAGTGCGTCTCAAGGTAAACGTCATCGTGACAACGGATACACAAGGAACCCAGGTTTCGGGGAAGGCAACTCAGACAATCCCGATCGTCATGACACAGGTTGGCGACGCAGTCGGCGCTGGTATTGTCGAGAGTCTAGCGAGGCCAGGAGGGAACATTACAGGGCTGACCCAAATGCAGCCAGAGTTAAGCGGGAAACGGCTCGAGCTACTTAATGAGACCTTTCCCAAAGTTGCCCGTGTCACCGTCCTCTTTGATTCGACCAATCGGAGCAATTTATTCGGGCTGAAAGAGGTTCAAACCACGGCACGTCCGCTGGGCTTGATTGTTCAATCTTGGGAGGTACGAGGCCCGGAGGATTTTGACAGAGCATTCTCAGCGATGGCCAGAGAACGTGGTGACGCTCTCATGACAATAAGAAATCCGTTAGTGGGTGGGCTTTACCTAAAACGTACCGTGGAACTCGCCGGAAAGAACCGACTGCCGGCAATGTATGATGGTAGGGATTTTGTCGAGGCGGGTGGGCTCATGTCTTACGCGGTGAACTTTACTGATTTGTGGCGCCGCGCCGCCACGTACGTCGACAAAATTCTTAGAGGCGCCAAGCCCGCTGATCTTCCGGTCGAGCAACCAATGAAGTTTGAGTTCATCATCAATCTGAAAACGGCAAAGCAGATCGGTCTGACGATCCCGCCGAATGTGTTGGTTAGGGCGGATAAGGTAATCAAGTAAGGAGCCTCTCCAGCCTTGCTCAAACCGATGCACTTGCGAAGCTCCTGATTGAGAAGGGTGTCATAACCCGAGAAGAGTTCATGCGGAAGCTCTCTGAAGAACGGGCAACGTATCAAAAGCTCTTCAATCCCACGCCGCAATGACCATCGCAGACATGGCGCGTTGCACCGAAGCTCTTACGGTGACGGGCTAATCCGCCCGTTGCCTTATCTCATGCAGTTCATATACGAGGTGCAATCATGTTTCGGAAAACTCTGCTCGCTTATTCCTTTGCCATTGTGGCCGTTCTTGCTCTCAATCTTGGATCGATTGCCGCCGCAGCTCCCGACGAGCAAAAACTTGGGAAGGATTCCGGCTATCCAGTCGGAAAGGCCACCAAACGCAATTGGCTCGACGATGAGTCGATGCGGGTGGGATCGTTCACGCACCAGGCGGAGATACCGGGCTTCTACAACGGCAAGCCGAACGTGCTCCAACGTGCCGACAAACCGATGCTGCTAGCCAAAGCAGCGCAGGAGCCCGACTATCGCTGGGACATCGATCAAACGCGCGGCTTGAGCGTCGACGACTACCTGGCGCGGCAGCGCATCATGGGCCTCATCATCGTCAAGGTGGTGCAGGTCGAGCGGTATCAGTACGACCGCAAACCGTCGCATCGATTCACGTCGCAATCGATGGCAAAGTCGGTGACAGCGCTTGCGATCGGCTTCGCACTAACGGAAGGCCGCATCAAGTCGTTGGATGACCGCGCGGACAAGTACGCGCCCAAACTCAGCGGCACGGTGTTCGGCGAGACCACCATTCGCAATCTGCTGCGCATGTCATCCGGCGCCCTACTCCAACAAAGCTACGACGGAACCGGCGACTCCGCTCGCTTCGACATAGCGATCGCGCGCGAAGGCATCGAAGCTGCGGCACGTCTCGTGACTGCGCGTGAAGTGGAGCAGGGGACGCGCTTCAACTACTCCAGCGCCCACGCCGCCATGCTCGCGGCGGTGCTGCGCGGAGCCACGGGCATGAGCGTCAGCGAATACCTGACCCCTCGCCTTTGGCAAGCCATCGGCGCAGAGGAGACCGCGTTGTGGAGCGCGGAAAGGACGGGCCTCGAAGTGGCGTCCGGAAACTTCAACGCCACGCTGCGGGACTATGCGCGGCTGGCTGTGGTGCTCGCCAACGACGGGGTGCGACCGGACGATCGAACCGCGAAACAAATCATTCCGCTTGAATTCTTACTCGACGCGACTGACTGGAAGCGGGCGCCCGCACAGTTCCGCCCCGGAAAGGCGACGCCGTACATGGGCTATGGCTATCAGTTCTGGATCTTCCCTGGCGAACGCAGAAGATTTGCTCTGCTGGGCGTGTATGGCCAATCGATCTTCGTCGATCCGGGACAAAGGCTAGTCATGGTACAGACGGGCGTTAATGCCACAGCCGAAGCTGGCGGAACCACTCTCGCCCGCGAAAGGCTTGCGTTCTGGCGCGGCGTGGTTCGCTACTACTAGCAAGGTCTCGCGAACTCCCCTTTGAACACATTTTCGATGTTCACCATTGCGTGTTTTCCCGAGGGCGAATCGACCACCAGCCAATGACCGTCATCGTTTTTCTGTAGAGTAATTTTCGCCTCGACTCGTTTCACTTTTGCCATAGATTGAGTTTAACAAATGGCCGGTGCTACCTCTAGGCGGCCCTCAAGCTCGAAATTTGACTCGGTTACAAAACGAGGCGACGGCGCTCCGAAGCCGCCAGGAGTTTCAGCGGAGTCAGCTCACCGAAGTTGCGAGCGCTCGCTTTGAGTTGTGGGCGAAAGAGAGCTTTGAAATTGCGGCGAAGATCGCTTACCGCAACGGTGGACTGATCGGGAGTCCGAGAAGTGGAAATAAGGACTGTGCCACGGTAGCAGTGGCTCCCGTGCTTCCTGTGGGCTACGTTATTCGCGCAAGGCGGATTGATGATAGGCGGATGATTCTTGCGGGATACCGCTTGGTTAAGTTTATGCGCGGCCTTTTTGAGAACTAGAGTGTCACACAAGGAACTTACCCCCATGCTAACGTACCCAGTGACGAGGAGTTTACTTTGACGCGGGATCAATCTCTTTGTCCATGACTCCGATAAAATTGGTTTTTGCTCTTCCCGCGAGTAGAGATTTAGCCGAAATAACAAGAGACTGTTTCAGACTAGGAACAAGCTGCACAGAAGCCCGATTCTCTTCGCTGTCAAACTGCGGCAATCTGCAGGCGCGACATATGCTGTCGGGCCTAGTATTTATGGCAGCCCGAAGCCTTCGATACTTCCAGCCGTTCCATATAGACGCAAACGTACTGGATTGAAGATTTCCCATCGACCTCCAATATATGTCACTCGGCGTTACCTCCCCAAGCTCATTAACAACACTGATCTGCCAGGGACGATAACAATTCACTACTGCAACCGTGTTGCTCGTCGTAGCAGATTCCGGCGGAGGTTTACTGTCTCGCGTCGTCTGAGACAACCTACTCTTGGGAAACTCGCCGGTATTAAAGTCGGGCGGGATTTCTATGTCAAAGTTCAACTCTTCAGCAATTTTTCGACTTTCTGCAAAGTAATGGTTGGCTAATGATCGATGATAAAAAAGAGAATTGTACTTTTGAGACTTAACGTAGGTGACTAAGTTCATGACTTGTATTCGATCCACACCCACACTTCTAGCTAAACGAATCATGTCCGGTAGCTGATGAATACTGCCGGCGTGCGCACAATAACGCCATTCGACTCGAAAATTCTTGCCCCGATCCGCTCGACCCTGGCAGACTTTCTCGACATTTTTCAAGAAATGACGCCATCGAAAACCACGCACCTTTTCAAACTCTTCGTTAATGCCTTCCATCGACAATCCGATTACGCTCAAAGTGTCTAAAAGATCGTTGAACCAGTCATCGATCAGCCGAGTCCCATTAGTTGTAAGATTGATGCGAACACCAAATTTTTTGGCATCCAGCAAGAAGCGATGAAAGTTCTTAGCGATCGTCATCTCGCCCCAATTGGAACCGCCAAGATGGCACGTATAGGCCGTTGGCATTATT
>Ga0184626_10000207_pt1 | contig 16019 bp, 15 predicted proteins | sample PLM3_60_b1_FD_133142 | JGI IMG/M metagenome (GOLD analysis project Ga0184626, IMG submission 133142) | Groundwater sediment microbial communities from an aquifer in East River, Colorado, USA - PLM3_60_b1 | ecosystem: Environmental > Terrestrial > Soil > Riparian zone | place: USA: East River... | reverse complement strand
GCCAAGCCCGGTGCGCTGATCAGTCTGGAGCTGCTGGAGCTGGAGGATTCTCACTTCGTCCCCCATATCTGGGATCACCCCTTCATGTATCTGCGGGCATCGTTGCGGGACTATCTGTCCCATTGCGGCATGACCGTGGCGGCAACAGTGGATTGCGGCTCGGCGCAGCACTACATTTGCCGGAAAACCGGCCCCGCCGCCGCGCCGGCGGCGTTCCAGGCGGCGCCGTCAGCGGTCGCGGCAACGCTGGCGCGGTTTCAGGCGCATGAGCGCTGGTGGCTGGACGTGGTCCTGAATGTCCGCGAGCATTGCGCGGGGAACAAGGGGCCGATCTATCTGTTCGGCGCGGGAATCTACAACGTCGTGGTCGCTCATCTCCTGGATCTGGATTTTGTCGCGGCGATCATCGACGAGCAGAAAGCCGGGGAAACGCGCTGGGGTCTGCCGGTCATCGGCATCGAGCAGGCGGCGGAACAGGGCGGCTCGGCCTTCGTTTGCGCGCGTCCATCCTATTTGCCGGTGATGCTGCAGAAGTTGGCATCGGCTCGGATCCCGGCCATCGTCCTCAATCCCCAGGCCGCCGTCGAACCGCGCGCAGCGCGGCGCAATCGGTCCGGCTGAGGCAGGGACATCGGATGAATCTCTCGATTGTCACGACGATGTACAACACCGCCGGCCAGGTGGCTGAGTTCTGCGAGCGAATCGCCCGCTGCGCCGACCGCCTTTCCGGCGACTATGAAATCGTGCTGGTGAATGACGGCTCGCCCGACGCCTCGCGGGACGTGGCGTTGAAGTTGATGGAGCAGAATCCGCGCATTGCCCTCGTCGATCTCAGCCGCAATTTTGGCCACCACCAGGCGATGATGGCCGGTCTCGAACAGTCGCGGGGCGACAGGATTTTCCTGATCGATTGTGACCTCGAAGAAGAGCCGGAGCTGCTGGACGAGTTCCATCGCCGCTTCGAGATGGAAGAGGATTGTGATGTCGTCTATGGCTATCAGGTCCAGCGCAAGGGCTCGCTGTTCGAGCGTTTCAGCGGCTGGCTGTTCTACAAACTGATCAATATGTTGAGCGACGTGGAATTTGTCGAGAATCCGCTGACAGCGCGATTGATGAGCCGGCGCTATGTGGAAGCGCTGCTGCGCTACCGCGAACGCGAACTGGTCATCGGCGGTATCTGGGTGCTCGCCGGATTCAAGCAGGTGGGTCTGGCCGCGACCAAGGGGTTCCGCGGCTCGTCCAGCTACACCTTCCTTGCCAAGCTGCGCATGATGGTGAACAGCGTTGCCTCCTTCTCGGCAAAGCCGTTGTTCGTCATTGTCTTCTTCGGACTGGCGATTTCCGGAATCAGCCTGCTGGCATTGATCTACATTCTCTTGAAAGTGGTCATGGGCGGCGTCGCCGTTCCCGGCTGGGCCTCGGTGATGATCTCCGTATGGTTTCTGGGCGGATTGATCATCCTCTTCCTCGGGGTGATCGGCACCTACATCGCGAAGATCTTCATCGAAACCAAGAATCGGCCGTTGACGATTGTCCGCGCCGTTCACCGCAACGAGGCGCAAACCGCGGCGCCGAAGGCGGGACCTTCGTCATGACGGCTGTCTTGACGACTTCGCCATCGATCGCCGCAGCCGAAGCTGCCGTTGCACAATGGTTCGGGCGCGACCGCGCGGTGCTCGTCGGTTCGGGGACGGCGGCGATTACGCTGCTGCTGGAGGCGTCGGAGCTGCCGCGCGGCGCGAAAGTGCTTTACCCCGACACGATCTGCGATACGGCGGTCAATGCCGCCGTCTGTGCCGGGCTCGAGCCGGAATTCGCCGATGTGGACCCGGCGACCGCCACGCTGGACGCCGACCTGCCCGCCGCGGTCGATCGGAGCCGGATCGCGGCCGTCATGCCCACTCATATCTTCGGACATCTGTCCGCCATTCCCGATCCGGCCGAACAAGGCCTGTCGGCGGATTGCATCGTCATCGAGGATGCCGCCCAAGGCTATGGCGGCACTTGGCAAGGCGCCAAGGTCGGCGCTCTCGCGCCCCACAGCATCGTCAGTTTCGGCCGCGGCAAGCTTCTCGATCTCGGCAGCGGCGGCGCCTTGCTGACCGACGACGGGACGCTGGGCCGCGCGGCGGAAAAGGTCCGCGCCTCATGGCCCGGCCCGCAGAATAGTAGCACGGAGCGACAGGCGTTCATGGAAGCCTGCTACCGTGCGCGCAAGCTGGGACCGGCTGCCGATGCCTGGGTTGCCGAGCGCGATGAGCTGATGCGCCGCCACCGCCACGGCTATGTGTTTCAGGTCGACGCGGAGCAGGCGGCACGGATCGGCGATGCCGTTGAAACCATCGATCGGCTGGCGGAGCGGCGGCGGCGGCTCTCCGCGGCGCTGCAGGCCGTCATTCTCGAGGCGCAGGAGCGATGGCCGCTCAGCGTAAAGGCATTCGCCCCGCCGGAGACGGCGGCTCTCTGGCGTTTTACATTTCTGGCGGAGCCGCCGCACCGCAAGCGGATTGTCGAGTCGCTGCGTCGCGCGGGCCTGCCGGTCAGCACGCTGTTCCAGCCGATGCATCGCCAATATCTGCGGCCGGATGCGGCGTTCCCCCAGGCCTGTGCATTGGCGGACCGGCTTATCAACATAGCGTTCGATGGCGCGGAGGAAGTGAACGCCGATCGCCTGTTGCGGGATTGTCTGGATGAATGCTTCGGAAATTGAGCGGCGGATGTGGGCCGTGCTCTCGGAGAGCCTCGGCCGTGCGGTCGGGCCCGACCATATCCGCGTCGACGATGTGGAGGAGTGGAACTCCATGACTCACATCGGCATCGTCATGGAGCTGGAAGAGGCCTTCGACATCGAGATCGAACCGGAGTTGATCGGCGCCCTCTATAGCGGCAGTGATGCCATCCTGCGATTCCTGGTCGGGCGCGTCGGGGCGAAATCGTGAAACGGCAGGTTTTAATCTACGGCGCCGGCGCGCTCGGTCGGCAAGTCTACCGCAATCTCGCAGGCTACAGCGGCGACATCGAGGTTGTGGGGTTCGTCGATGATGTGAAGCCGGCTGGCACGGTGGTTAGCGACAATCTGCGGACCGTGGGCGACCTGGCTGCAACGCTGAAGCAGCCGGCCTATGCGCCCGACCGGGTATGGCTGGTGGCCGGGATCGGCTACCGCGATTTGCTGGCACGCCGCGCCGCCTATGAAAGGGCGCTGTCGCAGGGATATAGGTTCACCGGCTTCCGCCATCCCCAGGCGCTGATCGATGCGAGCGCGCAAATCGACGACACCGCCGTGGTGCTCGCCGGCGCGATGGTCGATATCGAAACCCGGGTCGGCCCATTCTGCTATCTCGATCTCGGCGCGCGGGTCGGAGAATGGTCGCAACTCGCCGCAAATTGCCATCTGTCGGCGGGGGCGGGTGTCGGCGGCAGCGTCAAGGTGGGGGCGGATACGTTCCTCGGCATGGACGTGACGATCATCAACGACATCACCATCGGGTCTCATGTCTTCATCAATGCCTGTACTCTGGTGCATCAGGATGTCCCCGACAATTCCCGCCTTGTCGAGGCGCGCAAGTCCCGTATCGTTCCCATCGATACGTTTGAGGAGTAATCTTTGGTATCAGCAATTCCCGCGGCGCAGCCGTCCGTCGCCGACGGTCGTGGCTCAAAGCCGTTGAACGCCTCCGCCGATCGGTCATTCCTCCCTCTCGTCGGCTTCATCATTGTCTTTTGTACGATCGAATCGGTTGCAATGGCGGGACTCTATGCCTTCGCCCGCTCCGGACTTGAAACCGACAGCACCGCCATCTTTGGGTTGTTGCCGATGGCGGTGGCCGTCATGGCCGTATCTTTCATTCCCTTGCGGATGTTCGCCGGCAGCTATCTCGCGCCTCTGCTGATGACGCTCGCGGTGACAGCGATGCTGCTTGTCCCCCTGGTGGGGGGTTCCACTGGCCTTTGGCTGCTTCTGCCGCTGGGAGCCGTTGCGGCCGCCGGTCTGGGGACGGGAGCGGCGAGTTCCTGGCGGCTGATCCGGGCGCACCCATTCACGTTGATTCTCGGTGCGCCGGCCTTTGCGCTGGTGCGTTTCATCGCCGTCAATGGCGGACAGATGACCCACATCTACGCGCCGGAGTTCATGCTCCTGGGCCAACCCTATCTCGATACTTCCTTCCATGCGGCGCTGACGGAAATGCTCCGCAACTTCGGCATCGTCAGCGTGGGACTCGACGGCCTGGCGCCGCAGTTCCACCACATCGGCTCCCATCTCTGGCTCGGCTCTGTCGCCAGCATCTTCGATCTTCCGGCGATCGACCTCTATCCCATGGCGTTTCAGATTTTCGCGGTGCCGTGCTTCACCTTCTTCTTCCTTCTTGCGGTGGCCTATCTGCAGCGGGCGAATCTGCGCCAGCCGGTCATGCTGATCGTCGCCGCATTGATCGTTTCCTTCATCTCGAGCTGGTTTTTCCTGGATAAGCTGCTGCTCAGCGAATCCTACCTCTTTGCCTTGATCGTTTTCCTGTCGGCGGTTCCGCTGCTGTTCGTGTTGTTGTCGCGAGAGGAGCCGTCAATAGCGGCCTCCATCCTTTGCCTGGGCGCGGCCGGCTTTCTGGCGGTCGTCCTATTCACCCTGAAAGTGCCCGCCGGCGTCATGTGGGCGGCCGCCGTGGCGGTTGTGTTGGTACGGCGAGCTACCGGGCCGCGGTGGCGAAACACCGTCCTCGCCATGATCGCGCTGACCGCCGTCGGCGCGGGCCTGATCCTGCTGGTCGTCGGCCTGATGTCATCCCGCAGTCTCTGGAGTTTTGTCAGCCCCTTCGACTTTGCCGGCGGATCCAAGAAGTACTTCCTGTCCGACCTCGCGATTATCGCGCTGGTGGCGATCATGGTCACGCTTTCCCGCTTCAACGGCAGCTACGGCCGCGGCGAAGCCGCCGGCCTCCTCGGGATACTGCTGGTGCTGGGCGCATTGCCGGGATCCATTTTCGCGCTTTCCAACAGCGCCTACTACTTCGCCAACATCGTGGCCTGGCTCGCTTTAGTGCTGGCAGCCGGCCAGCTCGCCTATCTGCTGGAGTCGTCGGCCGAGCGGCGGCGGCTTGTCGGCACCGGCGCGATCGTCTTGCTGATCCTTGTCGTGGGCGCGGATCCCGACCGCTACAAGCGGCTGTCGATCTATCTGCAGCGTGTCGCCGTGCTGCAGGAGTTCGGCCGGGACGGCGAAGTGGTGGAATGGCCGCGAAAGCGTTCCCTGTCCCAGTCCTTGGCGGTGATCGGCGACGCCGGCTCGTCGATTGTGACGCGGGCCGCGCATCTGGAAGCGCTGTTTCCGGACAATGTGTCGGCCGCGCTCGAAAAGACACCGGGCGCCATGTTCGTGCGTCAGGTGAAGGATGCGCGGGCGGCGAGTCCGGCGCCGTTGGCCGTTTTCGTTCCACCCGACGACTTGACGTTTTGGACGCTGAATCGGGATTGCCGGGCGCAACCGTTCTTCATACCGGCACTGACCGGCGTGCCCATGATCCTGGGGCTGCACCCCCATGGGCGGGCGCTGCATTGCGTGTTGGATTCGACCTACGGGTTCGGCCAATACGGCAATTCTTCCCATTCAATTCGGCTCGAACCTGAGGCGATTTGCGCGCAGGCCCGCGCCCGGGGGTTCGAGCGAGTGCTGATCCTGGAATCGCCGAATCCATCGGCGGGAAATCGCATCGTGGTCTGTTCTCCCTAGCGCGATTCAGAGCCGGCGCGGCGGGCGAAGTCTTGACTTTCGAATCACCCCTGGTGACATTGCCAGATATTGTTCAGCAAAGGGCCCGCGCCCCATGACACTGCAAGCCGCCTCCGCGATCGGTGCCCGCCTCGATCGATTCGTCGCCACCGGCCTGGTTGAGCTCGGGGCGGTCCTGGACGCGGGCGCTTGCGAGCGCCTTCTCGCGCGCATTAGGGCAACGCGAAGTTTCAGCTCCTCGCTTTTTTTGTCGGAGGCCGAGTTTTTGGCAGATCCGCAACATGTCGGTGTGAATCCACGCCCGGGCCGCAATCTGCTGGAAAGCTTCAACGAGGATCTCGGCTTTATCGAATCGAATCCGGCCGTCGTCGAGGCGCTGCGTGAAGCCATTGGCCCGGACTATCATGTGCTGAACAAGAAACTGGTTTGCGGCGTGCCGGAGCAGCATTTGCCCGATTGGCTGGTCCGCCGGATCAAGGGCAATGCGGTGAATAATCTGGGCGCCTATATACGGCCCGAGTACCGCGATATCACCTACTTCTACGGCATCGACTACCATCAGGACATTATCGACTACAAGGATCAGGCGGCCGATTTCGTGACCCTGTACCTCTATCTGCATCCGGTGCGGCGCGAGGACGCACCGCTCTACGTCCTGCCGGAAAGTCACAAGCTCGGCGCGACAGTCTTTCCCCACGTGCTCTCAAAGGTCTCGATGGATCCCGTGACATGGAAATATGCGGATGGGCAAGGCCATTCGATCTCCTGCGTCCAGAAAATGCTCGTTGGCGAGACCGGGTATGCCGCCTTCTGGCATCCCTGTACGCTCCATGGCACCCAGCCCGATGTCTCTGATAATGAGCGGATCTCCGTCCGCTACCTGCTGCAAAAGCAACCCGGCAGCGCGCGGGCCGGCATCGATCTGGTCAATGAGTCGCTCCTCGGGCCGATCGCTCTCGGCACCACCCGTGTCGATCTGGCCAAGGATGGCGCGGCGAAAATCAAGCACAATACGATCAATTCTGCGGGCGCTTGATCGCGGCGGCCCCGACCCGATCCAGCCCTTAGGGCCTATCCCACTCGATCGTTATTCTGAACTTTTCCAGAACGGGCCGGTGCGCCTCGCGGACGGCGCCGTTTTTTTCGACCCATGCCGCCTTCTGCAGGCCGAGGAAATGGACGCCGACGCGAATGCCGTCCTTCTCGATGTTCGACCGCCGGAAGCCCTCTTCCTCAAAGCCGAAGCGCTTATGCAGGCGGACGACGGCATCGTTGCCCTCGATGACCTCGCAGTTCAGTTTTTCCAGGCCGAGCCGATTGAACGCAAAATCCAGCAATGAAAATTCCAGGGACGCGCCCAGGCCGCCCCGTTCATTTTCGGTGAGGTAGAAGGCCCAATCCGCCTTGCGGTGGCGCCAATCCACCGCATTGAGGCTGACCATGCCGATGGGGCCATGCTTGTCGTCGATCACGGCAAAGGCAATCCGGCATTTGTCCTGCTTCAGCCGCTCAAGCCAGTCCTCATGCTCATCGACCTGTATCTCGTGGTCGGTGTACATGACCTTGCGGATCGACGGTTCGTTGCGAATCTCGCGTATCCGCCGCTGGCTTTGCGCGTCGAGCGAGCATATCTGCCGAAGGACGATCTGCCTTGGCAGCACCACCACTACCGGCATTTTGTCAAAACCGTCCGTCGGGCGGCTCGAAAGGTCCTTCTGGTCTGCGATGTTCATCATCGTTTCTCGCCGACCTCGCGGCAATTTGCCAGACTTTTTTCATCCGGCCTTTTCTTCCAATTGGCGCCAATTTTCCTCTATCACAAGTTAACGGCAGGGGCCGCAGGTTCCATCCGGCGCCGGCGAGTCCCCAAGCTCACTTCGGACCTGCACATTCTATCCACTGCGGCTACCGGCGCAAAGCTCCTTGCGCGGCAGTGCGGATTGGTGGATTCAGTCATTCAGATGTCGGCGGGTCGGACTCCGCCGGCCCAAGCTCATGGAACGAAGATCATGTGAGCGGCCAGTGGCTGGTCCGGGGAGCGGAGGATGCTGCGCAAAGGAATCGTGCTCGCGGGGGGCCGCGGAACCAGGCTGCGGCCGATGACATCGGTCATCAGCAAGCACCTCCTGGCCATTTATGACAAGCCGATGATCTATTACTCGCTGTCGGTCCTGCTGATGGCGCGGATTCGTCACATCCTGCTGATTGCGACGGCGGAGGATCTGCCGATGTACCGCGGCCTGCTGGGCGATGGCAGCCAGCTCGGCATCTCCCTCGCCTATGCGGTCCAGGACGAGCCCCGCGGCATCGCCGAAGCCTTCATAATCGGCGCCGATTTCATCGGCCGGGACCCGGTGGTGCTGGTGCTCGGCGACAATATTTTCTATGGCGTGGGTTTGACCACGGTGCTTGAACGTGCGTCGCGGCGCCAGAGCGGCGCCACGGTATTCAGCTATCCCGTGAGCGATCCCCGCCCTTTCGGCGTCGTCACTTTCGGTCCGGACATGCGCGCCACCTCGATCGAGGAAAAGCCCCAGCGGCCGGCTTCGAACCATGTGGCGACGGGTCTCTACTACTACGATCATCGCGTGGCGGAGATAACCCGCAAACTGCGGCCCTCGGCGCGGGGCGAGCTGGAAATCACCGACGTCAATCGCGCCTACCTGGAAATGGGTGAACTGTTTGTCGAACCGCTGGGCCGCGGCTTCGCCTGGCTCGACACGGGAACTCCGGACTCGATCCTCGACGCTGCCAATTTTGTCGCAACGGTGGAGCGGCGCCAGGGGCTGAAGGTCGCCTGCCTGGAGGAGATCGCCTGGCGCCATGGCTGGATATCGAGCGACGACCTGACCCGTCTTGCGAGCCGCCATCACGACAATGCTTATGGGAAGTATCTAGCCTGGCTGGTTGCTGGCGGCGCCGACAGCGGCGGCGCTTAGATACGACCTCCGGCGGTACGGGGTCGGGCGGACTTGCCCTATTCCACTAGCAAAGGCGGCGCTTCCCGGCCCTCGTAGCCCTCATAGGGCTTCTTGTCCTTGGACATGTCCTTGTAGAGCGACGCCAGGGCCACCAGGCGGCCATCCACGCGATCCAGCGAGGCCGCGACATGGGGATCGATATCGGCGACGCCGTGAAGCGTCGCGCCGCTGTAGAGAATCACGTCGCCGGCGCCGCAGCGTTCCTCGAACATGAGCCGGTCCTCGCCGACATCGACAAAGCCGCCGCCGTCGCGAAAATCCTCGCCTTTCGTCGTCATCAGCAGCAAGAGCTGGTGAAATCGCCGCTGGCCGGCATCGTGCGTGACAGTGTCGATCACCACATCCCTATGGGCCATGAAAAAACCGCCGCCGGCGGGATAGTGCTGCATCCGCGCCGCGGTCCACAAACCTTCATCGACAGTGTCGACGGCGAAATTCGGCGGATAGCCCTGAAGCCGGTTTCTCAACCGTGCAAAACGTCGGAAGATGTCATGCACGCCGAAAATGTCCGGCGCCCAGAGCGGCGTGTAGAAAATGCGATAGAAACGCGGCCGGTAGTCCCAACTCGTCATGGCGCCGCCGATCGCCAATTTCTGATAGTTCGACATGACATCGCGCCCGGTGTCACCGATCGCGGGATGATCGTTGGCCGAAGAAAAGTTACCGGCGACGCGCTTATGCGCTTCCTTCATCTCCTGCTTGGAGAACAGGCCGCGGATGCATGCGAAGGATGTGCGGTCGACCGTGCCGTTCACCTTGTCGATGGGCACCTCATCGATCGAGGAGGCCTCGAACGTGCACTCTTCCAGCAACTTTTCGAGATGTGGTTTCATGATACGCCGATGCTCCCTCTCAAACAGCGCCAGGCCTTGGCGCGTGCCCATATGCCGGCGCGTCCCCGCCCGGCCTGACTACGAACCATAACGAGCAGGCACGCCCCGTCACCGCCAGCAGCATTCTCTCGACCACAGCGAAAAAGCTCAAGATGACAAACGATTGCAGGCCGCCATACAGGATCTTGACCGGAGGGAACAGCAGGTCCGCCGGTTTGCGGCCAAGTGCCGCCGTGGCCAGGGAATGGGCGCTCCAGGCCCAGAAATTCGACATGGTATAGGGGCGGCAGGTGACCAGCCGGCAGCCGAGCCTTTGCGCCAGGGTCGCCACCGTTTCCTGGCGAAAGAGGTACCAGTGGCGCGGGGTGTGGTAGCCGCCCCAATGGCGGCGTTTCAGCAGGTCGAAATCGACACAATCGGTGTTGGGTGTCTCGATCATCACAAAGCCGTCCGGCCTTGCAACGCGCAGGCATTTCTCCAGGAACAGATCGGGCCGTGCCACATGTTCGATCACATGGATCGACATCACGGCATCGAAATGTTCGACCGGCAGATCCAGATCCTCGAAACGCCCTTCGTATACAGTATGTCCGCGGCTGCGAGCCTTGCTTGCAGCCACGGCGCCGTATTCAACCCCAAAGGTTTCGCAGTTCGGCAGGATGCTTCTAACAGCGTCGAGTTGCGCCCCGACTCCGCAGCCGACGTCCAGAATGCGGTATGGACGTTTTTCCTTGAGCGGCGGCAGAAAGGGCAGCACGCGCTGCCGATAGTTTTTGGCGTGTATCTTGTAGAATAGCCCTTGCACGAACGACTTTTGTTCCTTCGTATCCCTGCCGTCCAAATTCAAGTTGTTCGAGTAGTAGTCCGATGCGTAGAGCGTCGGCAGTTCGCTGACGTCCGGCCTGGGATAGAGAAACACCAGCCGGCATTTCGGACATTGATGGGCAGGAAATTCCCGATCGGTGGTGACATACTCATGCTCGCGTACCTGGCCGATCGGCTTGGTGTCGATCGGCGCGCCGCAGATGATGCAGGCCTTATCCCAGAAGACTGCGAAGTCCTGCGCCGGTTTCGGGCGCCGTAGCGCGGTTTCGGTCATCGACATTGCAGTGGCTCGGCGACGCTCCTTGCTGGACTCATAGATTTGCGATCAGGGCCTTGCGGTCCGTCTTTCCGCTGCCGGTCAACGGGATGTCGTCGACGAAATTCAAGGTCTGCGGGACCATACTGGCGGGCAAGCGCGCGCGCAACCAGTCGGCCAGCTCGGCGCTGCCCGCGGTTTTGCCGGTGGCGAGCTTGACGAAGGCCACCAGGATCTTCGTGCCGTTCAGTTCCTTCGGCAGCACGACGGCATTGGCCACGGCGGGGTGGCTACGCATGGTCGACTCGATCTCGCCTAACTCGATGCGTTGGCCGCTGATCTTCACCTGATGGTCGATCCGGCCCAGGAAATCGATGTTGCCGTCGGGCAGAAAGCGTGCGAGATCGCCGGTGCGGTACAGGCGTGCTCCCGAGGCGCCGGGGATCGGATTGGACACGAAACTTTCCCGTGTCAGATCGGGCCGATTGAGATAGCCGCGGGCCAATCCGATGCCGCCGATGCAAAGCTCGCCTGTCTGCCCGGCGACCACCGGCCGCATCGCCTCGTCGAGGACGAACAGCTGGATGTTGGCGATGGGCTTGCCGATGGGAACAATGCTTTCGGCCGCATCCTCTCGGCAGTCCCAGGCGCTGACATCGACGGCAGCCTCGGTCGGTCCATAGAGATTGTGCAGCTCCGATTTCACCAGCTTGAGAAAGTCATTGCGCAGATCGAAGGGCAGGGCCTCGCCGCTGCAAAAGATCAGCCGTAAACCAAGATCGTCCAGCCCCTTGGCGCGCAGGAACATGCGCAGCATCGAGGGCACGAAATGGGCGCAGGTGACCTTCTGCTCGCGCATGGTCCGCACCAGATAGTTCGGCGATTTGTGGCCGCCGGGTCGCGCCACCACCAACGTCGCGCCGGCAATGAAAGGCCAGAGAAACTCCCAGACCGACACGTCGAATGTATAGGGGGTCTTCTGCAGCACGCGGTCGGCGCCGTCGAGCTTGTACCGCTCCTGCATCCAGACGATGCGGTTATGAATCGCTCCATGCTCGATCATCACGCCCTTCGGCCGTCCGGTGGAGCCGGAGGTGAAGATGGTATAGGCGAGCTGATCCGCCGCGATGGGGACGCCGGGATTCACGGCCGGATAGTCCACGGCTTCAGCGGCTTCCGCCGCGACCATCACATGCTTGGCCAGCGGCCGCAGACGCCGGTCCGTCGTGGCGTCGCACAGCACAATCTCGAGCCCGGCGTCGTCTATGATGTCCTTCAGCCGCAAATCGGGATCCTCGACCGATAGCGGAACATAGGCGCCGCCGGTTTTCAGCACCGCCCACACCGCTGCGGCGATATCGAAGGAACGGTCGAGACAAAGGCCGATCAGGCTGTCGTGCCGGCAGCCAAGTCCGATCAGCCGATGGGCCAGGCGATTCACCCGGGCATTGAACTCGGCGTAGGTCGCGAGCCTGTCCTCGTAGATGACCGCCGGATGGTCGGGGATTGCCGCAGCCCTCGCCTCGAACAGCGGGACAAGGCCGCCGGCGAAGGGGTAGTCGACCGCGGTCTGGTTCTGCGCCAATTGCCAGGCGAGACCGTCAGCCGCCGGACTCATTCGACGGCACCCCGCGCCGTGCCGAATGTCCGTGCCGGCTGCACTTGCTGCCGCAGCGTTGCAAGATAAGAGCCGCTCCGCGCTTGCGGATGGCGGTCGTAGTAGCCGACGGCCAGCAGCGCCTGGTGCACCTTCGGCAGATGATGATGGGGCAGGTGCTGCATGATGTGGTGCTCGTGGTGATAGTTGAAGTTGAACGGCCCGAGCAGGAACTTCTCGATCAGCCAGGAGGGCTGCCGCCACCAGGGACCGTTGGCGGCGGTGGTACGCGCCGCATAGATCTGATCCCGGTTGCGTGCGCCGGCATCGAGCGCAAGGCCGGCATGTTCGCCATACATGCGCAGACCGCTGAGGAATCGCGACAGCACGAACATCGGCGCGAGCCAGAAGACGAAGTAATGCCACCAGGCGCCGATCGCCAGATAGACCAGGAATATGCCGGACTGCGCCACCGCCATCACGGTCAGGGCGCCAAATTCCCCGCCCGGATTCACGGTCGCCGCAGCCGGTGCCTTTCGGCGCCACAGATTGCGCTCGATTTTCTCCCCCAGATTGGTCAGGGCGAAGCTTCGCTTGAAGATACCCCAGATGGTTTCCGCCACGCTCCCAGGCAGCGGGTCGAAGACATACTCGGCGCGATCGGGATCGCTCTCCCGGCCATAGAGCTGGTGATGGCTGAGGTGATGCTTCTTCACGCTATCGAAATTCGCCAGCGCGAGGCCGCCGATCAATACACCGATGGCATCGTTGATGCGGCTATTGGACAGCAATGTCCGGTGGATCGCCTCATGAATGGCCACAATCATGTGATAATGAAGAACGCCCATGAGCAGAAACACGGGCAGCCCGGCGATCAGGGGGTTCCACGCTACCGCAAAGCTGCAGGCCAGGAACCAGAGAAGCATGCCAAGCAGCTTTAGCCAGGACTGCCAGTCGACCGGTCGTAACAGCGCCGGCTCCGCCGTGGCCAAATCCTGAATGAATCTGATGACCTCCGTCTTGCCTTCGGGAACGACACTCATCGCCGCAAATCCTCAACTCGAACCGATCAGCGCCGCCGGCGCGGCGGATGGCAGGAACGGCTGGCCGTCGCCGAGAACGACCGGGGCATTCGCGAAGAATTGGCGGACTTGCAGCCGGTCCTCGCCGAAGACCGCTTCCGCTAGCGCGCGCTGCCCGGGCGCGGCGCCCAGTTTGTCGTCTTCAACTATGGCCATGCCCCGTTCATATCGTTGCCGCAGCCCAGCCATGACCTTGGATGGAACGATGCTGCCAAGAATACCCAACACGGGTTCGCGGGTCATCAGCCACTCCGCAGGGCCCATCGCCCGTTCCGTACTGCTGTTGAGCCGCAAGGCTTCCACGCCGCTGGCGGCAAAGTAGGGCGGGATGCCGATGAAGCTCTCAATGGCTGTCAGGGCTCCGATCGGGTCCGAGGCAATCAAACGGAAGTCTATCAGCAGGAGATTCCGCTGAAAAGTCCGGCGAAACTGAGCGATCTGCCGGATCACGAATCCCGGCCCCATATCGACCCGCAAGCCCGTGCCGCCGCGACTATAGTGAAAACCATGGATGAAGCTCTCGAACGGCCCGGCGCCGGAGACGCGACGGACGCGGGCATAAAGCGAGATGGCCCAATCCACAGGATCCCGGACGATCAGAATGGCGCGCAGGTCCGGGTCGAACGCGATCATACGGTCCGCGGCCACCGGGCTGACGAAATACTCGGTGCTCGCATCGATGCCGACCTGACCATCCTTCAGGTCGGCATAGAACCGCCGGTACCAAGCCTCGCCCCTGGCGAAATTCTGCGAGAAATAGGTCGGCTCCTTGCGCCAGGGCGCGAAAATCTCCGGATGGCGCGCCAGCCACGCGAACAGCGTCGTTGTCCCGGCCCGCGGCATTCCCGGAAGAATGACGAGGTTGTTGTGGTCGAGCGTAATCACCGCGCCCCGTTCAGAACTTCATATGCCGGCGCGCGGCGGGCCCGGTGTTGAACAGGAGATCGATGACCGACACATGGGGATCGAAGTCGCCATAGAGTTGGGGATAGGGCGGATAGCCGCTATAGTCCATCCACTCCACGCGCATTCCAGCGGCCGCGAACGCCGGCTCCTCCAGATAGTCGCGCGCCGACGGACCCGACAGATAGCAGGCAGCACCGGAAGACTGGCAGAGGGTCAGCAGTTTCTCCGTCTTGACGCCCTGGCTGGGATAGGCGCGAGAACTTGTCAGCGGCGTGTGGATGTCCAGCAGGCCGCAAAGTCCTCCCAGGAACAGTCGATTGATTTCGCTGAGGCGCTTCATGCCCGCCGCCACCTCATAGAGGGCGGCAAGGGCCGGTTCATAGTCGCGGAAAAACGGCGCCTTCATGTAGGAATGGCGGACCCGCGCCCAGTGCTGGCCGGCCCAGTCTTCCGATATCTCGGTTTCCTCGATCAGCTGCGCCTGGCGGCCCTTGTTGACCACGGGGATGGTCAGCCACTGCACGCCCTGGGCGGTCTTGATCAGGTTGCGGTTGCGCCAGTCCCGTTTCGTGTATTGCACATCGTCCAGGAGGATGAATTCATCGACGGCGGCGATCAGGTCGAAATAGCCCTTCCAAGGGATGTAGTTCGACTGCACGATGGCCACGCGCTTACCCTGGGCGGCCGCGCCGGTATCGGCGCTTGACAGGACGGCGGCTTGCAGCGAATCAGACACGGGTTCGGCGCGGTGCATCGGCAGGATCCGTTGCGGCGGCGCTCCGGCTTCCGGAACATTCACCTGGAATCGAAGAGGCGTCATGGCTGAAGCCCGGAACTCGCTGCATGGCTTCCTGGTCTTCCCCCGTATCTATCGCGGCCTGCAAGGCCTGCTGCGCAAGGAGGGCGCCGCCGATATCGTCATTTCGCACTATTTGGGCCCGGTCGCTGGCGCCAACATCCTCGATGTCGGCTGCGGCCCGGGCACCCTGCTGCAGTTTCTGAGCGATGTCAATTATACCGGGATCGACCGCAACGAACGCTATATCCGCGAGGCTCAGCAGCGTTTTGCCGGGCGTGGCCGCTTCATTCTCGCCGACGTGCGCGAGGTGGCGCATATGGGTCTGCCGCCCTTCGATATCGTCACGATGTTCGGGTTGCTGCACCATCTCGGCGACGACCAGGTGCTCGACCTGATGGCGGCGGCGCGGCCGCTGCTCCGGCCCGGCGGCCGGCTTGTCACCATCGATCCCTGCTTCATTGAACGACAGAATCCCGTGGCGTGGCTGCTGGCCAAGGCTGACCGCGGTCGCAATGTCCGCCGGACCGAAGCCTACCGGACGCTTGCCGCAACCGCCTTTGCGAAGGTGGAGCTGCATGTGCGCAACGACCTGCTGCGCCTACCCTATAATCACGCCATTATGATCTGCACCGCCTGATCGATCCGGTCCATGGCCCCCCCTTCAAACCGCTTGCGAACAGCCATCCTGATCTCCGGCCGCGGCAGCAACATGCAGGCGCTCATTGAATCCTGCCGCGCCGCGGATGCGCCGGCAGAGATCGCGCTGGTGCTTTCGAATGAACCGGATGCCGCGGGATTGTCGCTGGCGGCGGCAGCGGGCATTGCCACGCGTGTCGTGTCCCATCGCGCATTCGCCGACCGCGCGAAGTTCGAAGCCGAGATCGACTCGGTTCTTCGCGCCGCTGGCATTCAGCTGACCTGCCTCGCCGGTTTCATGCGCATCCTCAGCGACAAATTCGTCGAAGACTGGCGCGACCGGATGATTAACATTCATCCCTCGCTGCTGCCGGCCTTT
>Ga0184626_10000206_pt1 | contig 16025 bp, 8 predicted proteins | sample PLM3_60_b1_FD_133142 | JGI IMG/M metagenome (GOLD analysis project Ga0184626, IMG submission 133142) | Groundwater sediment microbial communities from an aquifer in East River, Colorado, USA - PLM3_60_b1 | ecosystem: Environmental > Terrestrial > Soil > Riparian zone | place: USA: East River... | reverse complement strand
TACGGCTGTAAAAGCAAAGAAGCCGGACGCGAGTATCGAAGGTGTTCTGGTTCAGAAACAGATCAAGGGCGTCGAGTGCCTCCTCGGGGTCTCGCGCGACGAACAGCTTGGACCGACTCTGGTTATGGGCTTGGGCGGTGTCTTCGTCGAGATCTTGGCCGATGTCGCGATTCGCATTCCGCCGATCAGCGCCACCGAAGCTCGCCGTGCTTTGGAGAATCTCAAAGGCGCAAAAGTATTCACAGGCGTGCGCGGTGCCCCGCCCGCTGATATCGACGCTATGGCCGAAATGGCTGCCCGGCTCTCTTGGCTGGCTTACGACCTCGGCAACGACATCGCTGAAATGGACTTGAATCCTGTGGTTGTCCTGCCTTCAGGTCAAGGCGCGTTTGCCGTCGACGCGTTGCTCGTGACGCGCAATCGGTAACCGCCGCGCCAAAATCTGCTTTACGCTAAACCCTTAGCGGTAGACTTGCGTAAAGCCGACGACCGAGACGGTAATATCAAAATACCCGTCCTTTCGTGAAGGTAGCGGTGGTGAGGGCTTATAGTTAAACCGCGCGCTCTGGCCTGGCGGTATTTCTTGATTGATCGTGTGATAGTCGGCTCTTCCAGGATCATCCTTCCCCGGGTGAAATTCATCTTTCCAACGCCAGGAGTAGAGAATTTGGAGTTGTACATCACGAAGTGTTTGCTTTGAATTGTTCACCACTTCACCCGCCACCTCGCCGTCCTTGATCGTCACATTCCTCAGGCTCACGATCTCAGCCGCTTGGTTCGCAAGCATCAAGGTCGCAGAGGTCGCCGTCATCGGCAGTGCGGTTAGGCAAATTGCAATAATGCTAATGAAAGCGAAAGGTCTGGATATCATGATGGCCTCCTTTTCTATACCGGAAATGCCTAAATTTTAATTTAACTCTCAGTTCTTGCTGATCAAGCCCCCTACGACAAATAATTGCTCAGTGACTTACCCAAAGCCGGTGTTTTTTTGGTTTCGTGTTGCCTTTGAATCGAGTACATGTCGTGGCATGCGAGCATTCGGCTTCGCGGTGGACAACCACACTTCTTTGGAGTAAGTCAATTCTTAGTCGATGGTAGAATCGGATTCTAAATGTTAACTGGAGCTTTAGAAGGAACCGTTGCAATCGACGTGAGCGGCCACGTGGCCGGCCCTTATGCGGGCAGTTTGCTCGGGGACCTCGGTTGCGAGGTCATTAAAGTCGAGTTGCCCGATGGCGGCGACACGCATCGCGGACGCAATCCCAAATACGAAGGCTACGGCCCAAGTTTCCGCGTGCTCAATCGAAATAAGAAGAGTGTCACACTCAATCTGCGCGAGAAAAAAGGCCGGGAGATTCTGCTCAAGCTGTTAGAGACCGCGGATATCTTGATCGAAAATTTTCGCCCCCCGACGAGGAAGCGCCTCGGTCTCGATTACGAAGAGCTTTCGAAGCTCAACCCGAAACTGATCCATTGTTCGATCTCCGGCTATGGCCAGAGCGGGCCCTATCGGGACAAGCCGGGTTTCGACACCATCGGCCAGGCGTTGAGCGGCATGCTGAGCTTGGTGACCGACTTCGATAATCCCAAGGTCGCCGGTTTTTCCATCACGGATCATTCTTCCGGGATCTTCGCTGCCCACGGCATCATGGCGGCTCTGTTGGCCCGCCAAAAAACCGGGCGGGGTCAGTTCGTCGACGTCTCGCTGCTGCAAGTAAGCCTGGCTTTTATTGAGTCCCATGTGGCCGACTATTTGAACGGCGGTGAAGCGGTTTCCCGCGACAATTTTCCGCGCGGCCGTATTTACTGCTTTGTGTGCGCCCATACCAAGCCACTCGTAATCCATCTGTCCGGTCACCAGGAAGCATGGGAGGGATTGCTCAAGGCCGCGGGACGAATGGACTTGCTTGAAGATGCGCGTTTTGCCACGCGAAAAGATCGCACCGAGCGCCACTGGGAGATCGTTAGGATTTTACAAGAAACATTTCGCACCCAACCACGTGAACATTGGCTGCCGCGATTGGATGCCAACGACATTCCGAATGCTCCGATCAACTCGATCGAGGAGGTCTTCAACGATCCACAGGTAAAGCACATGGGCATCCCCAAGCAGATTGATCATCCCAAGATGGGCAAAAGTAATTTGGTCGGGAGCCCAATCAATCTCTCCGATACGCCGCCGCAATTTTTCCGCCCGGCACCTCTGCTCGGGGAACACACGGAAGAAGTCTTGGCACGACTGGGCTACGACGGTGACGCTATGAAGGGGTTCCGAGCCAGCGGAGTGATATGAATTAGTTGGAAAGCGTTTCGAAAGGAGATTGTTATGGATTTTAATGTTTCCGCAGAGCCGCCAAATGTAGTCGAGTTTAGAAAGGAAGTCAGCGCCTGGTTGTCGGAACAGATGCGCGGTCACGAGCATTTGCGCTGGTCCGCCTCCTGGTCTACTCGCGAGAACGACGAAGAATATAAGTTCCGCCGCGGTCTCGCCGAAAAACTTGGAGCAAAAGGCTGGCTCTTTCCGATTTACCCCGAGGAATACGGCGGAGCGGGGCTTACGGTGGATCACCAGATGGTGCTGGAAACCGAGATCTTCAAGTATGGGCTGAACCTGTCCCATGCATTCTATACCTTGGCACGTATTGTTGCGCCGGTTCTTATCCGCTGGGGCACCGAAGAGCAGAAGCGTGAATTCCTGCCGCCGATCACCCGCGCCGAAATCTGTGTCTGGCAGGTGCTGACCGAACCCCACGGCGGCAGCGATGTCGCCAATTGCCAAACCAAAGCGATCCGCGATGGTGACGATTACATCGTCAATGGCCAGAAGGTCATGGTGGGTCATCATCTGCCGCCGGATTATCTATGGACCCTGGTCTGCACCAATCCGCAGGGCAAGCGCCATGAAAATCTCGGCTGGCTGCATATTCCGGCGAATTTACCCGGCATCACCATTCAACACATGTATTTGATGATGGGGATCAAGAATGCGGTCTTTTTCGACAACGTCCGAGTGCCGGCGAAGTATCTGGTCGGCGGCGAAAACAACGGTTGGAAAGTCGCCAGCACTCATATGGAGCTCGAACACGGCGGGGACGGCAGAGTCAGCGTCGACCCGGTGGTCGAGCGCGTCGTCGAATACTGCCAGAAGAACCACGTAGGCGGAAAGCCTCTCATTGAGGACGATAAAGTCCGTGACGTGATCGCCGACATCATGATCGAATTAAACACTCTGCGACGATTCAACCAGCGCAACTTCTGGCATCGCTTCGCGAAGATTCCTCATCCGTACGGCGGCGTCCAGCAGAGATACTTCCAGCGCACGGCGCGCTTGAGAAACGGCGAGCGGCTGCAGCAGATCATGGGCACCGACGCTCTCGTGCAAGATCTCTCGGTGCACGAGGTCGTGGATTTCGAGTATTGCGTGCGCAGTGGGCCTGGACAGCTACACGGCGGCGGCACACTCGATACCGATCGGCTGATTTTCGCGCGCCGTCTCGGCCTGGGCCGTCCAACGCAGGAAAAAGCCCCGGAGACGGATTAGGAAGAACTGGAATGATGGAAAGATGGAGTAATGGAATGATGTCCAAAATTCCAACATTCCAGCATTCCAACTCTTTAGGTCCCTGCGCGTTCGAAAGGAGATAGCCTATGGACTTCAGACTCAATGAAACACAAGAGATGTTCAAAAAGGTGGCCGCCGACTTCGTCAAAGCTGAGGTGCCATCCCACAAAATGACCGTCTGGTATCGCGACAAGGAAACCTTTCAGCCCGACATCTACAAGAAAGCGGCCGAGCTCGGCTGGGTAGGCATGATGATTCCGGAGGAATTCGGCGGCGCAGGAGTGTCTTTCACCGATTGCGCCGTGGTTTTCGAAGAGCTCGGGCGCGGCCCGGTGCCGGGACCGCTTTTCTCCTGCGGCGTGCTCGGCGCTCAGATTATTTTTGAAGGCGGCTCGGAAGCGCAGAAAAAATCCTTGCTGCCTGACATCTGCAGCGGCAAGAACATTGCCATTCCCGCGCTCACGGACAAGGGCGCACACTTTGGACCCGAAACAGTTGAAACCAAACTTACCAAGTCGGGCAATGATTTTGTTCTCCAAGGCAGCAAGAAGTTTGTCTTCGATGCGCGGGCAGCGACAAGCTATATCTGTGCCGCGCGCACAGAGAACGGCCAGATCGCACTGGTTTTGGCTGACCGCAATAGTTCCGGCGTTTCAGTCTCGGCGATTCACGCGGGGTTTACCATCGCCGTAGCCGAAGTTAAGTTCGACAAGGTGAAGGTGCCCGCCGGCAATGTCATCAGCGCGGGTGCGGGATGGCAGATTGTCGAGAACGCTCTGGAAAAAGCCCTGCCGATCCTCTGTGCTTACCAGGTGGGCGCCTGTCAGGAAATTTTCGAATTCACCAACGAGTATACCCGCCAACGGGTGGTTTTCGGCCAGCCCATCGGCCGCTTCCAGCGTGTGCAGGACCATTGCGTGGATCTGTCAATCGCCCTCGACCAGGCGCGCTGGGCCACTTATGAAGCATTGTGGAAGCTCGATAGCGGAATACCGGCTAAAGGCAATGTTCACGAGGCGAAAGCTGTCGCCAGTGACGGCTACTATCAGGCGACCAACTATGCCCATATGGTTTGGGCCGGACCGGGTACAGACTACGGCCACCCGTTGATGGCGCACAGTGTGCTCGCTCACACATTGTATCAGTACTTGGGTACGCCGGCGCATCACAAGCGCAAGATGATGGACGCGCTCTACCCAAGAGCTAACTAGCCGAAGATGGAAGATGGAGGATTGAGGATGGCTATCCTCGATCTTCGATCCTCTATCCTCGACGACCAGCAGGGAGGAATTCAATGAAGCGATCGGCAACGTTCGTTTTATCGCTGACCATCTACTTGTTATTCGCTGCCGCCGCATCGCACGCGCAGACTGCATCCCAATCGGCCTTGGTGGAGGGCGCTAAGAAGGAAGGCAAACTGGTCTGGTATACTTCGATGGCCATCGACACGTCAAAGCCGCTGCTCGATGCTTTTGTGAAGGAATATCCGTTCATCAAGGCCGACCTTGTACGCGCGGGGGAAGAGCAACTGATGAATCGCGTTCTTAGCGAGATCCGCGCCGGCCAGTGGCTATTCGATGCCATCTCCACCAGCGCCATGGGGGCGCTCGTGGATCGGCACTTGATTACACCCTATGTTCCTCCCGAGCGCGACGCGTTTTTGAATGAGTTCAAAGATCCGCAAGGCTATTGGACCGGTGTCTTCGTCAACAATCTCGTGCTCTGCTACAACACCAAGATGCTTGCGGCCAAGGATGCGCCGAGAAATTATCCGGACCTGCTCGACCCGAAGTGGAAGGGCAAAATGTTGATGGACCCCACCGACTATGATTGGTTCGGCACGCTGGTGACGGTATGGGGCAAAGAAAAGACCGTGGAATACATGAAACGTCTTGCGCTGCAGAATCCGTTATGGCGGCGCGGCCACGGCTTGACTGCGCAATTGCTCGGCGCCGGCGAAGTGCCACTGGCTTGGGCGTATAATTTCCGTATCGAACGCATGAAAAATGAAGGCGCGCCGGTAGAATGGATCGAATCATTTGATCCGATAGTGGTTACGCTGAGCGGCATGGGCCTGAGCACAAAAGCCGGCAATCCGAATAGCGCCAAACTGTTGATCGATTTCGCAACGTCAAAAAAAGGCCAGCAAATGGTGCGCGGCATGCGTCGGATTCCTGCACGCAGCGACATCGAACCGCTGGCACCGAAGATGGATCAAACCAAACTTAAACTAAAAGCCGTGCCTAAAGAAGTCTACCTGCACCTCGACGAGTACGCCCGCGAATTTCGGAAGATTTTCGGGCTTTAGAAGCAGAGCGGTTCTCCCAACAGCATGAACACCTTCAAGCATGGGCTCGCGAAGGTCGAGAGTTCGGGCTCAAGCGGATGTTTTTTATCGTTATCATCCACGATCAGAATCAGATTGGCGGAGATGATTTCTCAGGTAGGGTAAAGCTGAAGGTAGAACCCTTGCCTACCTCGCTCTCTACCCAAATCTTTCCTCCATGCAGTTCGACAAACTTCTTGGCCAATGTTAGCCCAAGTCCGGTCCCCTCGACCTTATGTGCATAGTCCGCTCCCACTTGGCGGAACTCCTCGAATATCTTTGGCTGATCCTCCGGGGCGATGCCGATCCCGGTGTCACTGACTGAAATTTCCACCGAACCATCAGCCTGCTTGGCGTTAATTCCGATCCGTCCTCCTTCAGGAGTGAACTTCACTGCGTTGGAAAGAAGGTTGAGAAGAATCTGTTTGATCTTTCTCTCATCACCAACAAAATCGCCAAGACGATCGTCAACAGTAACGTCGAGGTTGATGCCGTGCTTGGTAGCGCGCTCGCGCACAAACGTCCGGGCGTTTTCTAACGCCGTAGGGAGATCAAACGTAGCCAGCTCTAGCTCCATCCGCCCAGCCTCAACTTTGGAAAGGTCCAGGATCTCGTTGATTAACGAGAGAAGGTGGCGGCCCGAGGAAAGGATGTCTTCCGTGTACTCGGCTTGTTTTTCGTTTAGCTCGCCGAACAATCTCTCCCCCAAGACTTCGGAGAAACCAATGATGGCGTTGAGCGGGGTGCGCAGCTCATGGGACATGTTGGCGAGAAATTCCGACTTGTGGCGGTTGGCCGCTTCAATCTGCCGACTCTTATCCTCGATCTCGCGGAACAACCGGGCGTTTTGGATCGCTAACACTGACTGTGTCGCGAAGGTTTTCAAAAGCTCGATGACTTCGGGACGAAACTCGCCTGTGGATTTTCTGCGCACCACCAAACCGCCGATGATGCGGTCTTCGCGCAATAAGGGAACGGCAAGGCTGGCACGGAAACCGAAGCGCTCCAGGATCTGGCGCATGCGCGGCGCGTAAGCGCGCTCTTCTAAGATATTGGGAACCTGCACCGGTTCACGGCTGGCCGCCGCCCGCCCGACAACTCCATCTCCCAGACGAGGTGGATTGGCTCGAAGCGCATTGATGAGTTCCTCCTCCATATGATCGGTCGCGCGCAGGAGAAACTCTTCCGAGTGCTCATCGTATTCGTAAATCGCCCCACCGTCGGTGCCGCTCAACTGGACCGCATGGGAAACGATGCTCGTCAGCACGGTTTCGAGGTCGAGCGTGGAACTGACCGCTTGACCGACTTCGCCGAGGGCTTTGAGCTCGCCTACGGATCGAGTTAATTCGTTGGTTCTCTCATCCAATTCTTTAAACAGGCGGACGTTCTCGATGGCGATTACAGCCTGATCGGCGAAGGTCTCAAGCAATTTGATCTGTGCCGGGGTGAAGGCGCGCACCTCAGTGCGACGTGCAAGCAATCCTCCAATGAATGCTCCCTGCTGACGAAGGGGAACGGCCAACCAGGTGCGCCAGCCGGATACCATTGTCGGAAAATCGTTCTGCGCGGCTCGGACGTCGGGAATATGAAGCGTGCCATGCTGGCGTACCCAGCGATACTGTGGCTCATCCATACTGATCTCGGGGCGGTCAATGGGCATCGGACCAAAATGAGCTCGCGAAACCATATTGTTTCCCTCGTGGAGTCGCAGCAGCACGTCATCAATCCCACAAACCCGGGCCGCGCTCTCGACGATGGCGTCGAGAACCGGCTGCACGTCCGTGGGCGAGCGGCTGATGATGCCGAGCACCTCGGCCGTCGCCGTCTGATGCTCCAGGGCCTCGCGCAATTCTGCGTTGCGTTCCTGGATCTCTTTGAACAACCGGACGTTTTCGATGGCAATCACGGCCTGGTCGGCGAAGGTCTTGAGGAGTGCAATTTGCTTGTCTGTGAAAGGTTGAACTTCCATGCGACGAACCCCAATTACACCGACGGGAACACCCTCGCGTAGCAAAGGTGTGGCAAGCATGGTTCGAAAACCTCTCTGTATGCCGGTACTCTTGGGATATTCGTCTACGCCCGCTGCGAGGTCAGGAACGTGGATCGTCTGCCGGTCTACAACAACTCGACCTAGTAGAGAGTCGCGATCTAAGGCCCACTCAAACCCGAGTGGACTACCCGGGATTGGTCCGTAGCGGGCAACCTGACGAAGGACGCGACCATCCACCTGAGCGATGTTAGCGTCCGCCGCTTCGCAAAGACGCGAGGCATTCTCTGCGACCACGTCCAACACCGGCTGGATATCCGTGGGCGAGCTGGCGATGACGCCCAAGATTTCACTCGTCGCGGTTTGCTGCTCCAACGACTCTTTGAGCTCTTGGAATAGCCGGACGTTCTCGATCGCGATGACGGCTTGGTCGGCAAAGGTTTTGAGAAGGGCGATCTGCTTATCAGTGAACGGACGGACCTCAAGGCGACGGATCAAGATTGCGCCTATCGCAACTCCTTCACGAAGCAAGGGTGTAGCCACAGCAGTCCGGATACCGATGGGTCCAGCGAGGGCCCAGTTTTCGGGAAATTCGGCCTTGGCCTCCGGCGTAGACACGTCATGGACGTGTATAGTCTGTCGCTCAAGAATGGCTCTGGTGGAAAGTAGGCCGCCGGTGATGGGTCTAGCTTCTTGAGGTCGGGGAATCGGGATCGATCCATGCGAGGACACAATCCGGCATTCCCTACCGTCTACGCGGAAAATCTGGGCATCGGCCGCATCACATAGACGCGCAGCAGTCTCCGCAACCGTATCCAACACCGGTTGGAGATTTGTCGGCGAGCTAGCGATTACGCCTAGGATCTCGCTGGTCGCCGTCTGCTGCTCCAATGCCTCGGTAAGCTGGCGATTACGATCCTGCAATTCCTTAAATAGCCGCACATTCTCAATCGCGATCACCGCCTGGTCGGCGAAGGTCTTGAGGAGAGCGATCTGTTTGTCGGTGAAAGGTCGGACCTCTGTTCGGCGGATCACAATCGAGCCGATAGCAAGACCCTCCCGCAGCAAGGGTGCGGCTAGCGTGGTACGAATCCCTTCTCGCTCGGTAACGGCTACTGTCTCAGGAAACTCGGTCGCAGCCACAGCCAACAAGTCATTAGTATGAACGAGTTGGCGATCAAGAACGGATCGGCCAGATACCGAGAGACGATCAATAGGGCGCGGGGCAGGTTCAGGTTTGATTTGTCCGTAATGCGCGCGCAGGTGGAGTAAATTACCTTCGACGAGGCGAATGAATGCATCGTCCGCACCGCATATTCGCGCAGCGCTCTCCGCGATCGTATCTAGCACCGGCTGAATATCGGTTGGCGAGCTCGCAATGACACCCAGGATTTCACTCGTGGCGGTTTGCTGCTCCAACGATTCCTTGAGTTCTTGGAACAGCCGAACATTCTCAACGGCAATCACCGCCTGATCGGCGAAAGTTTCGAGGAGCTTCATCTGCGCCGGAGTGAAGGGGCGCACTTCAATACGACGGGCGCCCAACGATCCTATGAATTCTCCCTGCTGACGTAGCGGAACAGCGAACCAGGTGCGCCAGCCGACGGAGCCCAACATTGGGAAATCGTTCAGCGCGGCGCGCGTGTCTGGAATATGAAGCGTTCCATGCTGTCTGATCCAGAGAAACGTTGGCTCGTCCACACTGACCTCGACGCGTCCAACGGGTATGGAACCGAAATGAGCCTTCACCGTTAACATGTTCCCCTGCTGAAGACGCAGCAACACGTCGTCGATCCCACAAACCCGGGCGGCGCTCTTGACGATGGCATCGAGGACGGGCTGCACGTCCGTGGGTGATCGGCTAATGATGCCCAGCACCTCGGCCGTTGCCGTCTGATGCTCCAGGGCCTCACGCAATTCTGCATTGCGCTCCTGCAATTCTTTGAACAACCGAACATTCTCGATGGCGATCACAGCCTGGTCGGCGAAGGTTTTTAGTAAAGCTATCTGCTTATCTGAAAATGGGCGCACTTCCGTTCGACGGATAACAATAGACCCGATCGCTACACCCTCTCGCAGCAGCGGCGTGGCAAGACAAGATCTACCCCCCGAAAGTTGTTGAAGGCCGCGAGCGTCCGGAAACTCAGTTTCGATCTCTGCAGCCATGTCATGAACATGGACAGTCTGCCGGTCGATTACAGCCCGGCCCCCTGGAAAACCGCGACTGGTTTTTCTGGAATCTGCTGCTGCAATTGGTCCAAACTTCGCAGCGGTCCGAAGGTTATCGCCATCGACGCGAAGGATCAGGGCGTCATTCGCTTCACACAGCCGCGCGGCGTTTTCTGCCACGACGTCCAGCACGGGCTGAATGTCGGTCGGCGAGCTGGCGATAACACCCAAGATTTCACTGGTCGCAGTCTGCCGCTCCAACGCTTCAGTGAGTTCTTGAAACAGCCGCACGTTCTCAATGGCGATCACGGCTTGGTCCGCGAAGGTTTCGAGAAGCTTGATCTGCGGCTGAGTAAACGGACGGACTTCGATGCGACGCGCGGTCAGTCCTCCAATGACTTTCCCATGCTGGCGTAGGGGAACAGCCAAGAAGCTACGCCAGCCGCTGATATTGATATTCACGAGTTCCAAGTCGTTCTGCTCGTTGACGTCGGGGATGTGAAGCGTGCCATGCTCGCGCATCCAGCGATATTGAAAATCATCCGTGTCGATCGCGACGCGGCCAATGGGTACGGGTATGGAACCAAAATGAGCCTTCGAAACCAGACTATTCCCCTCGTGAAGGTGCAGCACTAAATCATCAATCCCGCAAACTCGCGCCGCGCTCTCAACGATGGCGTCGAGGACCGGCTGCACGTCCGTGGGCGAGCGGCTAATGATGTTGAGCACTTCGGCGGTTGCCGTCTGATGCTCCAGGGCCTCGCGCAATTCTGCGTTGCGCTCCTGAAGCTCCCTGAACAGTCGGACGTTTTCGATGGCGATGACCGCTTGTGAAGCAAAGGTCTCAAGCAACTTAATGTGCCGGTCGGTGAAAGGTCGTACCTCCGTTCGACGAACCCCAATCACACCCAGAGGGACGCCCTCTCGCAATAGCGGTGTGCCAAGAATTGTCCGGTGGCCCAAGCGTTCCTGAGATGCTTTCGCTTCCGGGAACTCGGTTTCGAGTTCAGCGGAGAGGTCATGAACATGAAGAGTTTTTCGGTCAATAAATATTCGGCCAAGTGGTGAGCCGCGGTGGACAGGGGCTTCCTGACGTGCTGAGAGACCTCCGTAATTGGCAGCAAGCCGCAGGACGTTACCGTCCAAACGGAAAATTTGCGCGTTGGTTGCTTCACATAACCGCGCCGCGCTCTCCGCGACCGCATCTAAGACCGGCTGGATGTCGGTCGGTGAGCTAGCGATGACGCGGAGAATCTCACTAGTTGCCGTCTGCTGCTCCAGCGCTTCCGTGAGATCGCGGTTCCGTTCTTGTAATTCTTTGAAGAGCCGCACATTCTCAATCGCGATTACGGCCTGGTCGGCAAAGGTTTCGAGGAGCTTAATCTGCGCCCGTGTGAAGGGACGCGCCTCGGTGCGACGTGCGTTCAGCGTTCCAATGAATTCCCCCTGCTGACGAAGCGGAACAGACAAAAAGGAGCGCCAGTCACGGATGGAACCCAACATTGGGTTATCGTTCTGCTCATGGATATCGGGAATATGGAGCGTGCCATGCTCGCGTACCCAGCGATACTGTGGCTCATCCATGCTGATCTCAATGCGGTTCATGGGCATGGAACCAAAATGAGCCCGCGAAACTAAATTGTTACCCTCGTGGAGTCGCAGCACCACGTCATCGATCCCACAAACCCGGGCGGCGCTCTCGACGATGGCGTCGAGAACCGGCTGTACGTCGGTGGGCGAGCGACTGATGATGCCGAGCACCTCGGCGGTTGCGGTCTGATGCTCCAGCGCCTCCCGCAGTTCTGCATTGCGCGATTGGAGCTCCGTAAACAGTCGCACGTTCTCGATCGCGATGACCGCTTGGTCGGCGAAGGTTTTGAGCAGAGCGATTTGCTTGTCAGTGAAAGGACGGACTTCCGTGCGGCGAATTACGATTGCTCCGATCGAAACGCCCTCTCGAAGCAATGGCGTGGCAAGAAAAGTTCGAGTCCCTGAAACTTGCTGTAGGGGCTTCGCGTCCGGAAACTCTGTTTCAAGCTCTGCCGCCATGTCATGGACGTGGATCGTTTTCCGGTCGAGTACTGCTCGGCCGGTGGGCGTGCCTGGCGTGAAGGGTAGCGGCCTTTGCCCGACTGGCATCGGCCCGAATACCGCAACTTGCTGAAGGGTGTCACCATTGACACGATAGATCAAAGCGTCCTTCGCCTCGCAGAGCCGCGCGGCGCTTTCAGCTACAGCATCCAACACCGGCTGAATATCCGTTGGCGAGCTGGCAATGGCACCCAGTATTTCACTCGTCGCCGTCTGTTGTTCCAACGCCTCCTTGAGTTCTTGGAATAGCCGGACGTTCTCAATCGCGATGACGGCTTGGTCGGCGAAGGTTTCTAGTAGCTTGATTTGCGTCGCAGTGAAGGGGCGCACCTCAATGCAACGCGCGAACAATCCCCCAATGAGCTCCCCATGCTGACGCAGTGGCGCGGCCAGATAGGTGCGGAATTGGCTGGCGGAACGTAACGACGGAAAATTAGATTGTGCGCGGACGTCGGGAATATGAAGCGTCCCATGTTCTCGCATCCAGGGGAATCGTGAGTCATCAATATTGATCAACACGCGGTGTTGGGGTACGGGTATGGAACCAAAATGAGCCCGCGAGATCATAGCGTCGCCTTCGCGAAGTCGTAATACTACATCATCAATCCCACAAACTCGGGCCGCGCTTTCAACGATGGCGTCGAGCACGGGCTGCACATCGGTGGGTGATCGGCTGATGATGCCCAGCACCTCGGCCGTTGCCGTCTGGTGCTCCAGCGCCTCGCGCAGCTCTGCGTTGCGTTGTTCGAGCTCACGATCGCGAAAGTCAAGCTGCTCGGCGACGCGCTTGAGTTCTTTCTTGACTTGGCTAAGTTCGGTAGAGCGTGGACTCTTTTTCTTTTTTGTAATTCCGAGTCGGGCCATCTAGGTTCTCCTGAGTCCTATCCTAGAGGACTTTCAGCAGCTAACTGCGAGACGGAGACTGATAAAATGCACCCTGGTTCGAGAGCCTAGTCGACCATGAAGTCCGGTGTCAACTGCTCCGGAAAATCCTATCGTTCTCATTTGTCAGTGACAATGCGAATCGAATGTGGAAGAGACAGGAGGATTCTTAGTCCTCTACCCGGGGGCCAGCCTGAGTCCTACTAACCAACTAGACTTCCCACGGTCGGGTGTAAAGAAGTGTGCCTTTAATAAAATCGAAAAAGCAATGTTATACTTAGTCACCTATGTCGATGGGGCCGGTCTTGATATTTGATAAGTCGACACTCCAGAGCCTTAGTCTGGATGAGGCGGTCTGGCTCGACAATTTTTATATAACAAACATTACGCCTCTGTTTTTCATAGAGACCCTCGCAGACTTAGAGAAAGCAATAAAGCAAGGTAGAACGCCCGAACAGATCGTGGGGAGTATTGCTCTTAAAACACCGAAGTGCGGGGCCTCTCCAAATGTAAGCCATCTACAACTCTGCCGCGCCTCACTAATGGGCAACGAAGTTGAGGCCCGGGGGGTACCTGTCCTTGGCGGTGGAATTCCTGTCGTTTCTGCCGATAGAAAGGGCATGATGTATAAACAATCACCCGAGCTAGAAGCATTTCACCGCTGGCAGGATGGCAAGTTTTTGGAAGTCGAAAGAGGGTTCGCTAAAAGTTGGCGCGAAGGCCTCTCCAAACTAGATTTCGCGGAAACATATCGGCAACTTCGACCTTTTCTGGAACGCGGCCAAAAACCGCGTGAGCTACACGAGGTTAAGGAACTCGTTGATCGCCTTCTTCGACGAGAGGGGTATCAGTTTGCGATGTTGAACCTCGCTACCCAAGTGCTCGGAGTACCGGCTTCTTTGAAACCGGATATTGTTCGGCGGTGGAAATCCTTGGGAGCGCCTCTTCTCCCTGATTTCGCTCCCTATGCCGCATATGTGTTTGGTGTGGAATTGTTTTTTAGTTTTGGTTTGGCTGCAGACCTCATATCTCGTGATCGACCGAGCAATAGGATAGACATTGCCTACCTGGAGTATCTACCCTTTTGCATGGTTTTCGCGTCGAACGATAGGCTACATGAACGAACAGTTCCCCTGTTTCTTCGTGACTATCAGAAGTTTATTGGCGGTCAAGAGCTTAAATCTGACCTGAAGAGTCTCGATGATTACTATTCCTGCCTACCGGCAGAGGTCCGGGAACGGGGAGTTTGGTCCTTTGCGAGCTATCCTCCACCTGATGATAGCTTTCTCGTGACCAGACTTTGGGACCGCTATTTACCTAGATGGCGTGAAAACGCTAAAAAACAAATAAAACTCTCGCCAGAGAAGGAACGAGAACTTATCGAACGATTTAATCGCATGAAGGACGAGGCAAAAGTTGACTATTCCGGAAGAGCAAACAATCTCGAACCCGATCACGTGACGATCGAACGCAGGTTGCCGGTTTGGATGGGAAAGTGGCGAATCCTTCCGCCAGAAGTGGAAAAGAACGCTAAATGACTAGTGCCATCGCCTAAACTACCCGAGCAGGCGATGACCTCTGATTCGCCGGATAGGGCTATGGAGCCGGCTGCAAGAACCGGATGGAACCAAGTTGAACGACTCCAAAATACTGATCGCATTGATAGTGATAGCAATTGGTCTTTTTCTCGCTGCCATGAGCTTGCGTTATCGAATTGTGGCCGTTCCACGGAGCGATGAACCACCGAGCACGAGGAGGGTGTCAGGCAGCAAATTCTAGACGGCTTGATAGCCGATAAGGGCGGAGATGAGCAGGTATTGACGGCCACCAGGATTCTAGCCGAGGTTATTGGCAGCGGCGCAAAATCGCCGGCGATGAACCGGATTTACGTCGGCCAACGTTCTCAAGTTCCGAGCTTAGTGCACAATGCCCAAGACAAGTCCGCGCGGGCCGATGTGACATGGATCGCGGAATTCTTGCCTGATCTCAGGCGGATGCGGCTCTCTCGGCGCGCGAGTGATTGATTGCCCAGATGGTAAGCACCGCCCCGATGATCGCCGGCAGGGTGACAGCAGGAAAATCGCGGAGAATTACCGATGGAGAGCAGATGCCGACGGCAACTTCCCACAGGTGGAAAACGGCATGCGCGATAAGCCACAACGTCGCGGCGGCCCACAGCCCAATGCGGCGCTTCGGTCGGATCATACCGATGCCGAAAGCTACGCCGAGGAACAGCTGAATAATCCCAATATCGCGGATGAAGTGCTGGTTAAAGAAACCAGTGTCGGTCACACCTGGGACGAAATAATACCACACCAATGGAGCGACGAGCATAAAGAGTCCGTTTGCGGATAGAAATATTGCGTTGAACGCCACCATCATGAATACCAGTATCAAAATGGCATGCTTACCTTCTGTCATCTTCATGATTTATTTATAGCCTTCCACTATAGAATGAGTTGCCGTTCGACCGTGCTTGGAACACCGCCCTCGCGAATCTCGGCAGCTCTCTGTCGTTGATCTCGACGATGAGCCAGGCGAGGCGGCGTGACCAGCTCTATTGCGCTCACGTTTCGTGTTTGGACGTGATGTGAGCCGAGGGCCTCGTTTTCCCATCGACCGCGTCGCGGATATGAAGATGTACTCCTCGGTAAAGCGTCCACAGGGTGACGGGCAGATCATCGCCGGTCCGGCGCACTACTTGATCTGGGCGTCGACCCTGCCCGCTGAGGTGCTGCGCCGCATGACCCCTAGCACGGCGCGGGCCTGTCCCGCACCGCGTGGCGGTCGCCGCTGCGCCACTGGGGGCGCTCCCGTGCTCCGCACGGGATAGCGGATGGGGGACACCGCCAGCGCGGGAGCGGCGGACAGGCCCTGGAACAGGGCGACAGCGCATTGCCCGCTTCGCGCAGGGCTCAGGGGTGCTGCAGCGGATTGTCGACCGGGAACCCTTCAGCCCTCGCCGCCGCGAGCAACGCATCATCCGCCGCGACAAATACGGGGGGTGG
>Ga0184626_10000205_pt1 | contig 16064 bp, 13 predicted proteins | sample PLM3_60_b1_FD_133142 | JGI IMG/M metagenome (GOLD analysis project Ga0184626, IMG submission 133142) | Groundwater sediment microbial communities from an aquifer in East River, Colorado, USA - PLM3_60_b1 | ecosystem: Environmental > Terrestrial > Soil > Riparian zone | place: USA: East River... | reverse complement strand
TTAATATTCTGGTGTTCACCAGCGGGAAGGTGCTCTACGACATGGTCATCGGCGATTCCTATTTCCGGTACGATGTGGTGTCCGTCAGCGATCTTGATAAGGTCCAGGTCATTGACGCGGTCTGGGAAAACCGGGAAAAACGCCAGGAAGAGCCTTTTCTGAGCCTGCGACTGATGCATGCCGACGAAACCCATCTCTTGCTGGCGCTGAACGACGACGAACGCAAGAGCCTGCTCGCCTTCGCCGATGCGGTGACGTCGGCCCGCCACCCAGAGCGGTGAACCGTCGGTCTGACCGTCCAGTCAGTCCTTTTTTTGGTCCGCGCTGACCCTGTCCACGCTTCGGGAACGGCGGCTGCCGGTCCAGGACGTGGTCGCCTTCTGAGCCTTGCGTGTGCTTGTGGCTAGGCGTGTGAGTAGAAGGGGAGGGCTCGGACGGTCGCGTGGTGGCGCTGCCCTTCAACTTCCACGGTCAGCGCGGTGCCCGGTGCGGTGAAGTCGCGCAGGGGAAAGCCGAAGGCAACGGAGCACCCCACGGATGGAGAATGGGCTGAGCTGGAAACCCAGCCGACTTCCCGATCACCGCTGAAGAGTTTGGCTCCCTTGGGAGGTAACACCGCATCCTGGAGCATCAAGCCCACTAAGTGGCGGCGCACACTCCCATACGTGTCCATGCGGGCGACCACTTCCTGGCCAGGGTAACAGCCCTTGGTCAGGCTGAAGGCGATGCCTTCCAGGTTCGCCTCCGGCGGGACGATCTCTTCAGTCAAGTCGGCTCCAGCTCTCGGCAGGCCTGCCTCAATGCGGAGTATCTCTCGTGCCTGGGCCCCGAAGAGTTTTAGGCCCATGGGCGATCCAACAGCCCACAGTCGCTCCCAGGCGGAGGTCAGCCCATCGGCCGGAATCAGGATCTCAATATCTGTCTCGCCTGTTTCCTCCGTCCTGATCAGTAATGCCTGCTGACCTCCAATTTCCTGGGTCACGAAGGTCAGTGGCTTCAGACTGCTGATGTCGGTCCCGAAGGCTGTGTGGATGAGCGCACCAGATTTTGGGCCGCTGACGAGCAGAAGCCCCCAGGTCTCAGCGCTGTTCTCCATCTTGGCCTTGGTGCCGTAGAGGAGGAACTTGCGCAAAGCCTGAAACGTCGTCTCGCCGATCTCACCGACATCCTCTATGAACAGGGAATCTGGCAGGGCATAGACCCTGAAGTAGGACAGCATTTTCCCCTTGTGGGTGAGGAAACTGGAATAGAGTCCCTGCCCTGTGGTCAGTGGAAGAATGTCGTTGCTGATCACGCTCTGCAACCACTTCACCCGATCCTCGCCCGTGACACGGATTTTGCCGCGATGGGACAAGTCGGCAATGCCCACGCCACTCCGAACGGCGGTATGCTCGGCTATGGGATCGCCATAATGGACTGGAATTTCCCAGCCGGTCACTTCAGCGAGCACGGCTCCTTGTTTCAGATGTTGTTCATGCAGACGTGACCGTTTCATCCCAGCGTTACCCCTTACCCCTTACGCCTGACGCGAGAATTTCCTCGACTAAGTCCCGTGTTCGAGAGGAGAACTCGTTGCGCGAGACGATTTTTGTGATGCCTAATTCCTTGGCGCGTTTCCAGGTCTCCACTTCCTCATGGTTGGCAAAAGCCAATACGGGAATAGCCCTCAGACGGTCGTCGCCTTTAATCTGTTCGAGCGCCCGGAAGGCATCCAACGTTTCGTCGTTCATGTTCAGGATGATGGCGGCCGGACGCAGGGCGGTGGCTTTCTCCATGACTTCCTGCTGGGAGCGGGTTCGCTCCAGCCTGTATCCGCGTGGGAGCAGCGCGTCGCGAATTTTGGTGTAGAAGAAAACGTCACTCACGGCGACGAGGACGGTCCTCTGGTTCATCTCGTTTGTCTGGTCTGTTTGGTTTGTCTGGTTAGTCTTGATCGTCATGGTTTTTTAGCTCGCGCAGCGTATCTGAGTCATACTGCTGCCCTCTTCAACCATAGAAACGAGACAAACCAGAGAAACCAAACAACCCAGCTTAGTTGAGCATGCTGATAAGCCGCCCTAGGGCGCGCTTCGCCAGTGCGTATTTCGGGTTGAGTGCGAGCGCTTTCTTGTAACACTCGATGGCCTGGCTCCACTCTCCTTTTCGTTCATAGACCCGACCAAGGTTCAGGTGGGGAAACGCCGGACTTTCGTAGCGACTCGCCTTCATGGCCCGCTCGAACCAGGGAATTGCCTCGTCGAACTGACCTTTCTCGATCAGGTAGGCGCCAATGTCGTTGTAGGGGTTCCCGAAGTCGGGATCCACCTCAATGGCATGGTGGCATTCCTCGATCGCTTCATCCAGCCTGCCCATGAAACTATAGGTCCAGCCCAGGAAGGTATAGGCCTCCGCGGTCGGATGACTCTCAATGGAGCGCTTATACAAATTGACCGCCTCTTCCAGCTCGCCCTTCATTTGGTGTTCATAGGCCTTCTGAAAATAGTTCCAGGCCTCTTTCTTCTCTTCTTCGCTGCCCTCCCCCTGAATTAAAAAGTCTTGAAGATCCATGCTTCCCTATTCCTGCTTGAGCTTCTTCTTAATCAACTCCGCTCCATATCGGCCTGACAGCAGCATGGATCCGAACGCAGGGCCCATACGAGGGGTGCCGTGAACTGCTGCCACGGCCAGACCCACCACGAAGCAGTTGGGATAGACCTCGCCAGTATGCTCCATCACTTGTTCTTCTGATCGGGAGACCCACATGGCGCCGTTGCCTGGGACCGCTTTGTACAAGTTCCGCCGGTGCAACAGGTTCACCACAACCGCGTCGTGGCCCGTGGCGTCCACCACCACCCGGCTCTCCAGCGCGATTGGATCGACGTGAACTACATCATGCCCCGCTGTTTCAGCTGTGGTGTTGTTGACGACGACCCCCTCCAGCATACCGTCTTTTCTCAAAATGAGATCCACCACGCGGGTCAAGTTCAGAATCTTGGCGCCGGCCTTGTAAGCGCCGGCGATCAAGGCTCCAGTCGCGTGGGGCGGGTCCACAATATACATGCCTTCGCAATCTTTGACCTGCTTGCAAGGGACACCCAGCTCCTCCAGAATTTCGTTTGCCGGGGCGCAGATCGTGGCTTTGTTCATCAAATAGCCGCCAGACCAGAACCCGCCTCCCAGCGCAAGGGCCTGTTCCACCACCAGGGTACGAAAGCCCATGGCAGCGAGGTCCTGAGCGCATATCAGTCCGGAAGGGCCGGCTCCAACAATGATGACATCACTCTCGATGAGCTGATCAAATTCCTTGTAGTATTCCCGCGCAATCTGTCGGGTGATGTCTCTTTCGCGCAAGGGCGCTGGTTTAGGTCTGGGCATGGTACTCCCTCAGTTAATAATCTTGAGTTGAGAGTTAATAGTCGCCGGAGACTGGGAAGCTCGACTGGTCTTCACAATGGCCGACAGAATTCGGAGTATCTCCTCGGCATCATCCAGTAGCGGAGCAATTTGCTTCTCGGCTGCAATCTTAGAATCTCGTACCAGCCGAAGCCAGTAGTGTGTCTCTCGAGCCTCCTTCAGCGCAATGCACATTTTTGCGGCAAACTCACGTCGGCTAATGCTTGCCAGTGCTTCCTCGATGTTTGCTCCGATGCTCGTTCCGGCACGAATGATTTGACCTGCCAGTTCGTATTCCCGCCTGTCTCGAAGAGCTTTTCCAAGCGTAAGCGCTCGCAGCGCGAAGGTGTAGCTTTTGTCTTTGACTATGCTCGACTTCACCGTTCCGCTCGCAGACCCACTCTCTTGACTCTCAACTATTCACTCTCAACTGCAAACTGCATTACCGGTAGATTTCGGAGCCGGCCTTCTTGAATTCCTCGGCTTTTTCCTTCATGCCGACCTCGATGGCCTGTTGTTCATCAAGCTGCTTCTGCGCGGCATAGTCACGGACATCCTGCGTGATCTTCATCGAGCAGAAATGGGGCCCGCACATCGAGCAGAAATGCGCGACCTTGGCCGCGTTGTCCGGCAGCGTCGCGTCGTGGTAGGCGCGGGCCGTGTCAGGGTCCAGAGAGAGATTGAACTGATCTTCCCACCGGAACTCAAACCGAGCTTTCGACAGAGCATTGTCCCGTGACTGTGCGCCGGGATGCCCTTTCGCCAAATCGGCTGCGTGGGCCGCGATCTTGTAGGTGATCACTCCGGCCTTGACGTCTTCCCTGTTTGGGAGGCCGAGATGCTCCTTGGGTGTGACATAGCAGAGCATCGCGCATCCGTACCAGCCGATCATGGCGGCGCCGATGCCGGAGGTGATGTGGTCGTACCCCGGGGCGATGTCGGTCGTCAGCGGACCTAGCGTGTAAAACGGCGACTCGTGACACTCGTTGAGCTGTTTTTCCATGTTCACCTGGATCAGGTGCATCGGGACATGACCTGGCCCTTCGATCATGACTTGGACATCGTGCGTCCAGGCGAGCCGGGTCAGCTCGCCCAACGTCTCCAGTTCAGCGAACTGGGCTTCGTCGTTCGCGTCCGCGATCGAGCCGGGCCGCAGACCGTCACCCAAGCTGAACGACACGTCGTAGGCCTTCATGATCTCGCAGATCTCTTCGAAGTGTTGGTAGGCGAAATTCTCCTGGTGGTGCGCCAGACACCATTTCGCGTGAATCGCACCGCCACGGGACACGATACCGGTCATCCGCTTGGCGGTCAGCGGCACGTACCGAAGCCGGACACCGGCGTGGATCGTGAAATAATCCACCCCCTGCTCGGCCTGCTCAATCAGCGTATCCCCATAGAGCTCCCAGGTGAGTTCCTCAGCCTTGCCGCCCACCTTCTCTAGGGCTTGGTAGATCGGGACGGTACCGATCGGGACCGGAGAGTTCCGGATGATCCATTCGCGGGTCTCATGGATATGCTTGCCGGTGGAAAGGTCCATGACGGTGTCTGCTCCCCACCGGATCGCCCAGACCATCTTCTCGACCTCTTCTTCGATCGAGGAGGTCACGGCGGAGTTCCCGATATTGGCGTTGATTTTCACCAGGAAGTTTCGGCCGATGATCATCGGCTCACTCTCCGGGTGATTGATGTTCAGCGGGATAATCGCGCGTCCTCGCGCCACCTCGTCCCGGACGAACTCCGGCGTAATCCGAGCGGGAATGCGGGCGCCCCAGGCCTGACCTGCGTGCTGAACCCAAAGCTGGGCGTCACCGCTTGGCTGTCCGCCGCCATTGCCATTGGATGAGGCGAGTTCGTGCGCCGCCTCGCAGGCTTGGTGCTCCCGGATGGCGATGTACTCCATCTCCGGGGTGATGATTCCCTTGCGGGCGTAATGCATCTGCGTGACGTTCTTCCCTGGTTTCGCCCGGAGCGGCTTGCGAATGTGTGTGAAGCGCAGTCCGGCCAGTTTGGGGTCAACGGCCCGCAAGTGCCCATACTCTGAAGAGATGCGGGGTAATTCCTCCACGTCGTTTTGACCCAGAGTCCAGTTTCGGCGCTTGGGCGCCAAGCCAGCACGGACATCGATCTTTTCGCTGGGATCAGTGTAAGGACCGGAGGTGTCATAAAGGGTGACGGAGGGGTTGGGGGAGGACGCGTCCCCGTTCATCGTCTTCGTGGGGGTCAGGCTGATCTCCCGCATGGGCACGCGGACCCCAGGGATCGTGCCTTCCACGTACACTTTCCGTGAGGCTGGGAACGGTCGGGTCATGGCCGCGGAGTCAGCGGGGCCCTGCCCCGTACCCTTGCCGGACCCTGTCCGGGTGGAATCTGGGCTGCTCATAGGACGTCCTTTCTGCCAAATAAAAAAGCCGCACCAGGTAAGGGTGCGGCCGGAGGCATCTTCGCTGACGACCCCTGTTCCCGCTTCCCTACGCTGGCATTATCCAGGTCAGGTTCTAAGGGTTGTCCGATCTGTCGGACTCTCAGCCTGCGAAGACGTTATTCGTTAAACGTTACGCGTTAAACGAGTAGACCTTGCTCGGGCCTCACGATTAACGTTTCACGGTTCACGATTAACATCCATCGGCTCCCCTAGCTGTGCGCGCTGATCCTACACCTAGGTTTTCGAGGTTGTCAACCGGCTTCAGGGCGCAAGGTGTCTGGCTGATCGCCGAGAAAAGCTGCTCGCAGGTTTGCGCCGGACGTAGAGTCTGGCCATGGGGGCGTTGATTGTGCGCGTGGGTCTAGCGTAGAATAACCGCCCACAACTATTGGTGCATTCCGGTACTGCCCGACTTCCTACTATCAGAGGGATGAGAGGTGAGATCCGTAGGCTCCGTACAACTTCCGATCACTGACTATCGAGCGCTCTCTCGTGAGGAGCTGTCTGCGCGCACGGCGATGGCGAAACGGGCCTTGGGTGACCAGGTCCTGGTGTTGGGCCACAATTATCAACGAGATGAAGTCATCGAACATGCGGATTTCCGCGGTGACTCGCTCCTGCTCGCCAAGTTGGCGGCCGAGCGATCGGAGCGCCCCTACGTCGTCTTCTGCGGCGTCCACTTCATGGCGGAGACCGCCGACATCCTCAGCCGTTCCAATCAAGTCGTCATTCTTCCGGACATGGCAGCCGGTTGCTCGATGGCCGATATGGCTGCCATCGAGCAGGTGGACCAGTGTTGGGAATCATTGGCACGGCTGATCCCGGTGGACGAGACCGTGACGCCGGCGGTCTATGTCAATTCGGCGGCGGTCCTCAAGGCCTTCTGCGGCGAACATGGCGGCATCACCTGCACGTCGTCGAATGCACGGGCGGTCATGGAGTGGGCCTGGGGGCGGCGCGAGAAAATCCTGTTTTTCCCTGACGAGCATCTGGGTCGGAACACGGCGAACAGGATGGGGGTGCCGCGCGAGCAGATGATTGTCTGGGATCCATTCCTGCCGAATGGCGGGAATCCGGTCGAAGCGATCCGAAAGGCGCGGCTCATTTTGTGGAAAGGTCATTGCAGCGTGCACCAGATGTTTCAGCCGGCGCACGTGGACTATTTCAGGAAGCAACATCCTCACGTCAATGTGATCGTGCATCCGGAGTGCCACGAGGATGTCGTCAACAAGGCCGACCTCGTCGGTTCGACCGAGTTCATCATCAGGACGGTGAGTGCGGCTCCGGCCGGCACTGTCTGGGCTGTAGGGACGGAGCTCAACTTGGTCAACCGTCTCAAGCGGGAGCAGCCTGACAAGCGAGTATTTTTCCTTTCTTCCACTGTCTGCCAATGTGCCACTATGTTCCGCATTGATGCCCCCCACCTCTGTTGGGCGATGGAAAACTTGGCCGAAGGACACGTCGTGAACCACATCGTCGTGCCCGATGATGAAAAGGTCTGGGCCAAGATTGCCCTGGATCGCATGATGGCGGTGAGTTGAGCGTTCCTCGGTTATTCAAAGGGGGCGCGATGACTCCCGTGCTCGTGCACCGCGCACGATCAGAATGTGCTCGGTGGACACGCGCAGTAGGAGCCACCCCGCCCCCTTTCCTCTGGCCATCACTGCTTCGAGTGAACTAGAAGGATGGACTATAAAGCCACACTGAATCTGCCGCGCACCGACTTTCCGATGAAGGCCAACCTGCCGCAGCGGGAGCCGGAACTGCTCGCCTGGTGGGAGCAGGAGCGTCTCTATGAGCGCATCCAGGAAGCCGGACGCGACCGCCCGCTCTATGTGCTGCACGACGGCCCCCCCTATGCCAATGGCCGGATTCACATCGGCCACGCGCTGAACAAGATCCTAAAAGACATCATCGTCAAATCCAAGACCATGGCCGGCTACCGCGTGCCATACGTGCCTGGCTGGGACTGCCACGGGCTGCCGATCGAGCATCAAGTCTTAAAAGAGCTGGGCGATAAGAAAAAGGGGCTGGATACGCTCGCGATACGCAAGCTCTGTCGCGAGTATGCCGAGAAGTATCTTCGAATTCAGCGGGATGAGTTCATGCGCCTCGGCGTGCTAGGGGACTGGGAACATCCCTATCTCACCATGGACCCATCGTATGAAGCCACGATCCTCCGCGAGTTCGGGAAGTTTGTGGCAAAGGGTGGCGTCTACAAGGGCTTGAAGCCGGTGCTCTGGTGTATGACGGATCAGACGGCTCTCGCTGAGGCCGAGGTGGAGTACGAAGACCATACCTCGCCGTCAATCTATGTCAGGTTCCCTCTGCAGAAGTCGCCACAACAACTAAATGATGAGGGACGTTTTCAAATTCGATTTCCCGCCGGTATCCGCAGCATTTCAATAGTCATATGGACGACGACGCCATGGACACTTCCAGCAAACCAAGCAGTATGTTTGCACCCTGATTTTCCATATGTGTTCTTGCGTTGGGGCAGTGAGGTCTTGGTTGTTGCTTTGAATCGACTGGATGACCTCAGAAAGCAATGTGTGATCAGTACAGATAGTACCGAGACCGAGGTTCTGGAAGGGCTGCAGCCGCATGGGAGAAATTTTGAAGGACTTCTTTGTGTTCGGCCATTTTCAGTGGGGCTAAGCCCCGTACTCCTTGGTGGTTTCGTAACACGTGAACAAGGTACCGGTTGTATTCACATTGCTCCTGGTCATGGACAGGAGGACTATGAGCTAGCGCTCAGGTACAACAATGAATCTCAAGAGCGATCAAAGATATCCGCTCCTCTACAGGTGCTTGCTCCTCTCGATGATCAGGGTCGTTTTACGGCCGCGGTAAAGCAGTTTGAAGGTTTGAACGTCTTCAAAGCCAATCCGGTGATAGTTAAAAACCTTCGGGACAGATCTCTCCTGGTGAATCAGAAGGACCTGTCCCTTACCCACTCCTATCCTCACTGCTGGCGCTGTAAGAATCCCGTGATCTTCCGGGCAACTGAACAGTGGTTTGTCTCGATGGATGAGAAGGGGTTGCGCAGGCAGGCGCTTGAAGAAATCGATCGGGTAACGTGGATCCCGGCCAGAGGTCGTGATCGGATCTATGGGATGATCGAGAACCGGCCGGATTGGTGTCTGTCGCGTCAGCGTGTCTGGGGCGTGCCAATTCCCGGGTTTACCTGTACAGCCTGCCGAATGGTGCTGGCGGATCCAAAGGTGATTAACCACGTCGCGGAGCTTGTCGCCAAGCACGGTGTAGATGTCTGGTTTGAGAAGTCAGCGGTAGATCTGGTGCCGCCTGGTACGACCTGTCAATGTGGCGGGAAGGTGTTTGAAAAGGAGCGAGACATCCTGGATGTCTGGTTTGAATCCGGAGTCAGCCATGCAGCGGTGCTGAAGCCGCGGGGGCAGGGATGGTGGCCGGCTGATCTCTACCTGGAAGGGTCGGACCAGCATCGAGGCTGGTTCCACAGTGCGCTCCTGGCTTCCGTCACCACGGATGAAAAGGCTCCCTACAAGGCGGTGCTCACGCACGGCTTTGTGGTGGATGGGGCTGGCAAGAAGATGTCCAAGTCAGCCGGCAATGTGGTGGCACCGCAGGATGTGATCAAGCAGTTAGGAGCCGAAATCTTGCGGTGGTGGGTGGCCGCACAGGATTACCAAGAGGACCTCCGGATCTCTCAAGACATTCTAAAACAGCTTGTAGAGCAGTACCGAAAAATCCGCAACACCTGCCGTTTCCTGTTGAGCAATCTCTATGATTTTGATCCGGCTTCCCACCGTGTTCCCTTTGAGCGCTTGCCAGAGCTAGACCGCTGGGCCCTCATGAGGCTTCATTACCTCATCACCAGGGTTTGTCGTGCCTACGAAGCGTTCGATTTCCGCCAGATCGTTCACGAGATGGACTACTTCTGTGCGGTGGACATGAGCGCGATCTATCTGGACATTCTGAAAGATCGTCTGTACACGTTTCATAAGGATGCTCCTTTGCGCCGAAGCTCGCAAACCGTGCTGTTCGACGTGCTCGTCGCGCTCACAAAACTCATGGCGCCGATTCTGAGCTTTACGGCTGAGGAAATCTGGCGGATGTTGCCGGAAAGCGTGAGGAAGAGTCCGAAGACGCCTAGCGTGCAGTTGGCTTCATTTCCAGAGCCCGATCAAAAATGGGCGGACGCCAAGCTTGCTGAGCGTTGGGACAAATTGCTGGCTCTACGTCAGGCAGTTCAAGTTGTTCTTGAGGCCGCTCGGCGAGAAAAAATGATAGGATCGTCCTTGGAGGCAGCGGTTCGATTAGAGATCGTCGGTGATCAGAACCATGAGTTCTACAAGACATACGAAGCGGATCTCCCCGCACTTTTCATCGTTTCTCAAGTGGAGTTAGTAAGGGTGACTCAGTCCCGTGAACATGGTCCAATCGGGGTTTTGAAAGCAAAAGGAAATAAGTGTGAACGGTGCTGGAACTATCGGCCTGCGGTCGGAACGTTCCCGGAGCATCCAACCCTTTGCGACCGATGCACCGAGGCGATCCGGTAATGAGGGGAACGTCGCGTTATGTGACCTTGGCTGTGTTGAGCGTCGTGACGATCTTCCTGGACCAAGTCAGCAAGGTTCAGATCATGCAGACGATGCGCCTCCACGAATCCATTCCGATCATCCCCAATTTCTTCAGCATCACCTACATTAGAAATCCTGGAGCGGCTTTCGGAATCCTCGCCTCCAGCAGTAATTGGTTTAGACTGCTGTTCTTCGGGTTCGCCTCGCTGCTCGCGCTGGTGCTCCTTGGAGCCATTTTTTTCCGCTTGCGGCCCGATGACTGGGTGGGGCAACTCAGCATCGCGGCGATTTTCGGAGGGGCGATCGGCAACCTGCTGGATCGAGTGCGCTTCGGGGAAGTGATTGACTTCCTGGATTTCTACGTCGATGCCTACCACTGGCCTGCTTTCAATGTGGCGGATGCCGCGATCAGCGTCGGCGTCTGCTTCCTGATCGCGCACTTCGCGCTCGAGAAGAAAAAAGAGGCAGGTCCTGTCACCAGCTAGCAGCTCTCCTACATCTCAGCGAACCACGAACAAGACGATCACCCCGAGGAGCAACCGATAATAGGCGAAGACCCGTAGGGTATGCCGTTGGACGAATGTCAAGAATGCGGCGATGACGGCCCAGGCAACCAGGAAGGATACCAAGAGCCCCAGGGCCAGCCACGCGTAATCCGCATTCGTCAACAGGGCTTCGGCTTTCAGGATTTGGTAGGTCGTGGCTACAATCATGGTGGGGAGAGCGAGAAAGAACGAGTATTCCGTCGCCGTCTTCCGATCCAGGCCGGCCAGCAGCCCGCCCACGATCGTTGATCCGGACCGCGAGACGCCCGGAATGAGTGAGACACATTGGGCGAGCCCGACCAAGAGCGCGGTCATCACGTCAACCTGATCCAGCCGTGTGATGCGGACTCGATCTCGCATGGCCTCCACGCCGAGAATAATCAATCCACCGATGATCAGTGAGGCCGCAACGGTGTGGGGATTAAAGAGGTAGGTTTCGATCCAGCCGTGCGCAACGAAGCCAATGATGGCGGCCGGCACAAACGCGACGCCCAGTCCAATGAGGAACCATAGATTTCGATGCTTGTCAGCCGAGCGGCGGAGGATCGAACTCCATCTTTCTCCGACGGGTCCTTTTTCCTCATGGCGGCTCGTCCGGATCAACTCTCGCAAGGCGGCCTGCTCTTGGATAGCCTGTGATACCAGGGAAAGAAGTTTGGTCCGCTCGTATGCGACAATGGCCAGGATGGAGCCAAGCTGGATGGAGATCTCAATGCTGGCTGCCACGGCTCCTGTAAAGCCGAGCACATGACCAACCAGAATCAGGTGTCCGGTGGAGGAGACCGGCAGGAATTCGGTCAGGCCTTCCACCACACCGAGCAAGACCGCGAGTTCAGGCCCCCATTCATTCATGAGCGGTTCGTGTTACCAAAAAGTAGGCGGGATGATCACAGACTCCGACTGTCCAGTCAAGCGAGACGGATGTTCTGAGCTGGTCGTCCTGTCGAAGGTTCAAATCTGTTGACAAAGCGGCACCGATGGACTACACATCACCGACGCGTGCCAGCGAGGTCACTCACGCGCCGGCGCTATCCCATAAATAGGTAATCGTGAGATGATACAGATCGGAGAGGGGGAGGATTGCATGAGGCAGTATGTGCTGATGGGAGTCGTTTTGATCACTGCGATGGCCGCTGGCGGGTGTGTCAGCAAGAGCAAATATACCGAAGCTGTCGCAGAGGCTGAAGCGGCCAAGACCGATCTGGAAACGACGCGGGCACGCAAGAATGCGCTGGAGCAACAGGTGAAGACCCTGAAGGATTTGAATTTGAAGCTGGCCAGTGAGGCACAAGCAGCCAAGGATGAGCTCCAGCGCATTGAGCATGGTCGTGACAAAGAGCGGTCGAGTATCGAGGGGCGAACCAAGGAGCTGGAGCAGAAGATCAAAGACCTGACTGCCCAGCACCGATCCTTGCGGAATGACTATGAGGATGTCAAACGGCACAATGACACGCTCAAGTCTCTGGTCAGTCGGTACCAAAAGGAACTAAAAGACCAGCGCGCGGTGGCGCCGCCCAGTCCGCCGGCCTCGTCGCGCCCGTCTGTCGGTAGCCCGTCGCCCGCCCCTGCTGGAGGGGCTCCGCCGGCCAGTGTGGCCGGGGCCCAGGCGAAACTTCCGTCCGACAGGGACTCTGGCGCGGCGCCGCTGCCTGCACCGACTCTTCCGAAGCCCGGCCTCGCTCCGCTGAATGTGAATACGGCGTCGGCGAACGATATGGCGCTGTTTCTTGGGCTCACGAAAGAGGCGGCGGATCGGGTTGTGGCCAATCGCCCGTACAAGATCAAGGGAGAGTTGGTCGCCAAGAATGCCTTACCCAAAGAGACCTTCGATATGATCAAGGACAAGATTACCGTCGCCCCCTGACCGTTTCCGCAAGAGAAGGGATCGGACGGGTCGACTTTAGTCAGATATATGAAAAGGAAAGGCCATTCGCCTGGTCAGGCGAATGGCCTTTTGTTTTAGGATGGACCGTGGTGATTATCCGGCAGGCTCCTGGTAGAATGGGCTTGCACATCAGGACAGGGATCCCCTGACGATCACGGAGTTCCATGCATAAGGCGGGCTGGATCGCAAGCGTCTTAGTGGTGGCGCTCGCCATTGGGGGCTATGTGTTTTTCAGTGGCGAACGGAAAGTCCCCGTTCGGTACAAAACCGTGCCTGTCGAACGGGGACCGGTGGTCTCGGTGGTCAATGCGACCGGGACGATTAATCCGGTCGTCTCGGTTCAGGTCGGAACCCAGGTGTCGGGGATGATTCTAAGCCTTCACGCCGATTTCAACTCAATCGTGAAAGCCGGCGACGTGGTGGCTCGGATCGATCCTGCCCCGTTTCAAGCTCGACGGGATCAAGCAGCGGCCAATCTTCAAATGGCCAAGGCCAACGTCGCAAGGGCCCGCACAGATCTCGCTCAGAGAACACGCGAGCTGGACCGCGTCCAGTCGCTCATCAAGCAGCAGTTCGTCTCACAAAATGATGTCGATGTCGCGATCACGGCCAATCAAGGGGCGGTGGCGCAACTGGAGGTGGCGGAGTCACAGGTCAAGCAGGCTGAGGCGACCCTCAACGCGGCTGAATTGGATCTGAAATACACCGTCATTAAGTCGCCCGTCAACGGCATCATTATCGCCCGGAACGTGGAGGTCGGCCAGACTGTCGCCTCCAGTTTCGCGACCCCCAATCTGTTTCTCATCGCGCTCGACCTGACGAAGATGCAGGTGGATACGAACGTCAGCGAGTCCGACATCGGGGGAATCACGGAGGGCAAGGAGGCCAATTTTACCGTTGACGCCTATCCGGGACAACAGTTTCAGGGTCGGATTCGGCAGGTTCGCAATGTCCCCATCAGCGTGCAGAATGTGGTGACCTATAACGTTGTGATCGGCGTGGATAACCGCGATTTGCGGCTCAAGCCCGGGATGACGGCCAATGTGTCGGTCATCGTGGCTCGCAAGGATGACGTGCTGAAGGTGCACAACGCGGCGCTCCGGTTCACACCCCCGAAATCAGAGCGCGCGGTCGCTGCAGCGCCAGGAGCTGACGTGATCCAAAGCGATCCTGGGTCGAAAAGTGCTCGCTCAGTCCTCACCGGTGGGAATCAGGCTGGGCTGTCGAAAACGCTGTGGAAACTGGGTCCTTCAGGAGACCCGGAGGCCATGCCTATCCAGGCTGGGATCTCAGACGGAAGCGCGACCGAGCTCGTGGGCGGGGAATTAAGGGAGGGTGACGCGGTGATCGTTGGGATTGAGTCGCTTAAAGCCGAGCGGAATCCTCAGGCATTACCGCCCGGGTTTGGATCGGGCCAGCGGCGCTCGAGCCCACGCGACCGCGGCCTGTGAAATAACCAACACGCAAATGGCTAATGGTTGATGGCCAATGATTCGGAAATGGCAGCCCCCACTCTTCACTAACCATTAACCATCAGCCATTAACCATTCTTCTCCCTTTGTGGTGCTGTGGGAACATTGATCGTCTGCAAAGACCTCTCGAAGACTTATCGGCTCGGCGACGTGGAGGTGCCGGCGCTCCGCGGCGTCAACTTGGAGATCCAGCGTGGCGCGTTCGTCGCGGTCATGGGCCCCTCGGGGTCGGGGAAATCGACGCTGATGAATATTCTGGGCTGTTTGGATACTCCCACGACCGGCAGTTACTGGCTGGATGGGGTGGAGGTGGGGCGCGCAGGGCAGGACGAGCTGGCCGAGATCCGGAACCGACGGATCGGATTTGTCTTCCAGAACTTCAACTTAATCCCCAGAACCAGCGCATTGGAAAACGCCCAACTCCCGCTCTTCTACCGGGGAATGCCGCTCCGCGATCAGCGGGCAGGGGCAGCAGCGGCCCTCGCCCGTGTGGGGCTGTCGGGGCGAGAAGAACATTATCCTGCCCAGTTGTCTGGCGGCCAACAGCAGCGAGTGGCCATCGCGCGTGCTCTGGTGTCATCCCCGTCGATCCTGCTGGCCGACGAGCCGACCGGTAATCTGGATACGGAATCCAGCCGAGACATCATGGAGGTGTTGCAGCGACTGAACCAGGAAGATGGGATCACCATCATCCTGGTGACCCACGAAACTGACATCGCCGCCTACGCCTCGCGTGAGATTCTCATGAAGGATGGGCAGATTGTACGCGACCGGCCCCGGGCCTCCGCTCATTCCGGCCGGGCCTCCGCGGGGATGGTGAAACCGTGAATGCGTTCATTCTCTTGACGGTCTTGACCGCGTTCCGCATTCTGGGTCGCAACCGACTGCGGGCCGGCCTCACGATGCTGGGGATTATCATCGGCGTTGGAGCGGTCATCGCATTGGTCAGCATCGGGCATGGAGCCAGGGCCGCGGTCAGTGCGCAGGTGGCGAGCATGGGCACCAATGTGATCATTGTCCTGCCTGGAGCGACCACGGTTGGAGGCGTGCGGGGTGCGCAGGGTGGAGCGGTGACGCTGACTGTGTCGGATGGGCTCGATCTCAAAAAGAAGATTCCGTTGCTGAGCGAGACGGCTTGGGCGAAGCGGGACGTGATGCAGATCGTCTATGGGAACCGGAACTGGAACGGCCCAGTGAACGGGATCTCGCCGGGCTATCTGACGATCAGGGACTGGTCTTACATGAGCGGTGGACCGATTACTCAGGCCGACCTGGACTCTGCTGCCCGTGTCGCGCTGGTAGGACAGACGATGGTCGAGAACCTGTTTGAGGCCGGAGAGGACCCAGTCGGCGCGACGATCCGAATCAAGAACGTGCCGTTCCTGGTAATCGGAGTCTTGGCGCCGAAAGGCCAATCAGCTCAGGGGTCTGACCAGGACGACATCATCTTTATTCCCTTCTCGACCGCGGAGCGGAAAGTATTGGGGACTCTCTTTCTCAGCTCGGTGGGCGCTTTGTTCGCGGCAACCGACCGGCCGGAAGATCTACCGGAGGCGGTCGAGGCCATCCGGGAGGTGTTGCGCACCCGTCACCGGCTCCAGCCGGAACAAGGGGATGACTTTACGATCCGCACTCAGGTGGATATCGGAAAGGTGCAGGAGGGCACCAGTCAAACCCTCACGGTCATGATGTTCGCCGTAGCCTCGATCTCGCTGCTGGTCGGCGGCATCGGCGTGATGAACATCATGCTGGTCGCCGTGACCGAGCGGACCCGCGAGATCGGCATCCGCAAGGCGCTCGGCG